>VFQQ010000055.1_pt1 | contig 291439 bp, 220 predicted proteins | sample 3512341 | NCBI WGS metagenome assembly VFQQ01 (sample SAMN10412373, study PRJNA504923) | tailings metagenome | isolation source: Relicate 2 Philex TSF1 revegetated site | place: Philippines: Tuba, Benguet | collected 2017-08-29
CCTACCGCTACTTCGCCACGCCGAAGCGCAAGTTCATCATCGCCGACACCCCGGGGCATGTGCAGTACACCCGCAACATGGTCACCGGCGCCTCCACCGCCGACCTCGCCATCATCCTGGTGGACGCGCGTCAGGGCGTGGTGGAGCAGACGCGGCGTCACGCCTTCCTGGCCAGCCTGCTGCGCATCCAGCAGATCGTGCTGGCCGTGAACAAGATGGACTTGGTGGACTTCGACCCAGGCGTCTATGCGGGCATCAAGAGCGAGTTCCTCAAATTCGCCTCTGGTCTGAGCAACCCGGTCTCGATCACCGCCATTCCGATGAGCGCGCTCAATGGCGACAACGTCGTCGATCCTTCGTCGCGCATGGACTGGTATGACGGTCCGACTTTGCTGCAGCATCTGGAGACAGTGCGGGTGCATCTCGGCGAGGCGCATGACGAGGCGCGTTACCCGGTGCAGTGGGTCATTCGGCCGATGTCCGACGACTACCATGACTACCGCGGATATGCCGGTCGCGTGGCCAGCGGCACCTTCCGCGTGGGCGACACCGTCACCGCCTATCCCGCCGGTTTGAGCAGCACCATCACCGGCATTCACACCTTCGATGGCGACCAGCAGGAGACCGAGCCCGCCTTGTCCTACTCCATCGAGCTTGCGGACGAGATCGACATCAGTCGCGGCGATCTTCTCGCCAAGCCGGATCACCCGCCGCTGGTGACGCAGAATCTTGACGCCATGATCTGCTGGTTCACGGATAAAAAACTCAAACCGCGCGGGCGGTTCTACCTGCGGCACACCACGCGCGAGGTGCGCGCCTCTGTGCAGGAGTTGGTTTACAAGGTGGACATCACCAGCCTGGAAAAGCAGCAGGATCAGGCCGAGTTCGGCATGAATGACATCGGCTGCATTCGCCTGCGTCTGGCCACGCCCATCTTCTGCGATCCGTATGCGAAAAACCGCATCACCGGCAGCTTCGTCCTAGTGGACGAGCAGTCCAACAACACCGTCGCCGCTGGCATGATTCTGCGCGCCCTTGATGGCGAGGAGGAGCCGGACGCCGCGGGCGCTTTCGCGATTTGATCCAACTTAGGGATCATCGCGCAACAACTGGCCCTCGCGCACTCGCGTCAATTGCCGGCGGAGGTTGCCCGCAGCCTGGGTGTCACCCTGGGCTTCGACGAGGCGCAGGGCTTGATTGAGGGAGGTCTCGGCGTCGCGGAACTGGCCGCAGGCGGCCTGTGCCGCCGCCAGACTGGACAACACCACCGGGTGCGAGCCGCCTTCGCTGGCAGCCGCTTTGGAGGCCAGCTCCAAGGCGCGCGGACCGTCCCGCAGGGCGGGATCGGAGTGGGTGGCGAGTATCCAGGACAAATTCGCCAGCGCCGCCAGTTGATTGGGCTCGATGGCCAGCGCGCGCTCGTAGGCGGCCATCGCCTCTTGCGCGTGGCCGCTCATGCGCAACGCGACCCCCAGGTTCGCGTGGGCGCCCGCTTTGCCGGGCTGGAGTTCGCAGACCCGGCGCAGATGCGGCAGCGCCGCCTCGACTTTGCCGGTGCCGAGCAGCAGCGCGCCGAGGTTGTTGTGGGCGTCACCGAGGTCGGGGTCGAGTTCGATGGCCTTGCGCAGGCATTCCGTAGCCGCGTCCAGCCGGCCAAGCTGAAGCAGCGCGCTGCCCAGGTTGTATTGCGTTTCTGCTGACTTGGGTTTTAACAGCGCCGCCGCCTCCAGATGGGGCAGGGCCTCCACCGCCCGGCCTTTGCCCAAAAGCACGTTGCCCAGGTGCATGCGCGCGTCGGGAAATTCCGGGTTCAGCCTCAGCAGGCGTTCAAAGTGCGGCAGCGCGTCATCGTAACGGCCCAGTTCCGCCAGGGCCAGACCCTTGCCCGCGTTGGCTTCCTGCGAGTCCGGCGCCAGCGCGAGAACCTTGTCAAAACAGGCCAGCGCCTGCTCATGGCGGTCGTTGTTGACATGCCACATGCCGATGTTTTGCCAGGTCACACCGCCCTCGTAATTTTGGTTGGGCACGGGCCAGTTGGCAAACACCGCGACGGCCAGCGCCGCGGCCAGACCGGCCAGGGTCGATTTGGCGCGCAGATTTCGGAGCCGGTCGGGCAGGGCGCTCAAGGCCGCCGAGGCAAACACTATCGCCACTGGAAACAGCGGCAAGCGATAGCGCGCAAACACATAAAAAGCGGTGACGGTGCCCGCGTAAGTGAGGCCAATAGCCAGCAGCAGCCAGGTCCGCCGCCACTCCCGCCGCATCCAAACGGCGCCCGCCGCCGCCAGCGGGCACAGCACACCAAAGTGCAGCAGCCAGAAGGGCAGGCGCAGCACGGGTGAGTATTCGGCGTACGCGGCCTGTTCCTCGGTGTCGCCCAGTTCGGCCGCGTTCCAGACCAGGAACCACTTTTTCCACAGCAGACGCAGCCAGTCGCCGGGCTGGTTGCGGATGAAGTCGAGGCTTTTGGACATCCAGAACGCGGAGACTTCCCCCGGTGTGAGCGCGCGCCCGCTTTCCTGTTCGGCCAGTTCGGTGGCATCGCTGCGCTCATATTTGGCGTCGCCGCGCCAGGGCAGCAGAGGCACGTAGGTGCCGTTGGCGTTTTCGTTGTTGCCGATGTAAAAATTCGGCCCCATCTGCATGGTGGTCAGTTGGAAATCGCCGCCGACGGCGCGGTTGCGCAGCATCACTGGCAGCAGGATCAGCGCGACCCCGACAAGCACCAGCAAAGGCGCGCGCCATCCGCCGTATTGGAAGGCCCAAAGCAGCAGCAGCGGCAGCAAAGCCAGCGCGTTTTCGCGGGTCAGCACCAGCAGAGCCGTGGCAAGCCCCATCCCCAGCCAGCGCTGCCAGCCGGAGCGCGACGCCGCGGAAACCGCGAGCAGGCAGGTCAGGGTAAAGAAAAAAGTGTCGAGAACCGCTTTTTGAATCAGGCAGTCGAAGAAGATCAGCGGCGGGCAAAGCGCGGCAATGATCCCGGCGATGACACCGGCGCGCAGAGAGAAAAGCAGCGCGGCGGTGCGGGCGATGAACAAGCAGGAGGTGGCACCCACCAGACATTGCACCACCTTCACCATCCACAAATCGTGCCCGGCCAGACTGTAGATGATGCCGAGAAAATAGGGATAGAGCGGGGCTTGGTAGAAGACCGTGTCGCCAAACCAGTTGCCGGCGGCGATGCGTTGCGCCCACTCATCGTAGGCCAGGGCGTCGCCGAGCAGCGCGCCGTGCAAATCCGTGTGCCGCAGCAGCAGGATGTGCGCGAGCCGGACTGCTGCCGCCGCCAGCCAAATCCCCGCCCACAGCAGGCGCGGCGGGTTGGAAGCGGAGCGGGATTCGGGGGGCATGACCGCGCAGAGCATGAGGCGGCGGGATTGGAATGCAACCCGTCAAAACGGGGATTGCAGGGTGATCGATTCGATGATTTAGCGGAGCACAGCCTGCCGCATCAAAAATGACAGAGGATACCGCCAACCAATCCACGTCCGCCACTCCCGCGGTGAGTGTCGTGATGCCGGCGTACAATGAGGCGGCCACCATTGCCGAGGGCATCCGGCGGGTTCTGTGCCAGACTCTGGTCACGGAGTTGATTGTCATCGACGACGGCTCCAGCGACGGCACGGACGGCATCGTGCGGGAGTTGGCGGCGCGCGAGCCGCGCCTGCGTCTGGAGCGCCACCCGCAGAACCTGGGCAAGGGTGCCGCGCTGCGCACCGGATTCGCCTTGGCGCGCGGCGGCATCCTTATCATCCAGGATGCCGACCTCGAGTACGACCCCGAGGATTATCCGGCCGCCCTGCGGCCCATCCTCAGCGGACGCGCGGACGTAGTTTTCGGCACGCGTTTCCTTGGCGGCGAGCACCGGGTGCTCTACTTCTGGCACCGGGCTGGCAACGCCCTCATCACGCTGCTTTCGAACTGCTTCACCAATTTGAATCTCAGCGACATCGAGACCGGCATGAAGGTCTTCCGCCGCGAGGTGGTGGAGCGCATCGGCATCGAGGAGAACCGCTTCGGCGTCGAACCCGAACTCGCCGCGAAAATCGCCCGGCTTGGCGTTCGTGTCTATGAGGTGCCCGTGTCCTATCATGGCAGGACCTATGCCGAGGGAAAAAAGATCGGCTGGCGTGACGGCGTCCGCGCCTTGTGGTGCATTTTGAAATATGGGCTGCCCAGCGGTCCCTCGCAAACGCCCGCAAGTGGGAACTGAATAGCCGCTGGTGGAGATGCAGGCGCAAGGCGCGCGCGGCTGGCGTCGTCAAAGCCACATGACGCGTTTGTGTTTCATCGCCCTCGTTCTGCTCGTCTGCCTGTCGCCAGCCGTCAAGGCGGCGCCGAATCTGGTCATGGTCTTCATTGATGACATGGGCTGGGCGGACCTTTCCTGCTTCGGCAACAAGGACGCCCAGACGCCGAACATCGACCGCCTCGCCGCCGAGGGACTGCGCTTCGAGCAGTTTTATGTGAACTCGCCCATCTGCTCGCCCTCGCGCTGCGCGCTCACCACCGGGCAATACCCGCAGCGCTGGAGCATCACCTCCTTTCTCAACAACCGGGCCGACAACGAGCGCCGCGGCGTGGCGCAATGGCTCGACCCGCGCGCGCCGACGCTGCCGCGCCTGCTTCAGCAAAACGGTTACGCCACCGGGCACTTCGGCAAGTGGCACCTCGGCGGCCAGCGCGATGTCGATGACGCGCCTCCGATCCGCGACTACGGCTTCGACGAAAGTCTCACCAATTTCGAGGGCATGGGCGCCAAGCTGCTGCCGATGACGCTCAAACCGGGCGACACCATGCCGGGTCGCATCTGGGAGGACGCCGAGCGTCTCGGCGGGCCGGTGGTTTGGATGCAGCGCTTTGAAATCACCAGCGGCTTTGTCAACGCCGCCATCCCCTTCATCAATCGCGCTACCAGCGCGGGCAAACCCTTCTACGTCAACCTTTGGCCCGATGACGTGCATGGCCCTTGGTGGCCGCCGGTGGTGCAGTGGGGCGACGGCAGCAAGCGCCGCCTTTACCTTTCCGTGCTCGAGGAGATGGACCGCCAGTTTGGCCGCCTTTTCGATCACATCCGCGACAGCCCCGCGCTGCGCGACAACACGCTGATCCTCGTCTGCTCTGACAACGGCCACGAGGTAGGCGCCGGCAGCGGCGGCCCTTTGCGCGGTCACAAGGCCACCCTCTATGAAGGCGGCACACGCTCGCCGCTCGTGGTGTGGGGACCCGGCCTGATTGACAAAAAAAACGCGGACACAACCAACATCACCTCCATTTTTGCCGCCTTCGATCTGGTGCCCTCGCTGCTCGCCATCGCCGGAGTGAACGCGCCTGATAACACGCGCTTCGATGGTGAGGACCTTTCCGCCGTCCTGCTCGGCAAAAGCAGCGAGTCACGCCACGCGCCGCTTTTCTGGCGACGCCCGCCTGACCGCAAGTACGCCTATGGCGCCGGGCCGCTGCCGGACCTCGCCGTGCGCGAGGGCCAGTGGAAACTGCTCTGCGACTTCGACGGTGGTCGGCCGGAGCTTTACGATCTTGGCAAGGATGTCAGTGAGACTCAAAACTTGGCCGCCCGGCATCCCGAGGTGGTCGCGCGGCTGACGCAAGCCGCATTGCAATGGAATGCCTCCCTGCCACAGGACAACGGTGCCGCTCTGACTGAAGCACCTCCGCCTCCCGCCAAGGGCAAGGGCAAAAAGAAAGGCAAGTGAGTCGTTGGAGTGAGCCCGTCACGGCGCGCTCATCACCTCATCGGCTAGCTTGTCAAACTCCGTCTCGCGCTCGGTGCCAATGGCCTTGTAGGCTTCCCAGCCGAGTTTGTGCGCTCCCGTTTCCGTGATGATGCCTAGACGCAGACCGCCTTCTTGCTCCGGCATGTCGTGGTAGCGATGCAAGTGGAACGCTTCGATGGTTTGAAGCGGGCGGATTTGACGGAACATGTAGATCAAGCCCGCCACCTGCCGCCGCTGGTCTGCCTCGCTCAGCGTCGGAGTGTTGAAGCCCTGCTCGCTCAGCAGGATGCCGCGCGGCCGGTCTTGGAAGTGAAACCTCGGCTGGTCGAGGAACGCGGGCAGCACGGCGATGTTGCGCGGTGTGATGTAGGGCGTGTCGAAGTCGTCGCTGAGTCCCTCATCCTTCCAGGCGTCGGGATTGCGCAAGTCACGCGGGTAAGGATGATACGCCACGCCCCACTCGAAGTCGCCCTCCGCGCGTGCCATTTCGGCAAACAACTCCAGCATCTCGCGCACGATGTAGGTGCCGCTGCCGCTGCTCTTTTTAGCCCAGTGATGGGTCAGCGATAGGAAGACGCGGGCATGAGGATCAAACAGTCGCGCCGTGTGATGTGTGAGCCGCGCGGAACGCATGTAAGTCTCCAAATAACGCGCCAATGGCTGCGCACCCATGTTCGTCCAGGTCGCTGCCTGATCCACTTCGTTGTGCAGAATCCAGTTGCTGACCCGGCCATGCGCGCCGTCTGCGCGCGACCAGCGCTCCGCCATCAGGTGCAAGGCGGCGCGATAAAAACGCGCCCCGTCCTCGCCGGCCAAATTTGGGATCGAGTAAATGCCGCGCGCTTCCGCCTCGGGATGCACCAGCGCGCTGTGCGGTGTGCCGTCGGCAGCGCGACCGTTCGAGATGAGCAGGATGGCGCTGACGATGACCTCGTGCGCGGCCAAATGACGCAGCGTGAAGTCGTGGGCTTGCAAAGCGCGCTCATTGCGGAACCACGTGCGCCCCTCGAATTCCCAGGGCTGCCAGTCCGGCGCGGGCTTGTCCCGCAACAACGCGTTCACCACGATGTTCACCGTGGCGTGGCGTATGCCGAGATCGAAGATCTCGTGTTCGGCGCTGCTGAGTGGCGGCACGCCGATGCCTTTCTGATGCGGCGCAGTCAGTCTCGGCAAAGCACGTCCGACGGCGGGCCCGTAGGTCGTGGGCCAGCGCGTGGCGGATAGCCAGCGACCCTCCGCATCCGCGAGTCGCCAGCGCCACAGGGCACGGTCACGGGGTTGACCCTCGGGTTGTCGCGGCACGTCCACGCGGAATCGACCCTCCGCGTCAGGTGTGATGCCGCCTTCCACGGCACGCGCGTCAGCCAGATGCGAAGCCGCTTCGGGAGGGATCGCGATGAGTTTGGCGGTCGAGGGGGAGTGACCGGTGAGCGTGATCACTTGCTTGCCGACATGCACCGTCTCGATCACTGCCGGATGCTCGGCGCGCAGATTGGCCAGGATCGCCGCCGCATCCGCTTCACGCGCGGCTTGGATCGCCTCCCGGTCTGCCGTCAGGCGTTGCTCTTCGGCGGTCGGTGGCCGCAGGCGCAGGTTGCGGAGACGCAGTTGTGTCTGTGGTTTGCCATTGAAGGCGAAGTGAAAACGCATCTCGGGATGTCCGGCGGCGGGCGGCACTTCGAGCTGGCTCAGATCAAAGGCCAGGGGCTGCCAGGTTTCCGCGAACGCCACCTGCCGGGCTTCCGCCACCGCCATGTCACCGCCCTCAGTGCGATAGCGCAGCACCACCGATTCGAGACCGGATGGAGCGAAGTATTCCAGCGCCAGAACGCTCTGGGTTTTCGGGTTGTAGTCTTTGCCCACCACCGCCGTCCAAAAATGCGGATGGCCCTCGCCCAGCGAGATTTCCAGCAGCGCATCAGGCAGAGCTTGGATGGTCAGATCGCGATGTGGTCCGTGTTTGAGTTCGATCTCCGCCGCGACCGCAGCGCTGCCGAGCAGCAGCAATCCGAAACACAACACCGGTGGGTAAAATCGCATCATGGAGGCAAAAGAACGCCCGCCGCGCCGTGGTTTTCATGTCTGAGTTCACCCCGGTTGGAAATTCGATAGGTTCCCGTGCCTTCAGACGCGCAACAGCGCTCCGCCGGCCTCGTCTAGGAATGGGTGAATCGCTTCTTTTTCGCGTTGCTACTCGGCGGATGGACCACGCTGTCATCGGCCGCGCCGAACTTGCTGCTCATCCTGGTGGACGACCTCAAGCCCGCGCTCGGTTGCTATGGCGACACCACCGCCAAGACACCGCACCTCGACCGCCTCGCCGCGCGCGGCACGCGCTTTGATCTGGCCTACTGCAATCAGGCCGTCTGTGCGCCGTCCCGTTTCAATCTCATGCTCGGATCGCGCTCCACCTCGACCGCTTTGTATGGTCTCGGCAGCCGCTTGCGCGAGGCGCTCCCGGACGCGGTCACCCTGCCGCAGCATTTCGCGCGACATGGCGGCTACCGCACCGAGTCGGTGGGCAAGGTCTTTCACGTCGGTCACGGCAATGCGGGCGATCCGCAATCCTTCACTGAACCTGTCTTCAAGGACAAGGTCATCGAGTACCTTGACCCCGCCAGTACCCAAGGCGGGCAGCTCACACGCGAGGAAGCGCTCTTCACCAATCAGCAGCTCGACCGCATTCGCGAGCTGCCGCGCGGAGCTGCCTTTGAATCACCCGTGGCCGACGACGAAGACTACGCCGATGGCCGCGTGGCGGCGGAGACGGTGCGGCGACTGGAGCAGGCAAAGGCGCGCTTGGCGGAAGGCGGCGCACCCTTTTTCATTGCCGCCGGATTCGTGCGACCTCACCTGCCGTTCAGCGCGCCGAAAAAGTACTGGGACCTGTTTGATCCCGCCGCTTTGCCGATGCCGGCACACGAGCAGTTACCCGAGGGAGCGCCCGCAGTCGCAGGCAAACGCGGTGGCGAGATCGCCGCCTACGAACCTGTGCCGGTGGCGCCTGACGCGGTTTACTCGGAGGACCTGAAGCGCCGGCTCATTCACGGTTATTATGCCAGCACCAGTTATGTGGATGCGCAGATCGGCAAGGTGCTCGATGCCCTCGACCATCTTGGTCTCGCGGAGAACACCCTCGTCGTGCTCTGGGGCGATCACGGCTTTCATCTCGGCGACCTCGGCATCTGGACCAAACACACCAACTATGAGCAGGCCACGCGCATCCCGCTGCTTTTTGCCGGTCCCGGCATCAACGCTGGCGCGGTGACACGCCAACTGGCCGAGACCGTGGACATTTTTCCCACCCTGGCGGAATTGGCCGGACTGCCCGCGCCCACCGGACCGCAGCCCATCGATGGAGTCAGTCTCGTGCCCGTGCTGCGTGACGCAAATGCCCGCGTGCGCGACCACGCCGCGCACTGCTGGCCCGGCGCTCGCATGGGCCGCGCCATCCGCAGCGAGCGCTACCGCCTCGTCGAGTGGCGCAATCCCGCCTACCCGCTGGAGACCGCCGAGTGGGAACTCTACGATTACGAAACGGATGCGCTTGAAACCCGCAACCTCGCTGCTGACAGACCTGAAGTGATGCGCTCGTTGCAGGAGATTCTGGCCCGCCATCCCGAAGCCAAACCGCGCGCCCAGCCTTCGACCAAAGCCGGCTCCAAGGCCGCCAAGAAAAAAGCCTCCAAATCATGAAACGCCAACTCCTCGCCATCTGCCTCGCTGTTGCCTCCGTCACCATCGCTGCGGAAAAGCCCAACATCATCGTCATCCTCGCCGATGACATGGGCTTCTCCGACCTCGGCTGCTACGGCTCGGAAATCCCCACGCCGCATCTCGACGCCCTCGCCGCCGGCGGCGTGCGTTTCACCCAGTTTTACAACACCGGCCGCTGCTGCCCCACGCGCGCCAGTTTGCTCACCGGACTCTACCCGCATCAGGCCGGCATGGGCCACATGACGGATGACAAAGGCCAGCCCGGCTACCAGGGTTACCTCAACGACTCCTGCGTCACCATTGCCGAAGTGCTGAGACCGGCGGGTTACTTCACCGCCGTCACCGGCAAGTGGCACGTCGGCCACAAGGACACCTCCATGCTGCCGCTCCAGCGGGGTTTCGACCGCTTTTACGGCGTGCCCGAGGGCGGCGGGTTTTACTTCAAAGTCAAGGAGGGCCGCAGCCTGCTGCTCAACAACGACGTGTTGCACACAGCCGGGAACAACACACCGGAGGGCTGGTACTCCACCGCCGCCTGGACGGAGTGGGGCCTGAAATTCATCGACGAAGCACGCGAGCAGAAGAAACCTTTCTTCCTCTACCTCGCCCACAACGCGCCGCATTTCCCTCTGCAAGCTCCGGCGGAGGAGATCGCCAAATTCCGCGGCAAGTACCTCGACGGCTGGGGCGCCATTCGCGACCGCCGATACGCGCGCCAAAAAGAGCTCGGCCTCATCGATCCCGCCTGGGACAAAGCCCCGCGCCCTGAAGCTGTCCAGCCGTGGGCCAAAGTGTCCGCCGAGGAGCGCGAGCGCTTTGACCACCTCATGGCCGTCTATGCCGCCTGCGTGCATTTGATGGACCGGTCCGTCGGCGACTTGGTGGCCGGCCTCAAAGAGCGCGGTGTGTTCGAGAACACGCTCATCCTCTTCATGAGCGACAACGGCGGTAATGCCGAGTCCGGACCGAAAGGCCGCACCGACGGCGATCCCGCCACCGCCGACTCCAATTGGTTTTGTGGCGAGAGTTGGGCTTTTCCGCAGAACACCCCGTTCCGGCTATACAAGCACTACAACCACGAGGGCGGCATCGCCACCCCGCTCATCGCGCATTGGCCGGCTCGAGGCGGAGTGAATCCCAGTTATCATGGGAATCGCACAGGAAATTTCTCCCGCAATGCAAAAGGCGGTTCGCTATGTCATACGCCCGCACATCTCATCGATATCATGGCGACGTGTGTTGACATCGCGGGCGCTTCCTATCCGGTAGAGTTCAATGGCAATGCAATCATGCCCATGGAGGGCAAAAGTTTGAAAAATGTCTTTCTTGGCCACTCACTTGCCCCGCGCACCCTGTATTGGGAGCATGAAGGCAATGCCGCTGTGCGCGCGGGCGACTGGAAGTTGGTGCGCAAAGGCCGTCAAGGCGCCTGGGAGCTGCACGACATGAAAGCCGCCCGCACCGAATTGAACGACCTCGCAACGGAGCAGACGGAAAAAGCGCGCGAGCTGCAAGCACAATGGGAGACCTGGGCCAAGCGCGCCGATGTGCTGCCCTATCCCGCCAACTACAGCCTCGGAGAAGGTGGTGGCGGCAAGGCAAAGGGAGTTAAAGCCAAAGCAAAGGTCTCAAAATAAGGGCTTCATCTTGAGAAGGCCTTTGCGCAGGGTCAGTCATGGAGGTGGAGAGTGCTTTGCCGCAACCAAGTTGATTGCGGGCTGCCGAGGGGCATTCGGCCTAACGCAAGGTGGCGGATGCGCCTGAGTAACCGGGGTGGCGGAATTCATCCCCCACGAGAACGTAAGGCAGGAGGTCGAAGGGGGCGACGCTGTCCTCGCGGCGGGTGGTGGCCCAGAGGGAATCGCTGGTCAGTTCGCGCAGGCGAAACTCATGCGAGCGCCAGCGACTGATCTTCAACGGCTGTTTCTGATGGTTGATATAGGCGGGGTGCAGGATCACGATGTGCTTCTCCTCGTAGCGCCCGGCTTTCACCTTGACGACGCGATACAATCCGGCCACCAGCAGGTCGCCATACGGCGCGAAGGCTTCCGGTCCGGGTATTGGGGTGAGTTTTTCCAAGCGCACGCGGACGAGCACCTCTTCCGCGTCCTCCTCGACCGGGAGGGCGCGGCGGATTTCGACCGCGGGTTGTCTGCTCCGGCTCTCGCTGCGGCGATTACCCAGATCGGCGGCGAGCAGGTGGAAAGTGTCGCGGCCCCAGGTGAAGGCTTCATCGCCCCAGAAATGCATCAGGTCCGCCCCTTGCGTCTTGTAGGGGTAGCTGGTGATGAGGCGGCTGTCGATGACCCGGCCGGCGGGTTCGACCTCCTCCCGGATGGTGTCAAAGACGGCCTGTTGCACCTCGCTGCTGGCAGCGCCGGTCTGCGGGGGGGTGACCCAGTAGAAATGGCGAATGCCGGGTGCGTTGGCGGCCAGCCACTGCCGCAAGGGCGCAATGTAAGAGCGCATCTGGTCGCGGCATTTGGCGGGGTCAGCCTTGGCGCTTTTGAAGAGGTCGAAGAAATTGTTGCCGTTCTGGAACACCAGGACGTCGGGGTCGATCTCACGCACTAGGTCTTCGATCTTTGGTACCCGGTGGTGGGCGGGCTTGTTGCCGGCCGGGATGCCGTAGATATCGCGCTCCATTTCCACACCGCCTGTCTCGTCCGTGGATTCGATGCGTAGGAAGCCGCAGTGGGTGGAGGCATTCGCATACGGGCCGCGCTTCATCCAGGTCAGCGGATTGCTGCCACAGGCGGCGATGGTATGCACGCGTTCGACACCGGGGCAGGCGCGGAAACAGGCGTCGAGCTCGTCGGCGAACCCGTTCAGTCCCATCGAGTCGCACAAGATCAGCACGCGCAGTCCGCCACGCTTCGGGTTTTCATAAAGCACCCGCGCGCCAGCCTCCCTGGCGATGGCGAGCGCTTCCGTGGCAGTGTCGGCAGCGGCTGCGGCTTGCGGACACGAAGCCCATGCCGCCAGTATCAAAGTGAAGACCAAGGAGGGAAGTCTGCGAATCAAGCGGGGGTTCAAGAGGGGCGCCAAGCGGTGGAGCATTTGATAAACCAACGTAGCAAAAAACTGAAATTCACTCAAATGGAGCAATAAAGACGGCGGAGTAAAAATTTCCCCTCCAGACTGGCAATCCTCGAAGGCCTGTGGTAGCCCTTGCAATTCGCCCCGGGTCAATCGGGCGCTTTGAGCCATGCCGGACTTTGCCACTGCCATTCCTGGATTGATGCAATTGTTTGCGCCGGAAATCCGGCGGGAGGCGGAGCGGTTGGTGGATGATGACGCGGTGCTGTCGCTCGACATTGATGCAAACGAGGCGGTGGCGGAGGTGGCGCTGGATGACCGCACGGTGGGGTCGCGCTGGCTTTTGACGGACGAAGGCTGGCGCGGCCAGACCGACGCGGGGGAGGATTTGCAGCCGCTGGTGCTGTGCGCGCTGCTGGTGGCGGCGGGACGGCGGCACGAGGCGCCTTCAGACGCGGACCTCGAGGCCGAGGAGGAGGACTTCCAGGCGGAATTGGAACGTGGCCTCGGACGTCGCCTGCTGGAGGGCGAGCTTTCCTACCTTGAAAAATTGGAGAAACGCTTCCGGCGCGCCCGGCAGTCGGGGGAAATTTACGACCAGGACATGGCGCGGCTGCACCCGCGCTGGAGCATCGAGTCGATGGAGCCCTTGAAGCTCTGGCCGGTGCGTCCGCGGACATTGCGCGAGTTCTGGGGTTTTGTGGCGCTGGCGCTCGACGAGAAGGGGCTCACCATCCCGCGCTTTTTGTTGAAGGCGGCGGACCTCGAAGGCGGTCGCCGTCGCCTGGCCGACTGGAAGAGGTCCCTGGAACTGCCGAGGTGGAAAGAGCGCATTCGGTCGGTGGCGCGCGCGCTGCCGGAAGAACAAACGGACACCGAGAGCCTGGTTGTGCCGCTGGCGGACGCTCGTTTGCTGGTGACGACCGGGGAACTGCGTTTGCAGACGCGTGTGGAGGACGGCGAGTTTCAATCGCTGCAAGCTGCGGAGTTGGCCGGATTGGTGGAGCAAATCGACGCCGGGCAGCATCACCTCGGGGTGGAGGCGGCGTTGCTGGCGCGCACCTGCGCCGATCATGCGCGCGCGGCGGGTCCGCCGGCGTTGCGGCTCGAGCACGAGGCGGCGGGTCGTTTGCTGGCGGCGTTGCTGGCGCAGTCCTCGCTGGCTTCGCGACTCGTCAATCTGGACGGAGTGCCGCTGCGCCGCGTGGCTGCGCCGTTGCGCTGGCGGGGCAGGGGGGCGCTTGCCGGCGCGGCACTCGAATTGCTGCTGGTGATGGAGAATGACGAGCCCGCGCCGCTGCCGCTGCGGGTGTTGCCCGGAAAACCCGCGCTCTATTTGGGATCGGAGGCGGTGTATGAAGGTCCTTTCTGGTTTGGCGAGGACAACAAGCTGGAATCCGCCCTCAGCGTGCCGATGGCGGCGCTGGGATCCGAGGATGGCGTTCTCTTTTTGGAGAAGCTCGGGGTGGAACTGCCAGAGGAGCTGGCCTCGCGCATCGAGCACGAGCCGCTGAGGGTGCGCGTGCGCGCGGCCTGCCTGGGAAAGTCCCCGGCCTCCGCGGCGGAGTACGTTTTATTCCAAGCGGAGGCGATTGACGAAACAGGGCGGGTGGTGGAGCGCCTGCGTGGGGATGGCTGGCAGGAAACAGGGCAGGGGGAGCAGCCGGACAGCGGCCGCATCGTGATGAGGGACCGTGAGGCGCTGGCGCGGGCATCGCTGGTGCTGGCCGGCCTGCGCAGCACGTACGACCCGGAGTGCCGGGGTTTCCGGGTGCGGTTGACGCGGCAGTTTCCCGAGCAGTTTGAGGCTTGGGCGCGCGCGTTGCCGGAGGAAATGACTCTGGAGGCGGACGCGCGTTTGCAGACCATTTTAGCGGATCCCCTGATCGCGCGGGTGCGACTGGAGGCGCGGCAAAGCGAGTCGATCGACTGGTTTGACCTGCGCTTGATGCTTGAGATCGAGGGTGCGGAATTGAAGGCGGCGGAAATCCGCAGATTGGTGGCGGCGCGCGGCGGCTTTGTCCGCCTGGCGGACGGCACTTGGCGGCGGGTGGAACTGCGTCTCAGCGAGGAGCAGCAGGCGATGATCGGGCAGCTCGGCATCGAACTGGATGAACTGGGGGATGAAGCTCATCGTTTGCACTGGCGGCAACTGGCAGGCGAAGGGGTGGCGGAATGCATCGACCCGCGCGCCTGGCGGCAAATTTCGAGCCAGATGGAAGCCGCCAAACTGGAGGAGCGTCCCGCGGTGCCGGCCGCGTTGCTTGTGAGCCTGCGTCCTTACCAGGTGGAGGGTTATCATTTCCTGACTTACCTCAGTGTGAACCGTTTTGGCGGCATCCTGGCGGATGACATGGGCCTGGGCAAAACCATTCAGAGCATCGCCTGGATGCTGTGGCTGCGCGAGCGCCATTCCGGCTTGGAGCGCGAGGCGGAGGGGGGACTGCCACCGCCGCCCTGCCTGGTGGTTTGCCCGAAAAGTGTGCTGGATGTGTGGGGGGCGGAGTTTCAGAAAACCGCCCCGCATTTGCTCGTGCAAGTTTTGCGGGAACGCGACGAGCTCGACTTGGAATGGCTGGCGGGCCGGCTGGACGTGCTGGTGATCAACTATGCGCAACTGCGCGGGCTCATCGACTTGTTGAAAGAGGTGACTTTCCTGGCGGTGGTGCTGGACGAGGGGCAGCAAATCAAGAACCCCGACTCGCAAGCAGCGCGCGCGGCGCGGCAATTGCGCGCGCACAATCGGCTGGTCCTGACTGGCACCCCGCTGGAGAACCGGCTGCTTGATCTGTGGAGCCTGATGACCTTTGCCACGCCTGGCGCCCTCGGGGATCGCTCCTATTTCCAAAAGCATTTTGACCGCCGCAAAGACGAGCGCGCCTCGGCCCGGCTCTCGGCGCGGTTGCGCCCCTTCCTACTGCGGCGCACCAAGGCGCAGGTGGCGTCCGACCTGCCGCCGCGCAGCGAGGAGGCGATGCTCTGCGAGATGAGTCCGGCCCAGTCGCAACTTTATCGCACGGAATTGGCACGCGCGCAGCAAATGGTGATCGGCTCAGCCACGCTGGATCAACTCAACCGCAACCGCTTCGCCATCCTGCAGGCCCTGACGCGGCTGCGGCAGATTTGCTGTCATCCCGCGCTGGTGGACGCTTCCGCGGCGGCGGAGGACAGCGCCAAGCTGGAGTCCGTGCTGGAGTTGATCGAGGAACTGCACGCGGAGGGGCACAAGGTGCTGTTGTTCAGCCAGTTCGTGCGCATGCTGACGATCCTGCGCGAGCGCCTGGAGGGCATGGGCGTGCCCCACCACTGGCTGACCGGGGCGACCACCAACCGTGCCGAGGTCGTGCGCGCCTTCCAGGAGGATGACAACGCCTCGGTGTTCCTGCTGTCCTTGAAAGCGGGCGGCTCGGGGTTGAACCTGACGGCTGCCAGCTACGTCATCCTTTACGATCCCTGGTGGAACCCGGCCGTGGAAGCGCAGGCCATCGACCGCGCGCATCGCATCGGCCAGACCCAGCCGGTCATGGCCTATCGCATGATCACCAAAGGCACCATCGAGGAAAAAATCCTGACCCTGCAGCAGAAAAAGCAAATGATGTCCGCCAACGTGCTGGGCGAGGGCGGATTCTCGCGCGCGCTCGACCGCGACGACTTCGCCTACCTGTTCGATCTCGAGCGCGCGGAGGAGGCTTGGCAGCGGGAATTGCGCGGAGAATGAGCGGCGTTCTTGACTTTGCCGGGCGGCTTGGCATTTGATCCGCTCTCCGTTTCGCTGTCATGCACATGTCCTCCCAGTCCACGCCCTCGGCACCGCTCTTTGAAGTCCGTGAGTCCTCCATTCACAATCGCGGGGTGTTCGCCGCTGCGGACCTGCCCGCGGGCACGCGCATCATGGAATACGTGGGCGAGCGCATCACCAAGAAGGAGTCGGAACGGCGCGCCACCGAGTTGATCGAGCGCGCCAAAAAAACCGGCGAGGCCGCGGTGTACATCTTCACGCTCAACAGCCGCTACGATCTTGATGGCGCCAAGGGCGAAAATCCCGCCCGTTACATCAATCACTCCTGCGATCCGAACTGCGAGGCCTACATCGAGCGCGGCCGCATTTTCATCTACTCGAAAAAGGACATCCCCAAAGGCGCCGAGCTGACCTACAACTACGGATTCGATCTCGACACCTGGGACGAGCATCCCTGCCGCTGCGGCGAGGAGCGCTGCGTCGGCTACATCGTTGACGAGCAGTATTGGCCTAAACTCCGGCGCATCCTCAAGCGCCAGTCACAGAAAACAAACGGCAATGGCTCGCACAACGGCAACGGCGTCAAGGCGGGCAAGCAGAAGCGCATAAAGGGCTGAATCTCACCCCAGTTTGCGGACATGCTCGGCGAGCCGGCGCTGCATGTTGGTGCAGACGGTGTCGCAGAGCTCGTTGATGGCAGGATCGGCGATGTAGCAGATGGTCAGCAGGCCCTCCTTGCGGCGGCCCACCATGCCGGCCTGCGCCAGTGACTGCACATGGCGGGAGACGTTGGCCTGGGTCAGGCCGGTGGCCTCGACCAGTTCCGTGATGTTTTTCTCCCCGGCTTCCAGCGCGCGCAGGATGCGCAGGCGGCTGGGCTCGGCGAGCACGCGAAACCAGGAGGCGATCATTTCCAGGGCTTCGTCGCTGATGAACGGAGGTTTCGATTTTTTTGCGGGCATTTTGAAAAAACAGACTTGCATGTCACAGACTATATGCGTATAGAGTCATATAGTCAATTGAGCAACGTACCGCCCGTGCCTGCTGACCGCAAGCGGGCATTTCAATCTTAAACGCCAATTCAAGCTGCCATGAAACTCGAAAACGCCATCCGCGCCCTCGCGGGCACCCTGATCCTCGCCAGCCTCGCGCTCGCTCATTATGTCAGTCCGAACTGGCTCTGGCTCACTGCCTTTGTCGGCGCCAATCTGTTCCAGTCCGCCTTCACCGGGTTCTGCCCGGCGGAGACCATTCTCAAAAAGCTCGGCGTGGGGAAGGGAGGCAGCTCATGCTGCGGCTGATTGCCGTCGCCGCGCTTGTCTCGGTCTCTGCGCTGCATGGCGCGGAGATGGTAACGCTTGAGCAGGCCATTGTGCGAGCTCTGGCGGACAGTCCGGATGCACGTATCGCGGCCTCGCGCATCGAGGGATCGCAGGCCATGCTGATGCAGGCGCGCGCGGCCTTCCAGCCGCAATTGCGCGTGCAGAGCGGCTACGTTCGCACGAACCAGCCGGTGAGCGTGTTTGGCATGGCATTGAATCAACGCCGTTTCAGTCCCGGCTTGAACTTCAATGACGTTCCGGATGCGGACAACTGGGCCAGTGCCGCCACGATGACCTTCCCGCTTTATGCGGGCGGCAAAAACATCGCGGGTCGTGATGCGGCGCTGGCGGCGCTTGATGCCAGCCAGCATGGCGCGGCAGCGGTGCGTCAAGTGCTGGCCTTTGAGGTGACGCGCACCTATTTGATGATCCACAAATCGCGGGCGCTTATCGAGGCCGCGCAGGCGGCGGTGGGATCGTTCGAGTCGAATTTGCTGCTCAGTGAGAAGCGCATCGAGGCCGGCACCGCGTTGAAAACGGACGCGCTCGACCTGGATGTGCGTCTTGCCGAGGCCCGTGAAGATCTCGCCCGCGCCAAGAACGCGAACACGTTCACGTGCCTGTCGCTCGCCATGCTGATCGGCATGGAGGACGGCGAGGTGGATGCCTCGGCATCGCTGCCGCAACTTCAGGCGCCGCCTTCATCGCAAACCGCAAGCCGTCCCGAGGTGATGATGGCGGAAAGCATCGCGCAAGCCGCGGCGGCGCGCATCCGTCATGCATCAGCCGGTTGGAAACCGAGTGTGAATGCTTTCGGCAGCGCTGAGCACAATCGCGGCGGCGTGTTTGACGGCCAGGGATCGAACTACACCGTCGGCATCATGGCGCAGTGGGACATCTGGGATGGCAACCTCACCCGCGGCCGTGTGAACGAGGCCGCGGCGGCTCACCAAGCCGCCCAGGAGAACGTTCGCCGCCAGCGCCTCGCCGTCTCGTTGGAGGTGCAGCAGGCGCGCGCCGCTCTGCGCGAGGCGGATGAGCGTCTCGCTGTCTCCGCGAAGAGCATTCAACTCGCCGAGGAAAGCGTGAAGCATACTCGCGAGCGCTTTGAGGCCGGCCTGGCGCTCGCCACGCAGTTGATCGACACTGAGACGGCTCTTACCGCCGCGCGCGTGCGCCGCGTGGAGGCTGACAGCGACCGCCGGGTGGCGATTGCGGCTTTACGCCGCGCCCTCGGCATGACCATGATTTCCACCGCATCAAAATGAAACGTTTGATATTTCCTCTTCTGCTTCTGGCCGCCTGTGGCAAACACGAGGCTCCGCCCGCCGCCGTGCCCGAGCTGCCCACTGCGACGGTGCAAACCCAGCCCGCCACCTTGCAAAACCACATTGCCACCGAGGAGGTGGTGGGCACGGTGCGCTCGAGGCAGCGCGCGCTGGTCGAAGCGAAAGTGAGCGGGCGGGTTGTCGAGTATTCGGCGACGCCGGGGGCGATGGTGAAAACAGGCGACCTGCTTGCGCGACTCGATGTTCAGGAAAGCAACGCGCGGCTCGATCAGGCCAAGGCGCTGCTGGATCAGGCCAGGCGCGACTTTGACCGTCAACAGCAGCTCATTGCCGGCAACGCCACGACGCGGCAGGATTTCGACGCCGCCGAGGCGCGGGTGAAAGTGGCCACGGCGGGCCTCACGGAGGCGGAGACGATGCTGGGTTATGCGCAAGTCACCGCGCCCTTCGATGGCGTGGTCACGCGCAAGCTCGCCGAGGTGGGTGATCTCGCCATGCCGGGCAAGCCGCTGCTCGAAATCGAAGCGCCGACCTCGCTGCGCTTTGAAGCCGATCTTCCCGAGGCGATCCTCGACCGCGTGAAACTGGGCGACAAGCTGCCGGTACGCCTCGCGCAGGTCATCGAGGGCACGGTGAGCGAGATCTCGCCGGTGGCCGATCCGGTGAGCCGCACTTTTTTGGTGAAACTCAATCTGCCGGCGACGGAAGGATTGCGCACGGGGCAATTTGGCCGCGTGTCGGTGCCGGTGGCAGAGACAAAGCTGCTGCTGGTGCCGCGGAGCGCGGTTTTAAAACGCGGACAGATGGAGATGGTGTTTGTGGCGAAGGAGGGCAAAGCTGCGCTGAGGCTGGTCAAAACCGGCAAGGATCTTGACGATCTCGTCGAAGTGCTCTCCGGCATTGAGCAAGCTGAACAGGTCATCGTGAGCGGCATCGCGCGTCTTGCCGACGGCCAACCCGTGACTGTGGAGCCATGAGCGAAGCCCCCGATCATCATCCCGGCCTAGCCGGACGCATCGCGGCGGCGTTCATTGATTCGAAGCTGACGCCGTTGGTGGTCATCGCTTCCGTTTTGCTGGGCGCGGCGGCGGTGGTGCTGCTGCCGCGCGAGGAGGAGCCGCAGATCAAGGTACCGATGATTGATGTCATGGTGTCGATGCCCGGCTCCACCGCGAAGGAAATTCAGGAGCGCGCCACGCGGCCAATGGAAAAGCTGCTCTGGGAGGTTCCTGGTGTCGAATACCTCTACAGTACCTCGCGCGACAGCGAGAGTCTCGTCATCGTGCGCTTCAAAGTGGGTGAGGACCCGGAGCGCAGCCTGGTGAAGATCGCCGAGAAGTTGCGCTCGAATTTTGACCGCATCCCGATGGGTGTCAGCAGGCCGCTCATCAAGCCCAAGAGCATTGATGACGTGCCGATCCTGGCGCTCACCTTTCACAGTGCTCGCTACGATCACCTGACGCTGCGTCGTCTGGCGGCGCAGGTGGATGACTCCATCAAGCAGGTGCCGCAAGTGGCGGAGACGACTCTTCTTGGTGGATCGCGCCGCGCGGTGCGTGTGATGCTTGATCCGGTGAAACTCGCCAGCCGTAATCTGAGTCCAGCGGGACTGGTTCCCATGCTGCAGCAGGCGAACCGCCAGTTCCGTGCGGGCGGTCTCACCACGGGTAATGAGGAGGTGCTGGTGGAGACGGGCGCTTTTCTCACCACGGCGGAGGAAGTGGGCCATGTGGTCGTCGGTGTGCATGGCGGGCGTCCGGTGTACTTGCGCGAGGTGGCGGAGATCGTGGATGGCGGCGAGGAGCCGGCGCAGTATGTGTTCTTTGGAAGGAGGAATGGTGGTCCAACCGTCCCGGCTGCAGGGCGGGCAAGCGAGACGCTTGCCCCACCTTCTGACGAGCCCGCCGTCACCCTAAGCATCGCCAAACGCCCCGGCGCGAACGCGATCAGTGTGGCGGATGAAGTGTTGCGCAAAGTGGAGCTGCTCAAAGGCAGTGTCATTCCCGCCGAGGTGAGCGTGAGCATCACCCGCAACTACGGCGAGACGGCGGCGGAGAAGTCGAACGAGCTATTGCTGCACATGGGCATCGCCGTGTTCAGCGTGGCGATCCTGATCTGGCTCACGCTCGGGTGGCGGGAGAGCGGCATCGTCGCTGTGGCCATCCCGGCCACTCTGGCTCTCACGCTGCTCGTTTTCTACCTCTACGGTTTCACGCTGAACCGAATCACGCTCTTCGCTCTCATCTTCAGCATCGGTATCCTCGTGGACGATGCCATCGTGGTGGTGGAGAACATTGTGCGTCACTTCCACCTGCCGCAAAACAAGGGTCGGAACTGGAGCGCCATCGCCGTCGAAGCTGTGGGAGAGGTGGGCAATCCCACCATCCTCGCGACGTTCGCGGTGATCGCGGCGGTGCTGCCGATGGCTTTTGTGGGTGGTTTGATGGGGCCTTACATGCGGCCGATTCCCATTGGGGCCAGCGCGGCGATGTTTTGGTCTTTGTTGATCGCGTTCATTGTGACGCCTTGGGCGGCGATTCGGATTTTGGGGTGGTTTCGTCGGACGGATCCGACGGGGATGACGATTCAGACGGAACCGTCAAACCCGCATGAACACCCCGAGGACTTTTTCACGCGGTTGTACCGCCGCATGATGGGGCCGCTCATTCATCACAGCGGCTGGCGCTGGGGTTTCCTTATCGGCATCGTCGCGCTGCTTTTGGGCAGCATGGCCACGGTCGGAATTGGCTGGGTGAAAGTGAAAATGTTGCCTTTTGACAACAAGAGCGAGTTCCAGGTCATCCTGAACATGCCGGAAGGCTCCTCGCTTGAGAAAACAACCGCGGTGGCGCGAGAAATGGCAACCGTGATCCGCATGGAGCCGGAGGTCACGGATTACCAACTATATGCGGGTGTCGCCTCGCCCTACAACTTCAACGGCCTCGTGCGGCATTACTTCATGCGTCGCGGGGCCAACGTGGCGGACATCCAGGTGAACCTGGTGAACAAGCACGAGCGCAAAGCGCAGAGCCACGACATTGCCAAACGCGTGCGTCCGGCCGTGACGGCGATCGCGGAGCGTTACGGTGCTCGTGTCGCCATCGCCGAGGTGCCACCGGGTCCGCCGGTGCTGCAAACGCTTGTGGCGGAGATTTACGGACCCGACGATGAATCGCGGTTGAAGCTGGCGGAGAAAGTGAAGGACATCTTCAAGTCCACGCCGGGAGTCGTGGATGTGGATTGGTACATCGAAGCGGATCAGAACAAGGCGCGCTTCATCATCGACAAGGAAAAAGCCGCGCTGCACGGCATCAGCGCCGCCACCATCTCGCAGACGCTCAAAATCGCCGTGGATGGCGAGAGCGTGGATCTGCTGCATCAACCCGCTGAGAAGGAGGATGTCCCGATCCGCCTCGAACTGCCGCGCAGCGCCAAAACCACGCCCGAGGAGCTTCTGGCTCTGCGCGTTCGATCCGGCGATGCCAACGCATTGCCCGAGCCTGGCGCCGGCGGCGCGCCGCTCGTGCCCTTGCGTGAATTGGTGCAGGTGGAGCACGTCACTGTCGAAAAGAGCCGCTACCACAAAAACCTCATGCCCGTGACTTATGTCATTGGCGATGTGGCGGGCGTGGTCGAAAGCCCGGTGTATGCCATTTTTCAGATGAACGAGGCGCTCAAGAGGCTCGACACCCGCGAGTTTGGCGGTAGCGGCGCGGAGTTGAGGATACTCAACGCCGCCATGCCTTTCAGCGATGCTGAGCCGTCGCTGAAATGGGATGGCGAGTGGCACATCACCATCGAAGTCTTCCGCGACCTCGGCGCGGCGTTCGGTGCGTGTTTGATTCTCATCTATGTGCTCATGGTCGGCTGGTTTCGCAGCTTTTTGACGCCGTTGATCGTCATGGTGGCGATCCCGTTTTCCCTTGTCGGCATCCTGCCCGCGCACGGGCTGATGGGCGCCTTTTTCACGGCCACCAGCATGATCGGCTTCATGGCCGGCGGCGGCATCGTGGTGCGCAATTCGATCATTCTGGTGGACTTCATCGAGCTGCGCGTGCGCGAAGGCATGCCGTTGAGCGAGGCCGTGATTGATGCCGGTGCCGTGCGTTTCCGCCCCATGCTGTTGACCGCAATGGCGGTGGTCGTCGGCGCGGCGGTGATCCTCGCGGATCCCATTTTCCAAGGTCTCGCCATCGCCCTGATGGCCGGCGAGATCGCCAGCCTGCTCATCAGCCGCATGGCGGTGCCGGTGTTGTATTACATGGCGAACAAGCATTCCCACGCATGACTCTGATTTGGATGTTTCTTGTTGCCGCCATGATCGTGGGGGCATGGTATTGGTTTGAGGGAAGCTGGGACCGGCGTCTCTTCAGCGCCGCGCCGGGCTGTGTGTGTGAAAACCTGAATGCCAAACAGGCCAACGACTGGCTGCGCGCGCATCCCGGCACGCAGGTGCTCGATGTGCGCACAGCGGCTGAATTTGAGGAAGGTGCGCTGCCGGGTGCGGTGAATATTTCCCTCGGCGACACAGCGTTTGACGGCAAGGTGGCCGCGCTCGACAAGAAGAAACCCGTGCTTGTGTATTGCGCTGGGGGCTATCGCAGTCGCAAGGCCGTGGTGAAGCTCAAGGAGTTCGGCTTTGAGAACATCAGACACCTCCACCGCGGCTACATTTCATGGAGCCGAATTCGCAGCCCTAACGGGGCGCGTTTTGCAAGGCATGGCTGAATTTTGGAAGGCGCCCTTGAGGTAAAGCCCGCCACGGCATGGCGGGCGCGCGATTCTGGATACACGGAAATGGCGGTGACGCGCGCGGCGTTTGAGTTTTCACCATGTTTTTGCGTCTTTTTGTTGGTTTTGTCCTGACCCTGTCATCGCTATCACTCGCACCGGCTGAGATTCAGCCGCTGATTCAGGAGGCCGGCAACGCCAAGGACGATCGGCTGCGGCAGCAGGCGCTGGAGAAGCTGGCGGCCTTGCCATCCCTGGATGACACCCTGCAAAAAGAAGCCGCCGCCCTGGCAGACTTTGCCCGCTCCTGGAATGAGGGCGGTTTGAAGTTTTACGGGGGCAGCGTGCGTGGAAAACCGGCGCGCGCCCTGGGTGACTACGACTTCGGCGTGGCGGCGGACTCGCCGCTGCGGCCCATTTGCGAACTGTATCGCGGACGGATGCTGGCGTGGACCTTGATCGAGAACAGCACGGTGCGCACCTCGCCGGTGGAGTCGCGCTGGTTCAAGGACGAGGCAGTAGCCTCTTTCCAAAAAGTGAAGGCAGCGTTCCCGGACAACGAGACGGCGCGTATGTACCTGGGCGAGGCATTGCCTTGGGGCGATGAACGGGCGCCGGTGCCGTGCGCGCCGGAGTGGGCTGTCCTTCAGCGGGAGCAGCTTGAGCGGCTTGGCGCAATCATTCGCTGGTGGATAGAGCATCGCCAGCGGGCGGACGGCCAGTTTGGTGGCGGTTGGGGCGATGACTGCGAAATGTGGCGTTGGTGGGCCTCCGTGCTGCTCGGCTTTGATGATTCTGAAATCACCGCCGCGCAGTTGAAGTTCTCCCGCGCGGCGGTCAAGCGCCCGCACCTGAAGGGCGGATTCAATACCACGATCACCGATGTTGAGCACGCCGCCGAGGACACCACGGACAATCTGGTGCCGCTGATGGTTTTGGAGCCGGACAACGATGCCTGGACGCAGTGGGCGCTGCGCATGGGCGACTTCATGCGTGAGGTGTGGACCGGTACCAACGCGCGCGGCCAACTCCAGTTCAAAAGCTTCTATTTCAGTGCCACCGAGACCGCCCCGCAGCCGCAGCGCGCGCTGGATGTCATTGCCAATGTTGGCGCGCTGCATCCGGCTTTGCTGGCCTGGCAGAAATCCGGGGATGAACAGCTTGGCGCGCAGATTTGCGCCTGGCTTGACACCTGGGTGGACGCCACCGCCCGCGCCGAGAATGGCAAACCCGCGGGCATTCTGCCCGCCGCGATCCGCTGGCCGGAGGGCGTTGCCGCCGGAGCGGAGAACAACTGGTGGGAGCCGGTGAAGCCCGGTGGCTTCATGCACAGCTATTACATCTGGCCGAGTGTCATCACCGAGATGACGGACGCGCTCATGCTGGCGCATGTGATGACCGGCAAAGAATCCTACCTGGCGCCGCTACGCTCGATGGCGGCGATCCGCTTGCAGCATCTGCAAAGCGCCACCGCCGGCGACCTTGTTCCCGGCAGCGAAGCCTGGTGTGCCGCCCAACTCGCGCCGCGTCCGAACGCCAACAGCAACACCGGCGGCCTCGTGAAGACCCTGGCGCGCTTCAAAGCACTGACCGGCACCCGCGAGTTCGACGAGCTGTTGGAGCGCGAAGGCGCGGAGTTTGTCATCCGCACCGACGAGACGGGCCGGCGCGAACTGGAAACCGCGTTGCGCGAGAGCCTGGCGGCGCTGCGGGTGAACTTCCCCGGCTTCACCAGCGAAGTGCGCTCCACCGACCGCGTCATGCGCTTCGTGCAATTTCTCTCCGAGGACTACGCCTTCGACGATTACAAAGGCGTGACACAACCAAAGCACGAGCTGCTTTACCGCATGGTGACTGGCGACAAAAACGCGCCGCGCTTCCCGCAGATGGCCGTGCGCTGGTTGACACCGCCACAGGACATCGCCGCGCTGGTCACTGAGGCGGGCACGCGACGGCTAGAGGCGGAGCTGTTTCACTTTGGCAAGGAACCGCGCGAGTTGAGCGCCGAACTGCGCCAGCTTCAGCCCGGCGAGTATCGCGTCAATCTGCTGGTGGACGGGCAGCCGGTGCCGCTGCCGCAAAGCTCGGTGAAGGTGGAGCGTGGAAGCTTTCCCCGCGTGGCCTTCACCCTGCCGCCCAGATACCTGGTGGTGTTGCGGGTGGAGTAGGCGCAGGGGCGCGGGCTCCCTCGCCCGCCTTCCAGCTATGAGAGTCACCGAATGGGGGCATTGCCAAAAAGCGCAACCCAGTGTACCTGCTTGACCGCCTACCCGCCATATTCCGCATGAGACTCCACACGCTGCTTTTTCTCGCCACCGCGCTGCACACCAACGCTCAACAAGCGACGCCCGCCGAATCGGTGAAGGTGAGAGACGGCTTCAAGGTGGAGCTGCTCTATTCAGTGCCGAAGGATCAGGAAGGCTCCTGGGTGGCGATGACGCAAGACGATCAGGGCCGGCTCATTTGCAGTGATCAATACGGCGCGCTCTATCGCGTCACACCGCCCGCCCTCGGTAGCAGTCCGGGCGAGACCAAGGTGGAGAAGCTGGCGATCGACTTTGGGCACTGCCAGGGGCTGCTCTATCATTCAGGGGCGCTCTATGGTGTGGTCAATGACGACGCCTATCAGGGGCGCGGTCTCTACCGCTGCAAGGACACCAATGGCGACGATCAATTCGACAGCGTGGAGTTGCTGCGCGCCTTCCCCGGCAAGGCGGGCGAGCACGGACCGCACGGCGTCGTCGCCTCCCCGGACGGCAAAAGCCTCTATGTCATGTGCGGCAACCAAACGCCGGAGCCGGGCTGCGAGACCAGCCTGGTGCCGCGCCATTGGGATGAGGACCAGCTTTTCCCGATGCTGCTCGGTCGCGGCTTCATGCGCGACACCCTGGCACCCGGTGGCTGGCTGGCGCGGACCGATCTTGACGGCAAGGCATGGGAACTCGTCAACACCGGCACCCGCAACACCTACGACATCGCCATCAACCGTCATGGCGATATCTTCGGCTTCGACGCCGACATGGAGTGGGACGCCGGGATGCCGTGGTATCGGCCCACGCGCGTCTGTTTCATGCAGAGCGGCGGCGAGTTCGGCTGGCGCACATGCAGCAAAAAATGGCCGGTGCGCTGGGAGGACAGCCTGCCGCCGGTGGTTGACATCGGTCCCGGTTCGCCGACCGGGGTGGCCTTTGGTTACGGTGCCAAGTTTCCCGTCAAATACCAAGACGCGCTCTTCATCTGTGACTGGAGTTACGGCAAGATGTATGCGGTGCATCTGAAGCCTGACGGCGCGGGCTACACCGGCATGGCGGAGGAGTTCCTGAGTGCCGCGCCGCTGCCGCTGACCGACCTGGAGATTTCGCGCAAGGACGGTGCGATGTATTTCACGGTGGGCGGACGCAAGGTGCAGAGCGGGTTGTATCGGGTGACTTTCACAGGGGACGACCAGCCTGCTTTTGAACCAACCTACTTTCGCGAAACAGGGTTTCCTGGTGAACGAAGGCTCGCAACGATACGCGAATCTCTCGAAAAAAAGCCAAACAGAACCGTGAAGGATGTCTGGCATCATCTCCGGTCAACCGACCGTCATCTCCGCTTCGCTGCCCGCATCGCTCTCGAGCACCAGCCCCTGGCCGGTTGGCAAGACCAAGCACTGAAGGAAATCGATCCCCGAGCAGCTCTGACCGCGTTGATGGCGCTCATTCGCAGCAGCAGCGGCGACACAACGCTGCGACAGCCGATCCTCGACGCGTTGGGCCGGATTGACTTCGTTGATCTCAAGGGTCTCGATCGCAACACACTCGTTCGCAATTACATGCTCGTCTTCACCCGCTTGGGCGAACCGGATGATGCCACCAAGGCCGCTCTGATTGCCAAACTGCATCCGCTTTTCCCGACCGGCGACACCGGCCTTGATCGCGACCTGGCCGAGTTGCTCGTTTATCTCGGTGACGCGGGCATCGTTGCCAAAGCCGCGCCGTTGGTGAACGCGGCGCCGACCCAGGAGGAGCAGATTGATTATGCCCGCATCCTCGGCTTTGCCAAGGCCGGCTGGACCCGTGCGCTGCGCGAGGACTACTTCCGCTGGTTTCCGCGCGCGGCCAATTACAAGGGTGGCGCGTCCTTCAATCTGTTCATTGATGAAATCAAAGCCAACGCCATCGCCACACTCAGCGAGGCGGAAAAGGCCGAACTCAAAGAGGTGCTGGACCTCAAGCCCGAGGCGGCGGCGCCTGCTTTCACTTTGAAACCGATGGCGTTTCAAAAAGCTTGGACCATGGCCGACCTGGAGGGCCTGTTGGGGGCGGGTTTGGAAGGCGGGCGCGACCACGCCAATGGCCGCAACATGTTCGGCGCGGCGGCCTGCTTCGCCTGCCATCGTTTCAACAACGAAGGCGGCGCCGTGGGGCCGGATCTGACCAGCGCCGCCGGCAAGTTCAGCCCGCGTGATCTGCTGGAGAGCATCATCGACCCCAGCAAGGAGATCAGCGACCAGTACGGCAGCACCATTTTTCATCTCAAAGATGGCAGCCAAGTGTCCGGTCGCGTGGCCAACCTGAAGGAAGACAACCTCATGATCAGCACCAACATGATGGACCCGCACAACTTCACCAATGTCGATGCCACCCAGGTGGTGAGGACGGAGGAAAGCAAGGTCAGCATGATGCCGCCCGGCCTGCTCAATATGCTCAAGGAGGACGACATCCTCGATCTGCTGGCCTACCTGCTCAGCGGCGGCAATCCCGAGGATCCGATGTTCAAAAATTAAGCCGGTGCTGCTGGCGCGCTTGCCACTGTGCAAAGGGTGGTGGCGCTCGCCGAGGACTGCTACTGGCGGGCGCGAAGACGGCAACCAGACCAAAAATTCCTTTGACCCGGAGGCTTTTGCTCCTACTTTGGCGGCCCTCACGCTCCGTCGAATGATTGGTCCGTTTCCTGGACGCCTCGGCGGTAAACGTGATTTTCCACCCCATGAAAGCCGACATCCACCCCACCACCTTCGCCACGACGATCTCCTGCACTTGCGGAGCCGTTTATCAGACCCTTTCCACGGTCGAAAACCTCAAGATTGGCATTTGCTCATCCTGTCACCCGTTCTTCACCGGCGAGACCCGCTTCGTGGACACTGCTGGCCGCGTGGACAAGTTCGCCCAGCGTTACGGCTCCACCGCCGCGCGCCGCGCCAAGCCGAAGCTCAGCAGCGCCGGAGCCTAGACTGTCTTTCCCTGAATTTGCAACGGTGCCGTGTCCCCGCGACGCGGCACCGTTTTTATTTCCCTGCTGCCGCCAAACTGGAACCGAATGGACTACGCCCCGATCATAGAGACCAAACGCCGGCGTTTTGCCGAGCTGGAGGACTTGCTGGGCTTGCCGGGTTTTTTTGACGACGCGCAAAAAAGCGCCGCCACTCTGCGCGAGCATCGTCAATTGCAGAAGCTGCTTGGCTCCTGGGAGGAATGGCAAAAAATCAATGGAGAACTGGTGGAGGCGCGGACTTTGAGCACGGGTGTTGATGCCGACTTGGCGGGGATGGCGGCCGAGGAAATCCCGCTGCTGGAGGGGCGCGCGGCGGCGTTGGAAACAGAGGTGCGCGAATCCATTCTGCCGCCCGATCCGCTGGAGGGGCGCGATGCCCTGCTCGAAATCCGCGCCGGCACCGGGGGCGACGAGGCGTCCTTGTTTGCGGCGGATTTGCTGCGCATGTACTCGCGTTTTGCCGAGACGCATGGCTGGCGGGTGGAGGTGCTGGAGTCCAGCCCCTCCGAAGTGGGGGGATTCCGCGAGGTGGTGGCTAAAATCAGCGGCGAGGAAGTATTCCGGGTTTTGAAGTACGAAAGCGGCGTGCACCGGGTGCAGCGGGTGCCGGCCACCGAGGCGCAAGGCCGCGTGCACACCTCAACAGCGACAGTGGCGGTGCTGCCGGAGGCGGACGAGGTCGATTTGGAACTCAAAATGGACGAGATCCGTGTCGAGGTTTGCCGCTCTTCCGGCGCGGGCGGGCAGGGGGTGAACACCACTGACTCCGCCGTGCAAGTGCTGCATGTGCCGACCGGCACCATCGTGCGCTGTCAGGACGGTCGCAGCCAGATCAAGAACAAGGAAAAAGCGCTGACCATTCTGCGCTCGCGCTTGCTGGAGCGGCGGCAGCAGGAGGAGGCGGCCAAGTACTCCGCGCATCGCCGCAGTTTGATCGGCTCGGGCGGTCGCGAGGAGAAAATCCGCACCTACAACTACCCGCAAAACCGGGTGACCGACCACCGCATCGAACTTACCCTTTACAATCTGTCCGACTTCATGGAGGGCAAGCTCGGGGAGATGCTCCGCCAGCTGATGGCGAGCGATCTGGAGGAGCGTTTGGCCGAGGCGGGGCTGGGATGAGTTGTCAGGCCGGCACCAGCGAGTGCAGGGTGACCTCCGGGCGGCATAGGAAGCGGAAAGGCACGCCAAGCGTGCCAAGACCCGGGTTCACGTAAAGATGCACGTCGCCAGTTTGATGGTGGCCGAGGACGTACTTGTGGCCCAGGTGGGGAGTCTGCAAAGCGCCCCAAAGAGGCGCGCGCACCTGACCGCCGTGGGTGTGGCCGGCGAGCTGGGTGACGGCCAGTTTTTGCTCCGCCAACCGGTCGGCAGCATCAGGTTCGTGCAGCAGCACCAGCGTTGGTTCGGCGGCGTTCCAATGGCGCAACGTCGTTTTCAAATCGGGCCGTCCCCCCCAGGCGGAATCGAGTCCCGCCACCCACAGCGGTCCTCCTGGCGCTTGCAGACGCACCGCCTCGTTCACCAGGGCGCGGATGCCCAGGCGTTGCAAAGCCTCGCCAATGGAGCGCCGCCGTCCTTGCCAAACGTCGTGGTTGCCCAGGCAGGCGAAGACGCCGAGCGGCGCGCGCAAATCGCTCAAGGCACGGGCGGCGGGATAAAGCACCTCGGGTGAGCGGGTCACGAAGTCGCCCGTGAGCACGATGAGGTCCGGCTCCGCTTGCCGGGCCAGGCGCACGGCGCGCTCAATGGCCACGGTCGGCGTCCAGTCGTCGGCATGAAGGTCGGAGAGATGCAGCACCTTGATGCCGTGCTGGGACTCGCGCAGGAAGGGGCAGGGGAGGTTTTGGTGAACCAGCACCGGACGGCGGCGCTCCCAACCTGCAGACCAGGAAAAAGTGCCGGCGCCGAGGGCGAAGCCGGCGGCTGTGAATTGGTGCAGCAGCCGACGGCGGTTGAGCATGCGAGGGGAGGGCGTCACAACGGCACCATACAGCAAAAATCAAGCCACGCCACTGCTTCGGTGCCGGGATCCGCGTCGGCGCCAAGCCTCCGGTTAGGATTCGAGACCCTTTTCGCCAAGCAGCATGCTGCGATGCGGCTGGCAGTGGCGACGCAGGCCGAACTCGCGCACCGAGCGGTCTTGCAGGTGCGCCACAGCCTCCTCCACCGAATCGGTAAAGATCATCAAATCGAGGTCGTCCGGGCTGATGGTGCCCGCCTCCACCATGTGGTCCAGCAAGGGCTGCATCTGCCGCCAGTAATCGGTCCCCATGACAATGACCGGGAAGTTTTTGACTTTGCCGGTCTGAATCAGGGTCAGCGATTCGAACATCTCGTCCATGGTGCCGAAACCGCCGGGCATGATGACAAAGCCGTAGCTGTACTTGAGCAGCAGCACCTTGCGCACAAAAAAGTACTGCATGGTGACCCAGCGGTCGAGGTAGCGGTTGTGCGCCTGCTCGAAAGGCAGCTCAATGTTGCAGCCGACGCTGCGCCCGCCCGCGTCTTTGGCCCCGCGATTGGCCGCCTCCATGATGCCGGGACCGCCGCCGGTCATGACGGTGAAGCCGAGCTTCGAGATGGCCGCGCCCATTCTGCGCGCGAGTCGGTAATACGGATGGTCCTCCTTGAAGCGCGCGGAGCCGAACACGGTCACGCAGGGGCCGACGAAGTGCAGGGAACGAAAACCCCGGAAGAAATCAAGCGCCACCCCGAACAGCAGCCGCAATTCCTTCAAGCGGCGCTGCGGGCCGCTGATCAGATGGCGGTCCTGAATCTCGCAACGGTAGTAGGCGTCGCTGTCGAGCAGTTCCTCAGGCGAAACGTGGGCATCCGGCAGGTGGGGGGGCGGCAGGGCTGGCATGGTTGCTTTAAGGTTACGACGGTGAAGCGCACGGGGCAACGCCTCATGACACGGCGTGCAAAGCGCTTGCCGACCGCGGCGGGCTGTGGACATTGCGCGTCCGCGTCCGGCTTGGCGCAACATTTTTTGGCCGCCGGACGTTCCTTTTCGCCTGTAAACCCCATCATGAGCATCCCCCATCTCCCAGCCCTCCGCCGCGGCAAGCCCTACGACAGTCTTGAAAAAAACGAGGTCAAAGACCACCGCACCGGCGAGGTGAAGGCGGAGGTCAGCCAGGTCGGCGCCGGCATCATCCGCAAGGACCTGTCCCGCATTGGCGAGGCGCGCGCGGCTTTGAAAAAGTTCACCGTCGCCGAACTCATCGACATCAGCGCCAAGGCCGGCGAGTTTTTCCTCAACGGCACCCTGCCGCTCGGTGATCGCGGCCACACCCAAAGCCCGCAGGAATACATCGCCACCCTCTCCCGCACCAGCGGCCTGCCGCACATCATGGTGAAGCGCAACATGGCAAAGATCCACTACGCGCTCACCCACATGAGCATGATCCTCAACGGTCTCTCCCGCGGCCTCGACATGAGTGTGATCGACAAGGGTTTCGGCGAGCAGGCGGGTTGTCCGGTCGCTTATTTTCCCACCACCAAGTGCCTCGGCCTCGTGATGCCGAGCAACTCGCCCGCCGTCAACAGTCTCTGGCTGCCCTCCATCGCCCTGAAAATCCCGGTCATCATCAAGCCGGGCCGCGACGAACCGTGGACGCCTTTTCGTTTGATCCAGGCCTTCATCGCCGCCGGCGCGCCGGCCGAGGCGTTTGGGTTTTACCCGACCGATCACGAGGGCTCCGGCGAGGTCATCAAACTCAGCGGGCGCTGCCTCGTCTTCGGCGATGTCGCCACCGTCAAGCAGCATGAGAACAATCCGGCGGTGCAGGTGCACGGACCTGGCTGGTCGAAGATCATCATTGGCGAGGACAAGATCGAGCAGTGGCGCGACTACCTGGATGTCATTGTCAGTTCCATCTCCGACAACGGCGGCCGCTCCTGCATCAACGCCTCCGCCGTCATCGTGCCGAAGTATGGCCGCGAGATCGCCGACGCCATCGCCGAACGCCTCGGTCCGGTGGCGCCGCTGCCGGCCGACGATGAAAACGCCAGGCTCTCCGGCTTCGCCAACACGAAGATGGCGGACTACATCGACGCCGCCATCGACGCCGATTTGAAGACCCCCGGCGCCGAGGACGTCACCGCCAAATTCCGCGACGGCCCGCGCAAGGTCGAGCTGGACGGCGGTGTGTATTTGCGCCCCACCATCATCCGTTGCGACAGTTTCGATCATCCGCTGGCCAACCGCGAGTTCCTCTGCCCCTACGCCAGCGTCGTCGAGTGCCCGCAGTCCCAGGTGCTGGATAAAATCGGTTACTCGCTCATCGTCACCGCCATCACTGCGGATCCCGCCTTCACCGAGGCGCTGCTGGAGTGCCCGGACATCGACCGTCTGAACCTCGGCCCGCTCTCCACCATGAAGATCTCCTGGGATCAGCCGCATGAAGGGAACATGTTCGAGTTTCTCTACAAACGCCGCTCCATCGACCGCGCCTGAACCGCCGCCATCGCGATCCGAACCGGGAGCCTAACGCATGACCCTGCTGCCTTTCGATCATCAGCCGCGCACACGGCTCGTCTTTGGCCCTGGAACCCTGGCGCGCGTTGGCGAGCTGGCCAAGGAATACGGCGGCAAGCGCGTGCTCGTGGTCAGCGATCCCGGCATTGTGCGCGCCGGTCACACCACGCGCGCGGTCAGTTACCTTGTCGCCGCCGGTCTGGAGGCGCGTGTGTTTGGCGCGGTGCGGGAGAATCCCAGCACCAAGGACGTGGCCGCCTGTGTTGAAGTTGCTCGCGAGTTTGGCGCTGATTTCATCATCGGGCTCGGCGGCGGCAGCAGCATGGACACCGCCAAGGGCTGCAACTTCCTCCTCACCAACGGCGGCAAAATGCAGGACTACTGGGGGGTCGGTCTGGCGAAGAAAAAAATGCTGTCAATGATTTGCGTGCCGACCACTGCCGGCACCGGCAGCGAATGCCAAAGTTTCGCCCTTATCTCTGACGAGAAAACGCATGTCAAGATGGCCTGCGGCGATCCGAAGGCCGCCGCGCGCGCCGCCATCCTTGATCCCGAACTCACCGTGTCCCAACCGCCGCGCGTCACCGCCTGCACCGGCATCGACGCGCTGGCGCACGCGCTGGAGACGGCGGTCACCAACAAGCGCAACGCGCTCTCCGTTGTCTATTCCCGCGCCGCCTTCGAGCTTTGCCATGCCGGTTTCGAGCGTGTGCTGAAGAACCCCAAAGACCTCGGCGCGCGCGGCCAGATGCAGCTCGGCGCGGCCTATGCCGGCACCGCCATTGAGAATTCCATGCTCGGCGCCGCCCACTCCTGCGCCAATCCCCTCACCGCCAAGTTCGGCGTCGTGCATGGCGAGGCTGTTGGTTTGATGCTGCCGCATGTGATCCGTTTCAACTCCCAGGACAGCGCCATCGCTGCGATCTACGACTCGCTTTACGAGGGGGATCTGCCCGCGCGATTGCAGGCGCTGCTGCGCAAGGCGCGCATGCCGACAAAACTGCGCTCTTACGGCATCAAGCGCAAGCAACTGCCGGAACTCGCCGTCATGGCGGCGAAGCAATGGACCGCCCAGTTCAACCCCCGTCCGCCTGCGGTGGAGGATTTCGAGGCTCTCTACCGCGCGGCTTTTTGAGCGGCAGGCAGCGTCACGCCGGACATGGCCAGGGAAACGCGCGATTGGTACGACACCCCGTTGTACTATGACATTATCTTTGATGCCGGCACCAGGACCGAGGCGGCCTTCCTCGATGGCTTGTGGCGGCGGCATGGTTTTCCCGCGCGCGGTGTGCCGCGGGTTTTGGAGGCGGCCTGCGGCAGCGGCCGGGTGATGGCGGAGATGCTGCGTCTCGGCTGGCAGGCGGATGGCTTTGACTTGAGCGAGGCCATGCTGGCGCACGCGCGCGAACGCCTGGGTGAGGTTGCACGCTGGCATTTGTGGCGGGGCAGCCTGGTCGATTTCAAAGCGCCACGGCAGCGCCGCTACCACCTTGCGCATTGTCTGGTAAGCACCTTCAAGTACCTGCTCAGCGAGGCCGAGGCGCGCGCCAGTTTGCAGCGCCTTGCCGATGTCCTGCTGCCGGGTGGTTTGCTGGTGCTCGGTCTGCACCTCACCGATTACACGCGCGCCGGCTGCGAGCACGAGCGCTGGGCGCAGACGCGCGGCGGGGTGGAGGTGGTGTGCAACACGCGCACCTGGCCCGCCGACCGCCGCCGCCGTCTGGAGCGTGTGCGGGCGCGCCTGCGCGTGACCGAGCGCGGAGTCACAAGCGAGCAGGAGACGAACTGGCAGTTTCGCACATACAATGCCGCGCAATTGCGTGCTTTGCTGCGCGCCGTTCCAGATTTGGAACTGCTGGCCTGCCATGATTTTATGCACGACCTCGACGCCACACGCGCGCTCGACGACAGCTATGCGGACATCGTGCTGGTCTTGCGGCGGCGCTGATGGCCTATCCTTGCTGAATCCGCAGAGTCGCGGTTGTGCGCGGCGCGGATGCGGCTTTGATGGGGGCTGAATGCTGGAGCAATTGCAGGCGCGTGATTTTCGCTGTTTTGAACGGGTGCGGTTGGACCTCGACCCGGAGATGACGGCCTTGGTGGGCCGCAACGGGCAGGGCAAGACCTCGCTGCTGGAGGCGGCCTGCGTGCTGCTGCGGGTGCAGTCGCCGCGAACGTCAAACCGCGAGGAGTGGATTCGTCTGGGGGCGGGCACGGCGGTGGTGGAGGGCAAATGGAACGGAAGGCAACTGCGCGCGGCGGTGGCTTCCAAGACGCGCCGGCTGGCGGTGGATGGCGCGGTCTGCGGAAGGGCGGCGGATTATCTGGCGCAGACGGGTGTGGTGGTATGGATGGATCATGCGGACATGAACCTTTTGCGCGGCGGCGGCGAGCACCGCCGGCGTTTTTTGGATTTTGCCTGCAGCCAGATGTTCACGGATTACTTGCCGGCTTTACGCGCTTACGAGAGGGCTTTGCGGGGCCGCAATCATGTGCTGAAGAGGGATGCGGTGATTGCCTGGAAGCAGGCGGACGCTTTTGCGCGGGTCATGGAGGAGCACGGGCGCGTGCTCAGCGCGCGCCGCGCGGAGTTCAGCCGTCTGCTCAGCGCCCCGACGGCAGCCTTTCACGAGCGGGTCAGCGGCGGCGGCGAGCCGGTTTGCGTGCGCCACGCCAGCGGGCAGGAGGAGGGCGGTCTGGCCGGGCAGTTGCTGGCCTGTCGCGAGCAGGAAGCGCGGTTGCGGGCGACGCAGCGGGGACCGCATCGCGACGATTTGAGCCTGGAGTTGAAGGGGCTTGATGCCCGCGTGTTTGCCTCCGAGGGGCAGCAGCGCACCCTGGTGCTGGCGCTCAAACTGGCGCAGGCGGAGGTGCTGAACGCGGCGCGCGGCCAGCCGCCGCTGCTGTTGATGGACGATATTTTTGGCGAACTGGACCGGGAGCGCCGGCAGGCTTTCCTGGAATGCCTGCCGCGCGGCACGCAGAAAATTTTCACAACGACACGCCTGGACTGGCTGGCCGCAGGGCAGAGCGCCGGCAGCATTTATGAGGTGAGCGGGGGAGGCGTCGAACGGCGCTAGTAGCCAGATATTCTGGTAATTCTAGTTTTACCCTGCGCCAAAACTTTCCTTGACGGTTCGGGGGGGGGTTTTAGCATGTGGAACGCCCTCATTTCAGGTGTGCGATGCGGTTTCCTGTGATCTTTAAAAATTCTAGAACAACCGCCGCACCGGCTTTGACGGAGGGTGTCTTTTCACCCTTTTCCCAACTTTTTACCCTCTTTCTTCTCACATGTTTGGCCTTGGCAGACTTTTTGGTTTTGTTGCAAAAGACATTGGCATCGATCTCGGCACCGCGAACACCCTGGTCTATGTCAAAGACCACGGCATCGTGTTGCGCGAGCCGTCGGTGGTGGCGGTCAAATCCGGCACCAACGAGGTCGTGGCCGTCGGCGATGACGCGAAGCGCATGCTGGGCCGCACGCCTGGCGGCATCTCGGCCATCCGCCCGCTGAAGGACGGCGTCATTGCCGACTTCCGGGTGACGGAGGCGATGCTGCGTCATTTCATCCGCAAAGTGCACAACAACCGGCGCGCCATGCGCGGACCGCGCGTGGTCATCGCGGTGCCCTCCGGCATCACCGAGGTCGAAAAGCGCGCGGTGAGCGAAAGCGCGACGCAGGCGGGTGCGCGCGAGGTTCATCTTATAGAGGAGCCGATGGCGGCGGCGATCGGTGTTGGTCTGCCGGTGCAGGAGGCGGCGGGCAACATGATTGTGGATATCGGCGGCGGCACCACCGAAGTGGCCATCATTTCCCTGAGCGGCATTGTTTACAGTCGCAGCGTGCGCGTGGCGGGGGACGAGCTGGACGAGGCGATGATCAGTTACATGAAGCGCGCCTATAATTTGATGATCGGCGAACGCACAGCCGAGGAGATCAAACTGCGCATCGGCTCGGCGTTTCCGCTTGGCAAAGAGACGACCATGGAGGTCAAGGGCCGCGACATGGTGGCCGGCCTGCCGAAGACCATTGTCATCACCAGCCAGGAGGTGCGGGAGGCAATGCTGGAGCCGCTCAACGCCATCATTGACGCCGTGCGCACGACGCTGGAACGCTGCCCGCCGGAACTCTCCGCGGACTTGGTGGACCGCGGCATCATGCTGGCCGGAGGCGGCGCGTTGCTGCGCGGCCTGGACAAGCTGCTGGCGGAGGAGACCTCGCTGCCGGTGCATGTGGCCGAGGACCCGTTAAGCGCCGTGGGCGAGGGCACGGGCCGGGTGCTGGGCGAATTGGAATTCCTGCGCAAAGTCAGCACCACCGAAATTTGAAATCCGGCCGGGCTTGCACGGTCATGGGCAATCTCAACACTGGCCAGGGGAGGATTACAACGCGATGAGGAAACTGAACCTGCTGGCAGTGGCGCTGTTTGTGCTGTCCATGACGGCGGTGTTCATGCTGAACACGCCGACGACGCGCATGATTCAGCAGCGCGTGCTGGCGGTGTTCTCCCCTTTCATCCATTCGAGCGCGGCCGCCGGAGAGGTGTTCGAGGCGATCTCGACGCCGTCCACCGATCCAGGCGAGTTGGCGGTGCGCAACGAGCAACTGCGCATGGAGGTGCAGCGGCTGCGCATCATCGCGCAGAAGTACAACCAGCTTGTCGATGAAAACACCCACCTGCGCAAGGTGCTCGAATTCAAAGGCTCCTCCCCTTTCAAAATGACTGCGGCGCGGGTGGTGAAGCGCTCCTCGGCGACGTGGTGGAACACGCTGATCATCGACAAAGGCTCGCTCGACGGCATCGGCACCGACAGCCCGGTCATCACCGAGCAGGGTCTCGTCGGCAAGACCGGCAAACTCAGTTCGCACATGGCGGAGGTGCTGCTGCTCACCGACGAAATGTGCCGCGTGTCCGCGAAGGTGGAGGGCACGCTTGAGCAGGGCATTTTGTCAGGCGAGCGCGCCGGACTCGACATGGTTCCAAACCTGCATCTGCGTTTTTTAAACAGGGATGCGCCAATCAACACCGGCGCCAATGTTTATTCCTCCGGGGAGGGCGGCGTGTTTCCCGCCAACCTGATGCTGGGTCGCGTGATCCGCTTTCAAAACAAGGACATTTCAGGCGAGGCGCTGGTGAAGCCGGCGGTGGATTTCACCGCGCTGGATCATGTGTTTGTGATCGAAATGCAGGAGGTGCGGCCATGAAAGGGAGAGGAGGGTTCGCATGATCTTCAACCTGCTGGTGCTGGCGTTGCTGCTGGCGAGTTTCGCGGCGCAGGAATTTGTGCCGTCGATCCCAATCGCCTATCACGCGCGCTTGTTTCTGCCGGCGGTGTTCTTTTTCTCCGCGGCGGTGGCGACGCCGTTTCCCATCATGCTGATGCTGGCCTTTGTGACCGGATTTCTCTGGGACGCGCGCTACCTGCCGGCGCCGTCGATCAAGGACGACGCCTCGGCGGCTTTGATCGAGGCGGCGGCGCAGGATCCGATGGCACTGATGAGCGGAGAGGTCGCCTTCGGTGTGTCGATCTTTTTATTCGGCCTGTTCGGCTGCCTGATGCAAGGCGTGCGCCCTCTCTTCAAGCGCGGACGGCTGGAACTGCCGGTGTTGATGACAGGTTTTGCGATGTTCGGCTGGCTGCTCAGCCAGTTTCTGGTCATCACCTTTATCCGCGGCAGCTTCAGCTTTCCCGGCGAGGTTTGGTCGAAGATGGTCACCGACACGCTGCTGGCCATGCTGGTGGCGCCGCTGATTTTCCTCGTGCTGCACGGGCTGGCGCGCTGGACCAGTTACGAAATTCGCTACGACGGACTCCGTTACAACTTCATCCATGGTCGTTAAGTACAAGTTCCGCCTCTATTTGCTCGCGCTGGTGATGCTGGCGAGCTTCATGCTGCTGGCGGTGCGTCTGTGGTCGCTGCAGATCGACCGGCACGCGGAATTCGTCAGCAAAGTCAAGGTGGGTTACGAATTGAAGGCGCGCATTCCCGGCGTGCGCGGCGAGATCAAGGACCGCAACGGTCTGACGCTGGCCTCCAATCGCGCCATCTTCGAGGTGCGTGTCAATCTCGGCGAGATGATGACCGAGTATCTGCGGCTGGTGCGCGTGGGGCAGGTGAAGGAAGCTCCCGAGTTTGAGTACGAGGTGCCGGAGAAGGGCATCATGCGCAAGCGCACCGAGCCAGACGTGGTGGAAATTTTCAAACAAACCATCGCCCGCCGGTTGGATGAGATGGGCCTGGCGCGCGACTTCAATTCCAACAAGATGCGGACTCACTACCGCACCTTTGGCAGCATTGTGCCCTGGGTCTATCGCAACGACCTGACCTTCTCCGAGTTCAGCCGCTTTGCCGAGCATAACCTGGGTCTGCCCGGGGTGACGGTCTCGGAGCGCGGTGTGCGGCATTATCCTTTCGAGTCCCTGGCCTGTCACCTGCTCGGTTATGTTCGCCTGCCGGACGATCAGCGTGTCTCGCCCGAGGAGCGGGCGGGTTGGGACCGCTACCTCTCGGATGACTTCGGCGTGACAGGGGTGGAGAAAAGCTTCGACGACTTCCTGCGCGGCAAGCCGGGCGTGCGCACGATGAAAGTCAACGAGCGCGGGCGCATGGTGGGCGAGGTCAGCTTCCAGGAGCCGCGCAAGGGCAACGACGTTTATCTCACCATCGACGCGCGCATCCAGTTCATCGCCGAGCGCGCGCTGCGGGACGGCGGCATTGGCCGCGGCTCGATCGTGGTGATTGATCCCGCCAATGGCGAGGTGCTCGCCATGGCTTCGGTGCCCTCCTACAACCCGAACAAGTTCATTCCTGAGATCACCGCCAAGGAATACAACGCCTACCTTGAGAACCCGATCAATCCTCTGATGAACCGCGCCGTGCGGCCATATGTGCCGGGGTCCATTTTCAAGATTCCCATTTCCTTCGCAGGCTGCCTCGCCAAGATTCAAGGACGTCGCTTCAGTTGTTCCGGCGGTGTCACTTACGGCAACAAGTACATGCAATGCTGGATCGGCGCCAAGGGCGGCGCGCATGGCAGCCTTGATTTGAGCGACGCCATCATGCGCTCCTGCAACTGTTTCTATTACCAATACGGCAACGCCGCCGGCATCGACAACATCACCAAAGCCTGCCAGCTCTTGGGAGTCGGGGAGAGAACCGGCATCGAGTTGGACGAGGAAAACGCCGGCATACTGCCCAACCCGCAATGGCTGCGCATCTACAAGCCGGCGGATCGGTGGAGCTCTGGCTACACCGCCAATACCGCCATTGGCCAGGGTGCCGTGCAGACCACACCACTGCAAATGGCTTCGGTAACAGCGACGGTGGCCAATGGCGGCCAGTCCTATCGCCCGCACCTGCTCAAGCGAGTGATGGACGGTTCCGCCCTGGTGTTTGACAATCAGCCGGAGCCACGCGCCGACTTGGAGGGGGAAGGCTTTTCCAAGCAGGACATCGAAGTCATCCGTAAAGGCATGTGGAAGGTTGTCAACGGCACCAGCGGCACCGCGCGCGCCGCGCAGATCAAGAATATTGAAGTCGCTGGAAAAACCGGCACCGCGCAGGTCTGGCGTGAGGATGAAAGACGGCGCAAGTTGAAGGACAACAACACCTGGTTCGTGAGTTTCGCGCCCTATGAAAAGCCGCGTTTCGCGGTATGCGTGCTCATCCAGGGCGGTAATTCGGGAGGAGGCACGGCCGCGCCTGTGGCCAAGCGGGTGCTGGAGCAGTCGCTGGCGCTGGACAACGGCTACGACGTGAGAGTGCAGCCGGTGCCTGAGTTTGCCGGCAGTTTCAGGCTGGTTGACACCGTCAGTTACGAGGGCGGTCCGATGCTGCTCACCGCGGTGAGCGAGGACGAGGACCTCGGGCCGGAAAACGAGACCGTCACTGACATCCCGGTTGCGCGACCGGTCACGGCGCCCTCCATCCGCCAGGAGGCCGATGCCGCCGGCACGGTCGATACCGGCGGAAGAAAAGTTCCAAAGGCGGTGCCGGTGCGCCGCGCAGGTTTGTTCAACAACAGCGGCGGCCAGGGAGCCAAGCCCCCGCCGCCGTCTGCTCCGCCTGAGGAAAACACTCAACGCAAACGGGGTTTGTTTGACCGCATCTTCCGCTGAACCCGCCCCGCCCTGCGACTCACCATCACCACCAACCACCACCAAGGAGGGCTTCATGCCACTGACCATGTTCAAAAAAATCAAAGAGTTCATCACCGGGAAAAAGGACATCGCGTCCGGCACCCGCATCGTCATCAACTGCGAAAAACTGGAGAACCGCGTCGCCGTCATGGAGAACGGCGCGCTCGAGGAATACAACATCCAGCGCGTCGGCACCAACAGCATTGTCGGCAGCATCTTCAAAGGCAAGGTGCGCAACATCGAGCAGGGTTTGAAGGCCATGTTTGTCGATATTGGCATGGACAAAAACGCCTTCCTGCACTTCTGGGACGCCATCCCGGCGGCGCTTGACTCCGGCCTGGAGGAGATCAACCGCGGCGGCTCGAAGAAACGCAAAAAAATCCAGTCGCAGGACATTCCCTCCCTCTATCCGGTCGGCTCCGAGATCATGGTGCAGGTGACCAAGGGTCCCATCGGCAACAAAGGGCCGCGCGTGACCACCAACATCTCCCTGGCCGGGCGTTTGCTGGTGCTGATGCCGCTCAACGACCAGTTCGGCATCTCCCGCAAAGTGGATGACCCGAAGGAGCGCGCGCGCCTGCGCAAGATCATCGAGAACCTCGACCTTCCCGATGGCATGGGCCTTATCATGCGCACCGAGGCCTCCGGCAAGCGCGCCCGCCACATCGTGCGCGATCTGAGCATCCTGCTGGAGCAGTGGAAGGAGATCGTCGAGAAACGCGATGGTCATCCGGCGCCGGTCAATTGCTTCCAGGAGCCGGGCCTGCTGGAGCGCACGGTTCGCGATTTCCTCACCGAGGAAGTGGACGAGGTGGTGTGCGACAACGCGGAGATGGTGGAGCACATGCAGAACATGGCCGGCGCGATTTCGCGGCGCGCGCGCAAGAGCATCAGCCTTTTCACCGGCAACACCGCCATCTTCGATCACTACGGCATTCAGAAGCAGATCGACAACGCCTTCTTCCGCCAGGTCTGGCTGCCCTGCGGCGGCTACATCGTCATTGACCAGACCGAGGCGCTCGTCGCCATCGACGTCAACACGGGCCGCAACAAAGGCTCGAAGGACGCGGACAAGGTCATCCTGGAGACCAACCTGGAGGCCGCCGCCGAGGTGGCGCGTCAACTGCGCCTGCGCAACATGGGTGGATTGATCGTGGTCGATTTCATCGACATGAAGGGCCGCAAGGAGCAGCAGGCGGTGTACCGTGCCATGCAGGACCGGGTGAAGCGGGACAAGGCGAAGATTCAGGTGCTGCCGATCTCGCAGTTCGGTCTCATGGAGATGACACGCCAGCGTCTCAACGAGAGCCTGGACACCACCATGATGGAGCCTTGTCCATATTGCAAAGGCCATGGCCAGGTGAAGACACCGCTGACCATGAGCGTCGAGTTGCAACGCCGCATCAGTTCGGTGCTCGGCCGCGGGCGCGATGAAAATCGCAACCTGCTGGTGGTGGTGCATCCCGAGGTTATGAACCGCCTGCGCACCGAGGATGGCGAGCACTTGGTCGAACTGGAGCGCAAATACGGCGCCCGCCTCACCTTCCGCAGCGATCCCAATTTTCATCGCGAGCAGGTGCTGCTGGCCAACGCCGAAACCAACGAGGAAATCCGGCTGTAAAAAGACGGAGAAATTGAATGCCGATCCCCCTGACACTCCAGACACTGAAGGACGAAGCCGCGAGCTTTGCCAAAAGTGAGTCGTCTCACGATGAGCCGGTGCTTTATGGAATCACTGATGGCAAAGCTGTGGGGACTTATTTGGAGCATAAATTCCAACAGCAGCTCGCTCGAAAATACAGGTTTGAGGCCGGTTCTTCCGCCAAGGGAATCGACTTTCCTGAATTGGGGGTTGACCTCAAGACGACCAGCGTTCGGCAACCTCAATCATCTTGTCCCTTTCGGTCAGCAAGACAAAAAGTTTATGGGCTTGGTTACCACTTGCTTATTTTTGTCTATCTGAAAACAGATGATGCCGCAAAACGCACGACGAGATTGGACATCCAGAACACGGTCTTTTTGGATGCCGTCAAAACCGCCGATTTCCAAACAACCACCGGTTTGCGAAAAATCATCGAGAACGGAGGCAATCTGGATGACGTCGTCGCCTTCTTCTCAGAGAGAATGCTTCCACTTGATGACATTCAAGCGCAAGAACTCGGCGAGGAGGTGCTAAAATCTCCCCCTGAAATTGGATACCTTACTGTCACCAACGCGTTGCAGTGGAGGCTTCAGTATGGGCGTGTTATTCAGCACGCGGGAATAGTACAAGGCATTGAAGCACTGTGAGCACCAAAAAAGAATTTGGAGATTTTCAGACGCCGGAGGAACTGGCCGTTGAGGTGGTTGCTCTGGTAACCGAAATTTTCGGAATTCCAGAGGCTGTCATCGAGCCGACATCCGGCCTTGGGGCTTTCTTCAAAGCTTCGGTGCATCAGTGGGGGCAGTTACCGAGATACGAGGGATACGAGATCAATCAGAAGTATATTGAAACGGCCTCCAAATCGCTGTCCAGGCTTGGAGTGAAGCTCTATCATCGCGACTTTTTCACCGAAAACTGGCGTGAAAACTTAAGCCGTCACAAGGAACGCCGGATTTTTGTTCTTGGAAATCCACCGTGGGTCACCAATTCAGACCTTGCTTCAATGGGCAGCGGAAACTTGCCGCAAAAAACGAACTTTCAAGGTCTGCGTGGACTGGACGCTCTCACGGGTAAATCTAATTTTGACATTGCTGAATGGATGTTGATTAGACTGATCGAAGCACTCCCTGCTCAGGGCGTCCTCGCCATGCTGTGCAAAACAGCGACGGCACGCAAAGTGTTGCGGCATTTTTGGAAGACCGACGGTGGGAGGGAAGGTTCGCGCCTGTTTCGTATTGACGCAAAAATGTCCTTCGATGTCGCAGTGGATGCATGTTTGTTTGTGACCACGGGCAAAATCACAAGCGAGCGCACCGCTGATATTCATTCGAGTCTGGACTTCAATTCACAATCGACCCGGTTTGGTTATGTTGATGGGGCTATTGTCTCCGATCTGGAAGCGTACAGCCGCCTGAGAAAATTTGCCGGAGTCACCTACTCACACACTTGGCGCTCAGGCATCAAGCATGATGCCGCCAGCGTGATGGAGCTGACGTCTGAAGGGACAAGATTTCGTAATGGTCTCGGGGAGTTGGTGGAATTGGAGGACAATTTTATCTATCCACTACTAAAATCCTCCGATCTCGGCAATAATCGCATTGATGCGCGAAAGCATGTGCTGGTCACTCAAACGCATACAGGAGAAGACACTTCAGTCATCGCCTCGGAGGCTCCGAAAACGTGGGCTTATCTATTGAGGCACGCAGAGACGCTTGATCGCAGAAAAAGCTCAATCTATCAGAATCGCTCGCGCTTCTCAGTGTTCGGTGTTGGCGACTACTCTTTTGCGCTCTGGAAAGTGGCCATATCAGGACTCTACAAATCGTTCAATTTTGTCGTGGTGCCGCCGAGGAAGGGGCGCCCTGTTCTGGTGGATGACACCTGCTACTCCATTCCATGCGAATCCGAAGATGAAGCCCGTTTCCTGTGCGAGCTTCTGTCGTCTGATCAGGCTCTTGAATTTCTGCGCTCACTTGCGTTCGAGGACTCGAAAAGGCCGGTGACCATTGACGTATTGAGAAAGCTTTCATTGGCCGAAATTGCTCGCCATTTGGGCAGACTCGATGAACTGGAGCAATTCACCAGAGCGGCGTCTCACAATGGCAACAAGGATGAGCATCAGATGCTGTTGCTCATGGAGGATCAGCAGAAGTATCGAACGAAACCGGGCAGACGCGTTAGGCCGCGTGGCTGATTAATGGTGTCATGGATTGGGAATCTCCGCTGTGGCTCCTCGCCGCGCCGCCGGCGCTGGCTTGGTTGTTGTGGACGGAGCGGGGCAGCGTGCATCCGATGGGGCCGGTGCGGCGGCGCTGGCTGCTGCTGACGCGCGGTCTTACGGTCCTGCTGGTGTTGCTGGCTCTGGCGGGTCCGGCGCGGGTGCGGCGTGGCGAAGACAAGGCGCTGGGCCTGGTGCTGGATGCGAGTCAAAGCCTTGGCGCGGAGGGTTTGCAGAGCGTGCTGGCCGAGGCGCGGCGCTTGCGTGACGAGATGGGGAGCGGTCGTGTGCCTTTCGCCGTTCTGGCTGGGGCTGAGCCGCGTTTCCTTGATCCCGCGCAATTGGAAGGCATGGGCGTGGAGGCGCAAAATTGGCAGCGCGAACACGGGGCGCGCACGGATTTGGCGGCGGCGCTGGAGTTTGCCACTGCTTTGTTTCCTGCCGGTGCCGCGCGTGAGTTGGTGCTTATGAGCGATGGTTTCGAGACGCAGGGGGATGCGCTGGCGCAGGCGCGCCGCTTTGCGGCCAGTGGCGGGCGGTTGCATGTGCTTGGCATCAGTGGACCAGCGGTGCCTGATGTCAGAGTGTTGTCGCTGGAGCCTAATCGCGCCCGGGTTCGCGAAGGCGAGACGGTGGAACTCTCCGCGCAGGTGGAAACCACTCAGGAGGCCGGGGTGGTGCTGCGCTGGTATGAAAACGGTGTTGAGGTGGAGCGGCGGACGCTGGCTCTGAAGGCGGGAGAAACCCGGGTGGAGCGCCTGCAACGCTCGCCCGACCGGCGCGATCTATTTGCTTATCGCGTCACGCTGGAGAGCAACGTCGAAGACGCGCTGCCCGGCAACAACGAGGCGATGGCGGTGGTCGATGCGCGTGGTCGCATGCGTCTGCTTTATGTGGATACCGACAGCAGCGACGGCGGCCATTTGCCGGCGGCGATGCGTCTGGAGGGCATGGAGTTGGACTGGCGGCAGCCGGCGAACCTGCCCGTGCGCCTGGACGAACTCGCGGGCTTTGACGCGGTGGTGCTGAGCGAGGCGACCGCCGCGCAACTGCGCGATCCCTTCATGAACCTCCTGCGCGAGTATGTGGACAAGCTCGGCGGGGGCCTCGTCATGCTGGGCGGGCCGAGTTCGTTCGGGGTTGGCGGTTATTTCAAGTCACCTCTGGAGGACCTGCTGCCGGTGCGTTTGCGGGCGCCGGACGAGGAGGAGAAACAAAGCGCCGCCGTGGCGCTGGTGCTGGACCGCAGCGGCTCGATGGCGGGCGAGAAACTGGAGATGGCAAAGGGCGCCGCCATCGCCACCGCGGAGGTGCTGGGTCGCAACGATCACATCGGCGTCTATGCCTTCGACACCGAGGCCAAGATCATCACGCCCATGACCCGGCTGACTTCGCTGACCACGGTGGCGGGTCAAATCAGCGCTTTGACGGCGGGCGGCGGCACCAATTTGGAGCCGGCTTTCCAGGCCGCGCGCGAGGCGCTGCGCCGGGTCAAAGCGCGGGTGAAGCACATGATCATCATGACCGACGGGCAGACAGCGGGCGGTGGCTACGAGACGGTGGCCTCGGCCTGCCGGGCGGAGGGCATGACGATTTCCACCGTGGCGCTCGGCGAGGGCGCTCATGCCGGGTTGTTGCAGGCCATTGCCGCGGCGGGGGGCGGCCAGTCGTACACGACGCTGACCCCGGACGGCATCATTCGCATCTTCACCCAGGACACGCTGATGCACACCGGGCGCATGCTGCGCGAGGAGCCGTTCGAGCCGCGCGTGGCCGAGCGCCATCCGATGATCGAGGGAGTGGACATCGAAAAAGCACCGCCTCTGCTGGGTTATGTGAAAACGATGCGGCGGGTGTCAGCGCAGACGCCGTTGCTGACGGATGCGGGCGACCCGTTGCTGGCGCACTGGCGCTTCGGGCTGGGCAAGGTGACGGCGTTCACCAGTGACGCGAAAAGCCGCTGGGGTTCGCTCTGGGTGACTCGCTGGCCGGATTACACCAGGTTCTGGTCGCAGGTGTTGCGCGAGACCGCGCGTCCGGCCCAGGGCGGGCGGATGGATTTGAACGTGGAGACCATGGAAGGGGGGGCGCGTTTGAGTGTCGATCTGCTGGAGGACAGCGGGGCGCGCAAAAACGACGCGCTGGTGGAGGCGGAGGTGTTCCGGCTCGGCTTGGCATCGGCCAGCGGCGCGTTGCAATCGCTGGGGCGCCTGCGGTTGAATGCCAGCGGACCAGGCTTGTATGAGGGGCGGTTTTTGCCGGAGGAGGCCGGGGTTTATCTCGTGCGCGCCCAGGCGGGATCGGAGACGGCCACGGCCGGCTTGGTTTATCAAAAAGCCGCCGAGGCGGGCTGGGGACGCGTCAACGAACCGCTGCTGCGCGGGCTCGCCCGCATCACTGGCGGAAGCTGGCTGGAGCGCGGCGAGACTCCGCGCCTGCAAGCTCAAGCGGGCCGCGTTCACGAGGAGCTTTGGCCGCTGCTGGCGGGTCTGGCCTTGCTGCTTGCCTTTGCTGATCTTCTAATCCGGCGCTGGGAGCAGGTGGCCGGGCTGCTGCGCCTGTCCTGAATTCTGGAAAGGATTGTCCGCTCCGCCGCAACTTTTGGAGCGGATGCGGCGTTCAGGCTTGTGTGGAATGATGGTGCCGGATAAAACCGTGTCATGATTCCGGGGTTTCCATCTCATGATTGAGGGCCTGTTGTTGCAACATCGACTGGACGCGGTGCGGGATGCGCTGCGGATGCTGAGGCGTCGGCGGGCGGTGGTGACACCTCTGATGGTGTCGGCGTTGGTGACCGCGCTGCTGGCTTGGAAGCAGGGTTTTGGCTGGGCGCACGCGGCCTGGGTGGCGCCTGCGGTGGCGGCGGCTTGGGCGTTGACGGCGCGCTGGCTGGCAGGAAGAGGCCTGGACTCCGACTTGGATTTGGCACGCCGGGTGGAGTCGGTCGAGCCTGAACTCAACGCGCGCTTGATCACCGCGGTGGAAATCCTCGACCACCACAAATCGCGTCATGAGGAGCCGCCTTACCTGGAGCGCCGGGTCATCAGCGAGGCGCTCGATCATGAGGACGTGCAAACCTGGATTGACAGCGTCACTGGTCGCCGTCTGGCGGCAGCGGCGCGCTGGGCGACCTTTGCGATTTATCTTTTTGCGGCGGCTTTGCTGTGGCTGGTGGTCAGCTTGCGTCAGGAGTTGCTGCCGCGTTCTTCGCCTGAAGTGGCTCAGGAGGAGGGGGTGGAGGTCATCCAGGAAACGGGTGAGCCGTTGCGATTCGCAGTGACGCCGGGCGCGGTCGAGGTGGAACTCAACTCGCGGCTGGTGGTGGAGGCGAAAATCAGCCCGCGCGTGCCGGCCGAGGCGCGGCTCGTTTGGACGGATGAGGCGGGCGTTGAGCTGGGGGCGGCGGAAATGCGGGCGGGTGTGGATGGTGAAACCTTTGGCAGCATGATTCCGCGTGTCAGTCAGGATTTGAGTTATCGCGTGGAGGCGGACGGACAGCGCTCGGAGTCGTTCGCGGTGACGACGTTTGTTTACCCCAAACTGGAGCGGTTCGATGTCGTGATCACGCCGCCATCTTACACGGGTTTGCCGGAGCGCGAGGTGCGCAACACGCTCAAAGTGGCCGCGCCGGAGTTTTCCGATTTGCAATTCAAAGTGCGAGTCAACAAGCCGGTGGCGGAAGCGGAGTTGTTTGGCGAGGATCAATTTGTCATCCCGCTGACGGCGTCCGCTGATGATCCGCTGCTGCTGGAGGGGCGGATGACTTTGGAGCGGAGCGGGCGCTATCGGCTGCATCTGGTCGATGACAAGGAGCGCGCCAACGTCAAGCCGCCCTGGATCACCCTCACCGCGCAGCCCAACGCGCTGGCGAAGATCGAGGTGGTCTTTCCGAAGCGCGATTTGCAGGTGTCCGCCCTTCAGGAATTGCCGGTAGAGGCGCGCGTTTGGGACGACATCGGTGTCACGCGCAGCGGCGCCACCATCAGTGTGGCCGGTCAGCCAAAGGAGGTGGTCTTCAGTCATCCCGTCAGCGCGCCGAACAAAAAAATCGATCTCAAAGAGCTGGTCGATCTTGAGCAGGAAGGCGCGCTGCCGCGGCAACTGCTGTCCTACCACTTCTGGGCCGAGGACACCGGGCCGAAGGGGGAGGTGCGGCGGGCAATGAGTGACATGTTCTTCGCCCAGGTGCGTCCTTTTGACGACATCTTCCGCGAGAGCGAACCGCCGCCGTCTTCGCCTGGCATGCCAGGCGAGCAGCAGCAGGCGGGCAAGCTGATGGAGTTGCAAAAGCAGGTGGTGAACGCCACCTGGCGCATCCAGCGGGATACCCTGGCGGGTCGCGCGCTTGTGGAAGCGGCGAAGGATGTGGGCGTGGTGCGCGAGTCGCAGGGCATTGCTTTGGAGCAGACCAAGGAGCAGATGGAGGAGACCGATGACGCCGAAATCAAACACGCGCTCACCGAGGCATGGAAATCCATGCGCGAGGCCATCGACGCGCTGGAAAAAGCGGAGCAGGAAGCGCAGCGCGCGGCGCTGACCCAGGCGCAGGAGCATGAGCAGGCGGCTTTGCAATGGCTCTATCAAGCCAGCGAGCGCGAGCACCTGGTGACCCGTCAAAACCGCAATCAGCAGTCATCCGGCGGCGGTCAGCAGGAACGTCAGGAGCAGATCATGAGCCTGGAGTTGAAGCAGGAGGAGCAGCGCTACGAGGAGGAGAGTCAGGCGATGGCCGGAGAGCAGTCGCCTCAGCAACAGGAGAACCTCGAAGTGCTCAATCGCTTAAAGGAACTGGCGCGCCGGCAGGAGGCGCTTGCCAAAAAGATGCAGGAGCTGCGGGAGCAAATGGCCAAGGCGGAATCGCAACAGGAACGGCAGGAACTGGCGGATCAGTTGCAGCGTTTGCAGCAGGAGCAGGAGGATCTGCTGCGCGGCCTGGACGATCTCCAGGAAAAAATGCAGCAGTCCGACAACGCCGCCAATCTGGCCGAAACCCGCGAGCAGTTGGAGGACGCGCGCCAGCAGGCGCTTGATGCCGCCGAGGAACTGCGCAATGAAAATCTAACCGCAGCCTCCAACGCCGCCACCCGTGCCGAGCGCGAGCTCAAGCAGATGGAGGAGGATTTTCGCGAGAAAACCGCGCGTCGTTTTTCTGAGGAGATGCGCGAGATGAAACGGTCCGCGCAGGAAGTGGCGCGCGCCCAGGAGCGCATTTCGGAGGCGCTGGAAAATCAGAAAACGCCGGAGGGCGCCGAGCGCGGAGACACCTCCAACGCCATGGAGCGGATGCTGTCCGGCAGCGAGGTGGCGCGGGAATTGGCGGAGCAGCAGGAGCGGGTGAAGGATTTGCTGGAGAACATGCGCACGATGAGCGAGCAGGCCGAGGCGGGCGAACCGGTGTTGTCACGCCGGTTGTACGAGGCAGTGCGCGCCGCGCAGACGGGGGCTCTGGAGGAGCGCCTGGAGGAGGCGCGCATGGAGAGCCGTTATGGCAACCGCTCGGACGCGCAGGAGGCGGAGCGCAAAGCGGCGACCGCCGTGGAGCAACTTGCCCGCAACGTGGACAAAGCCGCCGAGGCGGTGTTAGGCAGCGAGGCGGAGGCTTTGCGCATGGCGCGCAATGAGCTGGATCGGTTGATCAAGGAGGTGGAGGAGGAGGGGCAAGCAGGTCAACGCGGTCAAGAGGGGCAAGAGGGGCAAGAGGGGCGGGGGAGTCTGGCGGGGCGAGCAGGGCAGGAGGGCGCTGAACGGGAGGGGCGTGAGCCGGGTCAGTCAGGTCAAGGTGGTCGGCAAGTTGAGCAAGCCGAGGCAAAGGATGAAGGCCGCGAGCCAGGGGAAGGGCGAGGACGAGCAATGGCGCAGAATGAGGAGGAAGATGCCCGGCAGGGGCGTGGTGAGGCGGGCCAGGAGGGGCAAACGAATCAAGAGGGGCAAGGAGAGCGGCAAGGCCAGCAGGAAGGACAGGGTGTGGCTGGGCGCGGCGAGCGTGAGGGGCAAAGTGGTCAAGAGGGGCAGCGATCGCAAGGCATGGCGGGTCGTGGTGGTGAGCCGCGTGAAGACTCGCAGACGCCGGGACAGGAAGGTCAGAGTGATCAGACAAGTCAGACCGCTCAAGGAGTGCTGCAACAAGGTCGGCAGGGTCAAGGCGGTCAACAAGGTCAAGAGGGTCAAGAGGGTCAAGAGGGTCAAGAGGGTCAAGAGGGTCAAAGGCCCCAGGGCATGGCGGGGCGCGAGGGTCAGGAAGGGGCGCCGGGGCAGGGAGCGAGTGGCAGTCAGTCTTCCTCCAACATGGCTGACCGTGGCGCGCGCGCTGGCAGCGGCGGCACGGACCGTTGGGATGGCGCGGATCGCCGCACGGGTCGCGAGACGGGCGGCGGCGGCTGGTTCTTTGATGAGGCGACCGAGCAGGTCAATCGCGGTCCATTGACCGGCGAGGGCTTCCGTGATTGGGCGGATCGTCTCGGCATGGTGGAGGAGTTGCTGTCCGACCCGGAACTGGCCAACGAGGCCGCGCGCGTCTCTGACAACGCCCGCGCCATGCGCATCGATCACTCGCGCAGCAACCTGCCGCCGCAGGCCGATGAACTGCGCATGAGAATCACCCAGCCGCTGGCCGAGCTGCGCGACCGCGTGATGGAGGAGCTGGCCCGCAAAGGGGCGGAGAACCCAACGGTTCCCATCGACCGCGACCCGGTGCCGCCCCATTTCAAAGACTTGGTGCGGCGTTATTACACCGAGCTTGGCGAGGGGCGTTGATGCCAGCCGTCGCTTTTATTGGACTCGTCCCGCCTCAAATAGCACGTTGATCTCCCTGGCGCTCAAGGCCTCGCTGTAGAGGGCGAACTCATCGATGGCGCCGTTCAGGTTGCGGATGGGAAAGGGGTGGCCCTCGGTGGGAAGCCCCCAATTGCCGATCTCGCAGGGGCCGAAACGGACGGAGCGTCCAGGCTGGTGGAGTTTGTGGATTTCCCGGCCAACTTCACGGCCGTCGAAATACTGGATGACTTGACCGCTTTGGTTGTCGTAGGTGACGGCGATGTGATGCCAGCGCCCCAGGGTGTCGGCAGTGAAGACGGGTTTGGAAAAGTACATCTGGTTGTGTTTGCCCGGCTTTGGCGCGCCTTCGGGCCGGTAGATGATGGAGAACATGAGGCTGCCGTCCTCGTAGATTTGCCAGTGCGGCTCGCCGTTGTCGTAGCCGTCGGTGAGCAGCAGGGAGTTGTACTTTTTGTCCACGCTGTCCACCTTCACCCAGCAGGCCAGGGTGAGCGCGTTGTAAACGCCGTCGAGGTGCAGCCGCACGCGGTCGCCGGGCCGCTTGAACTCGAGCGCCTCCTTGCCGGGCCAGCGTCCCTGTGTCCAGCGGGCGCCGACCGCGCCGCCATCGCTGCGCGGCAGGCGTGGTTCGGCGAAGTTGTTCACCTTGCGGTCCCAATGGTCGTCCTGCCAGTACTTGAAAGTGTAGTAAGCGATGAGGCGCGGGTCTTGGCGCGTTTGTTCAGACCAGTGCTGCCATTCGGAGTGGCGGCGCTCCTGCCGCTGGCTCAGGAGATCGTGCAAATTGCCGATGGGCAGATAGCCGGCTTGCGGCGCACCCAGCGACATGCCCTCTTTGAGGCTGGTCGTGTCCTGAGCGGTGTGGGCAATGACCTCGCCCTCGAAGACATGAATGGCGCTGGCGCCATCCTTCACGTTAAGAGCGAACTCGGTGCCGAGATCCTCCAGCTTCATGTCAGGCGCATGAATGAGAAAGCCTTTGGCGGCGGGAGGCACATGCGCGCGCAGTCGTCCAGAGAGGCAGCGCGCCTCTCGGGCGGAAACGATGTCGAGTTCGGTTCCACCCTCGATCAGGATGCTGGCACCACAGAAAAACTCGATCTGCGCCAGGCCCTTGGCGAGTTTGATCCGGCCTGGATTGAGGGTGTCGCCGCTGCGCAGGAGGGATGCGGCAAACTCGGCATCCATCGTCTGGCTGAGGGTGGCGACGCCGTTTGAGATGGCCTCGGTGGTGCGGGGTGGTCGCAGCCAGGGAACAATGGCGAGGGTGATGACCGCCGCGGCGGCGGAGCCAGCACCCGGTTTTGATTCCAGAGGCGCTGTGGAGCGGGGGCGGCTTGAGACAGAAGGCCAGTGCTGATCTGCGGCTGCTGGAGCAAGCGGGCGTGCTGGTCGGCGAGTTCGAGGTAAAGCCGGCGCGCCTGCCAGTCCTCGCGCAGCCGCGCTTCAAGTTGCGCGTGCTGCGCGTCCGTGATCTCGCCATCAAGGCGGGCGTGAATGAGGGTTTCCAGGTTCATGCGAGACCCTCGGTTTCCAACTGACGGGTGACACACTCGTGCAGGCGCTGGCGCAGCAACTCCAGATTGCGGAAAAGGGTGCGACGGCTCATCTGAAAACGTTTCATCATTTCCTCCGCGCTCTGGCGCAGAGCGTAGCGGCTGGTGACGAGCTCTTTTTCCCTGGGCGGAAGCTTGGCCAGACAGCCATCGAGAAGTTCGAGGCGCAGGTCGAGTTGCGGCTCGATGCGGGCGCGCTCGTTTGCCAGCAGGTCCATCACATCCTCGCTGAAGAGAAGCGGGCCGCGCGCGGCTTTCTCCCGGTGTTTTTGCACCTCAATATAAGCGAAACGGTATGCCCAGGGCAGGAAGGGGCGGGAGGCGTCGTATTGGGCGAATTTGCGGAACAAAGCCAGGCTGGTCTCCTGCAGGATGTCGCGCGCGTCCGCCTCCGCTGGAACGAGACTGAAAATATAACGGAAGAGCGGGTCCTGATGCCGGGTGAGCAGGAGGACGAACTGTTCGTTGCCTTGGGGAGATGACTCCATCGTGAGATTTCCCGCGGCAACGCCCGGAAGTGCCAAATTCATTGCGACAAAGAAAAACGCCGTCTCCCGGGGGAGACGGCGCTGTAACCACACCATCAACGGTGGAAACACCTTCCCAGTTAAGGGGTCGGCACTTCCGAAATGGTTTTGAGGATGCGGCTGGCGATCTGGTAGGGGTTGCCCTGGGAGTTCGGACGGCGGTCCTCCAGGTAGCCCTTGTAGTCGTTGTTGACGAAGCTGTGCGGGACGCGGATGGAGGCGCCACGGTTGGCGACGCCGTAGTTGAACTTGTCGATGGACTGCGTTTCGTGGAGGCCAGTCAGGCGCAGGTGGTTGTCGGGTCCATAGACGGCGATGTGCTCGTCACGATACTTCTCGAAAGCGGCCATGAGGGCTTCGAAGTACGCCTTGCCACCGGTTTCGCGCATGTACTTGGTGGAGAAGTTGGAGTGCATGCCGGAGCCGTTCCAGTCGCCGCGGATCGGTTTGCAATGGTATTCCACATCCACGCCGTACTTCTCGCACAGGCGGTCCAGGATGTAGCGCGCCATCCACACGTCGTCGGCGGCTTTTTTCGAGCCTTTGCCGAAGATTTGGAATTCCCACTGGCCTTTGGCGACCTCGGCGTTGATGCCTTCGTGATTGATGCCGGCGTCCAGGCAGAGATCGAGATGCTCCTCGACGATTTGGCGGGCGATGTCACCGACGTTCTTGTAGCCGACGGCGGTGTAGTAAAGGCCTTGCGGGCCGGGATATCCTTCCGCGGGGAAGCCGAGCGGGCGGCCGTCCTGATAAAGGAAATATTCCTGCTCGAAGCCGAACCAGGCGTCCGGGTCGTCCAAAATGGTGGCGCGATCATTGGAGGGGTGCGGGGTGACGCCATCGGGCATCATCACTTCGCACATGACAAGCACGCCATTTTTGCGGGTGGTGTCGGGATAGACAGCCACGGGTTTGAGCATGCAGTCGGAGCTTTTGCCCTCGGCCTGCTGGGTGGAGCTGCCGTCGAAGCCCCACATGGGAAGCTGCTCCAGCGCCGGGAAGCTGTCGTATTCCTTGATTTGCGTTTTGCCGCGCAGGTTGCGGACGGGTTCATAACCGTCCAACCAGATGTATTCGAGTTTGTATTTGGCCATGGTTGTTGTCGGATGTTGTTCGGATGCAATTTTCCCCGGCGAGCGGACGGTGGCGCCCGGTCGAGAGGAAAACTCGCCTTGAGATAAGCAGGTATAATGCCAATGGCGAGAAAAATTTATTGTTTCTTTGCTGCGGCGTCGCGGTCGTTTCCGCGTCTTGCCCCCACATTTGGCGAAATATCCACCTTGTCAGGGGCGTGATTTTTCGGTATCTCGACACCCGGCTGTCATGAGCCCATCAGGCAGCCTGCCTTGAGCAGTAAAAAACAACGACGCACCCATGAAAAAAACCGCAGTATTCAGCTTTTTCGTCCTGGCTGGCGCGCTCAGCGCCAATGAAGCCATTGAGACGGTCATGAAAAACGCCTTCAAGGGGGACACCAGTCTTTACAACACCGTCGCCAAAGGCAAGGGTTCCCCGGACGACGCCAAGAGGCTGGCGGGTTACGTGAAGTCCCTGACGGAGAACGAGCCGCCGCGCGGGGAGAAGTCCTCCTGGGACAGGCGCACGGGCGAGCTGCTCAAAGCGGTGGAGTTGATGGCCAAGGGCAACAAGCAGGCCATGATTCAAGTTCAAAACGCCGGCAACTGCAAGTCCTGCCACAGCGCGCACAAACCGGAGTAACGCGAAATCCCTGCCGCCTCGAACGTTTGCAAGCCGCCCCTGTGCCTGGGGGCGGCTTTTTTGCAAGAGACCGCCAGCTTCACTGCTTGCAGCTTGCAAGGGCGGAATCGGAGCGTACTATCCGCCGCGATGCATCGTTTCCCCCCGCTGGCGGTAGTGACCGCCTTTCTTTGGCTGATTCAAGCCGGCCCGGCGCCGGTGTTGGCGCAGCAAGCCTCCGCCCAGACGCCGCCAGGCGCCCGGGTGACATACCCTGCCGAGGTGCAAGCCGACTATGTGAACCCTTATGCCGAGGTGATGACGGTCGAGGGCTTCATCAAGCGCACGGGGATCATGGCCTACCCCTTGATCGCGCTGTCGCTGGTCGCTGTGTTCCTGCTGGTGCTCTACGCCTTTACCATCCGCCAGGGCGCCGTGGTCAGTGACGCCTTCATGAACTCGGCAGACTCGCTCATTCGCAAGCAGGATTACCTGGGGTTGCTGGCGGTCTGCAACCGCCGCAACGAGGCCATCGCGCGCATCACGTCGAAGACGCTGGATTTTGCCACCCGCAACCCCACCGCCAGCTTTGAGGAGGTGAAGGAGGTCACCGAAGCCGAGGGCAACCGCCAGTCCAGCCTGCTGCTGTCGCGCATCGCCTACCTGGGGGACGTGGGCGCGGTGGCGCCGATGCTGGGGCTGCTCGGCACCACGCTGGGCATGATCACGACTTTCCATGAAATCTCCGGCAAGGAGTTTGGCGGCTCCAATCAACTTGGATTGGCGCAGGGCGTGTCCGAGGCGCTGCTTTGCACCGCCTCCGGCTTGGTCATCGGCATTCCGGCGCTCATTGGCTACGCGATTTATCGCGGCAAGGCCAACCGCCTGATCTCGGAGATGGAGGCCGCCACCACCCACCTGATGGCTTTGCTGGCGGTGCAATACAAGCGGGCCGCGCGCGCTGTGGCCGGACGCCAGCAGTCCGCCGCTTCTCCCAGTGCCGTGGAAAGCCAGGCCATGTGACGCGCGTCTCCTTCCTGTCAACCTTGTGCCGCCACCATGAATTTTAGAAAACAAAACACCATCGAACCGACCCCGGTGCAACTGGCGCCTCTGGTCGATGTGCTGTTCCTGCTGGTCATCTTCTTCGCAGTGACCTGGCACTACGCGCGCCACGAGACCTTGATGGATGTGAGCGTGCCGGCGGCGGAGACTGGCGAGGACCGCCCGCGCTCCAATGTGGGGGAGATCATCGTCAACGTGAAGAGCGGGGGCGAGATCGTGGTCAACGGCCAGGAGCTGACCGAGGAGGAACTGCTGGTGAAACTGCGCAACATCGCCGAAATCTACAAGGATCAGGCGGTCATCCTGCGCGGTGATGTCGAATCGAAATACGACCACATCATTCGCGTGCTCGACACCTGTCAGAAGGCGGGCATTTGGAACGTGGCCTTCGCAGCGCAACCGAAGGAGGAGGCGGCGAGAAATTGAGATGAGGATGCGAGGCGATTTTTTTCAGCGGTGTTTGCGGCGGTCCTGTCTGCTGTGGCTGACAGCGGTGCTGGGCGTCCCGGCCCAGCAGGTCCGGCGCGCCGAGGTTGTGGAGGACACGCAGCCGGTGCCGCGCGCGCTGCCGGTCAATCCGGATGGAAGCGTGCCGCGCGCCGCCGTGGTGCGGGAGGAGCCGCAACGCAAAGGTCCGGACGAGGATTTGTTCAACTACAGCACCATGCTGTACGAGCGCGGCGAGTTCGCGCTGGCGGCCAAGTCCTATTCCAACTACCTGCAGACCTACCCCGGCGGCCGCCACATTGGCACCGTCATGTTCCGCCTCGGTGAATGCCTGGTGAAGGAGGGCCGGGAAGCCGAGGCGACGCGGTATTATGAGGAGGTGGTGCGCAGTCATCCGAAGAGCGACGGCGCGCCCTCGGCCGCTTATCGTCTGGGCGCGATGCGCTTCAATGCGCGCGATTTCCAGGGCTCCGTCAACTATTTCAATTTTTGCGAGAAGAACACCAAGACGCCGCAGGTGGCGCTGGCGGCGGCCTACAACCTGAGCCGGGGTTATCAAATGCTCGGCCGCGAGCAGGAGCAGATGGCGGCCTTGCAGCGGGTGATCGCGGTGAAGACGGACAATCCCTATCGCGACAGCGCGTTGCTGACGCTGGCGCAACGCCTGATGGAGTCCAATCAACTCAACGAGGCATTGAAGATGTATCAGGATTTGACCGCCTCCGCCGCGGACCCCAAGGTGCGCGCCGAAGCGACCGTGAGCGCGGCCGTTCTGCTGGGGGAACTGAAGAAGCCCGATGAATCCTCCGCCATGTTTGCAAAAGCCCTCGGCATGGGGGAAACCGCGCCGGAGAAGCGCGGCATCGCGCTGGTCGGCATCGTGCAGGCGCTCTATGACAAGGGCGACTACAACGGAGTGATCGAGCACTACACGCGCAACGCCAGCGCCCTGCCGCCGGGGGTGACGCGCGGCAAGATGCTGCTGCTCGTCGGCAACGCCTACCGCATGAAGAAGACCTACTCGCGCGCGGTCGAGCTTTATCTGATGGTGGAGCAGGATTATCCCGGCGAGGACGTGGCGTTCGAGGCCGGCTACTGGAAGCTGTATTGTTTTTACCTGCTGGAGGACAAGGACCTGGGCGAGTTCGCCGCCGGTTTCCTGAGCCGCTGGTCGAAGCTGAAAGCCGGGCATGAGTTCGTGGCAAAGGCGGCGTTGATTCGCGCCGATCATTACTTCAATCGCGGCGAATATGAGCAGGCGGCGGCCGCATTTGCCGAGGTGGACATGGACAGCCTGAAGCCGGACTTGCGCGCGAGTGTGCTATACAATCAAGGCTACGCGCTGATGGAATCCGGCCGCCACCAGGAGGCCGCCGGCAGTTTCACGCGATTTCTCAACGAGAACAACAACCATGAACTGGCCTCCAACGCCCTTGTGCATCGCGGCCTGGCCCACAAGGAGGTCAAGGACCTGGCCAAAGCCCGGGAGGATTTCAAACGCATCACCACCGAGTTCGCCAAAAGTTCGTCCGCGGAGCTGGCCTGGTACCAGCTTGGTTTGATCGCGGGGCAGGAGCGTGATGCCGACGCCAAAATCCAGGCCTTTGAGAACTTGGTGAAATTGTATCCGCAAAGCCAGGCGGTGCCGCAGGCTTGGTTTGGCATCGGCTCGGCCGCCTACGAGAAGGAGGACTGGACGAAGGCCCAGGAAGCGTTGCGCCGCGCCATGCGCCTGGACCCGAAGGCTTACACCGACCGCGGCGGGCAAATGCTCATCACCAGCTACTACGCCCAGGAGGATGCGGAGGGCCTGGCCGCCGCCATCGATGATTTCCTCGCGCGCCGGCCGGAGGCGGAAGTGTCGCCGACCATGCTCGGCTGGCTGGGATTGACCTTGTTTGCCCAGGACGACTTCAAACGCGCCGCCAGGTATTTGAAACTGGCCACGACCGAGGAACCCGAGAACACCATCCCCACCATTTGGAATTACCTCGGCATGGCGCAGGTGGAAAACGGGGAGCACAAAAGCGCGATCACCAGTCTCGATCATTATCTCGAAGTCACCGTGCAGCCAGGACCTGAGCGCGGCAAGGCTTTGCTGTATCGCTCGCGCGCCGAGTTGGGCTTGGCCGAGCATGACACCGCGCTCGCCACCGCCGACGAGGCGCTCGCCTTCATCAAAACGGGCCGCTTGCACGCGGAGCTCCTCATTCTGGAGGGCGACATTCATTTTGACCGGGCGCAAAAAATGGAGGCCAAAGGCCAGACCAATCTCGCCATCGACGAGTTTCGCAAAGCCGCCGCCAAATACATCGTGCCCGGCCAGTTTTTTGTCGATCCGAAGATCACCCCCGAGGCGGTGTGGAAGACCATCCTGGCGCTGGAGAAAGCGGGGGATGTGGATCGCGCGCGCGTCTTGCGCAAGGAGTTGGAGGAGAAGTATCCGACTTACAAGCCGGGGAAGTGAGGGGGGCGGTAATCAGTAATCAGAAGTGATGAGTAGTGAGTAGTGAGTAGTGAGTGGGGCAGTCAGGATGCTTGCACCACCTTGTGGAGCGAGCCTCTGGCTCGCCGACCCGCTCCCGCAACCCGTCATGGGTTTGCCCACAGTCCGGAAGCTGGCCCCGCGACCCCTTGTGGAATCGACGCTGATCCAATCGTCATTCCTCATTCTCTCCCTCCCTGTCTTGACACCGCCTCTGTCCTCCCGAAAAATCCCCGTCCCGCCCAAGCTGCCGGGCCGTAATTCCCGACCCATGTTTGAGCAAGCCTTCAGAAACATCGACGACGCCCTCCGCAAGGAGGCTGGTTGCGCCACGGAACTCGACTACGCGGAGCAGACTTCCTGGTTGATCTTTCTCAAGTATCTCGACGGCCTGGAGCAGGATCGCACCACTGAAGCCGCTCTGGAGAGAAAGAATTACACCCCGAGCAAAAGCAGGCGGTGCTGGCGGCGTTGAAGAAGGCGCTGCTGCACCAGGGCTTTTGCCGGGGGGTTGTGAAAGGGGCTTGCCTTTGGGAGCGGTTTTGAGGATTTTGACGGTGTTGACTTGTTTGACCGGTTTGACCTTGTTGACAGTCTTTGGGGCTGCCATTGGCGGCAATGGGGTCAATAAGGTCCTGTTACATGGAGGTTTGCTATGTCTGAACTCTTTGACAAACACGGCGGCTTCCGCCGGCTGCATTCGTTCACGCTGGCGACGCTGGTGCAGCTTGAGACTCTGCGGTTCTGTCGCCGCTTCCTCACCCACGACCACCGGGAGGCGGGCGCCAAATTCTACGATCCGAAGGGTCGCCAATACGATCAGATGACGCAGGCGGCGCGGAGCGGGCGGCAGAACATCATCGAAGGCTCGGAGCGTTCCTCGACCTCAAAAGACACGGAGATGAAACTCACCGACGTGGCGCGGGCGAGTCTGAGCGAGTTGCGCGGTGACTACGAGGTTTTCATCCTGGATCGGGACGAACTGCCGTGATCGTGCCATTCACCGGAAGCCAAGGCGGTGAACGCGGTGTCCCTGGATGATCCGCCGTTCAAAGACGACATGGTGCATAAGTCCGCCAAGCACGCGCGGGAGCAGCGGAAAAAATACAAACGCTGGCTGGACGCGGAAGACCCGGTGGTGGTGGCGAACGCGCTGCTCCTCATCATCGGGCGCGCGCTGAACCTGCTGAAAAGCCAGATCGCAGCGCAGGGGGAGGCGTTCGAGCAGAGCGGTGGCTGCAGCGAGCGCCTCATGACCAAACGCCTGGAAGCGCGGGATAAACAGCATCCCACAGGGCCGGAATGCCCGGTGTGCAGCACGCCCATGCGGCAGCGAAAGTCCGCCAAAGGAGAGTTCTGGGGCTGCTCTGGCTACCCGGACTGCAAGGGCACACGGCCGGTGTGAGGACTTTGTTGACCTTATTGTCGTCAATGACAAAAGGGTCAACGCAGTCAATAGTGTCCCACCCATGAATGAAGCCGAGACCCGCGCCGAGCTGATCGATCCCGCCCTGGTGGCGGCGGGTTGGGACGTGTGATCACGGGGTGGGCGGGGCGAGGTTCCAGCCGTTGGCGGCGGTTTCGGGGCGGGCTTTGAGGAAGAAGGCGCTGGCGGCGGGCAGGGGGAGGGTGCTGCCCACGTCCTGCAAGGAGGCGCTGCCTTGGCGGGTCCAGCGATGGCTGGTGGTGTCGCGCAGGAGCCAGTAGCCGTCGTAACCGGAGCCGTTCCAGAGCTGGATTTGATCGGCAAGGGCGGGGGAGGTGGCGGCGGTGAAGCCGTTGGCGGGGGTGAATAGCCAGCCGTTCGGCGTGCCATCGAGCGGCCAGGGCAGGGCGAGGAAGTTATAACCCGCGCGCAGGGGACGACGGAAGGGGGTGGTGCGGACGTGGCCCGCGTGGAGGGACGTGCGCGTGTGGCTCATGACACGCAGGAGGACGCCAGAACCTGGGGCGATGATAGCGTCGGCACCGACGGACTGTAGCGAGGCGTCGCCAGCACGCACCCATCTGCTGCCATACGGCGAAGCCGCAAATCTCCAGAAACTTTGCCAGCCCTGCGTGGTGTGCAGGAGCACCTGATCGGCGGTGGCCGGGGTGTTCTGAGGGGGGATGAATTGGAACAGTCCTTGCAGCGTTTGATGCGGGCGCGCCACGATGCGCGCACCCACCAGACTGGCAGGCAAGTGGCGAAGCGTGGAGTGGGGCGCGTCCAGTTCGATTTCAATCCGGCCACTTTGACTGGAGCGAATGTCAAAGCGGTGCCCGGCATGTTCGCCGTCGAGGATTTCCAAATACAGGCTCGGCGCGGTGCCGGACGGCCAAGCCGCCGCATCGACGACCAGGACATTGCCGGCGTCGAGGCCGAGGATGCGGCCTTGGAACCAGGCGGGATTCAGCCAGGAGGGGCCGAAGGCGTGAATGCCTGCTTCGAATTTATGCTTCTGCCAAGTGCGGGGATCGGTGACGGTTTCAGCGCCTCCGAATTGTTTCACACGCAGACGAACGAAGCCTCCAGAGGGGTTTTGCCCTGGCACCTTTTCGACGCCGTTGAAGCTGAAGGGGTAGGGGCCGACGCCACCCGAGTTTGAGGTCAGTTGCGCTGGCAGCAGGCTCCAGTTTTTCAAGTCGGCTGACGCCTGCAAGCGGATGTCCACGTCCTTTTCCACGCTATAGATGGAGGCTCTGATCTGCCCGGCTTCCTCCGCAAGGTTCCAGAGGTTATGTTGGTTGGTGCCTCCGGTCAGATAATCAAGGAGGTCATGGATGCCGTTGCCATCGAGGTCCGGATGGTAAGCGGGCGGCGGTTCATAGGGCGCGGCGAAGCCGGCGGGCAAGTGCTCCCGCGTGCCGCGAATCAGAACGGGATCAAAGGTGGCGCGTGCCAGTAGGGAGGGCGCGCCGGAGGTGATTGCGATGCCGACAAACACGGTGGGGGGCAATCCCTGGAGTTGAACGGTTTGCAGCGTGTCCCAGGATTCGCCATCGTTGGAAATTTGCGCGGTGACGAGGTCGCCGTTGCGGGTCAGGCGCAGCCAGTTGTGCGGGAAGGCATTCAAAGCGGGTCCCGGGCTTTCCTGCGCAAGCGCGTGGACGGCGGAGCGCCAGGACAAACCAAAACGGCTGCCACCACTCTCGGAGGTGGCGAATAGGGAGACCTGACGTGAGCCGCCGCTCAGGTCCTCGCGCAGCACGAGGGCTGCCCGCGTCTGAGCGCCGGTGTCGGTCATGGTGGTCAGGCGCGCCCGGATTTCACCATCGCCGGTGAGCCGGTCCAGCAGGCCGTAAAAGCCGTCCGCGTTGCCGCCGATGCCGTTGCCCGAGCCTCTGACGGTGGCGGCGCCGGTGCCGCTGTGAACGTCATGCAGTCCGGGCAAGGTGTTGCCGCCGATGTTTTGACCGGACAAGGCGAATGCGGCGGCTTCCGGGGCGGCGGCTTCTTTGTCATCGATCTCTTTCAAATAGGCTACGAGATGGGCGAGGTCGCTGTCGTTGATGGTGATGGAGCGGTGCGCGCGCACGGCGTCGGCAAGGGTGCGCGCGGAGCCGTCATGCAGGTAGGGGGTCGTGGCCCAGACGCCGCGCAAAGTGGGAATGTCAAAACCGGGGAGCGGGCCGCCGAGACGCTGGCCGCTGGCAGTAGTCTGGGTGCCGATGCTGGCGAAGACGCCGGAGGCACTGCGGGTGAAGTTTTCGCCCGTGTGGCAGGAAGCGCATTGCAGGCGCTGGAAGACGCGCGCTCCAGCCTGGCCTTCCAAAGAGAGCTCGCCGGTATCCAGACGATGAGGGCTGGGGTGGCTGCTGAGCGATTTGACATAGGCGGCGAGGGCGTCGAGTTCCGGGCTGAGACCGGCCTTGGGATCGCCCAGCGGCTGCGAGCGCGTGCCGTGGTGGAAGTCCGCGTCGCTCATCAAGCCGGTGCCGCCGGCGAGGTTGCGGATCTGGCCCTCGAAGTCCTGGACCTCATCGAAATTGCCGGACCAGTGCAGAGGGCCGTGGTCGCCATGGCCGCGCAGGGTAATGGTGTTGCGCAGGCCCTCGCCGAAGCCGCTGAGGTCCCAGACACGGCCATCCTGGCCGCCGTCGTTGTGACAGCTGGCGCAGGAGATGTAACGCTGGAAGGCGAGCCGGGGATCGGCGGCGTCGTAGAAGAGCTGTTTGCCGAGGAGGATTTGAGGCGGCAGCATTTCGGTGTCCACGCAAGGCAGGGTGGTGACGGGTTCGGGAACGACGCTGGTGCCGCTCGCAAGTTTGGAGATGTCGAGGATGCTGACACTGCGGTCCATGAAGTTGTGGACGTAGAGGCGGGTGCCTTCAGGGGAAATGGCGAGTCCTTGCGGGGCGCGGCCCACCTCGACGCGGGCGATTTCCTCGAAGGTGTAGGGATTGACGACGGCGACGGCGCGGGTGCTTTCCAGGGCGACAAAGAGGAAAGCGCCGGTGGGGTGGAAGACGGCGGCGGAGGGCATGCCGGCGTCGTCGAAGTCGATGCGGGCGGGGTGATCCTCGGTTTGCGTGGTGAAATCGATACGACTGGCGATGGCACGCAGGGTTTGGTCGTGGGTAAGCTGTTTGCCGTCACGCAGGACGCCGCGGAAGATGTTGTCCTGTTTGGAGGGTACCCAGGCGGAGAGTCCATCCGGGGAGATGGCGGCGGCGCCGAGGTAGTTGGGCAGGCCGCGCGCGGAGGTGGGGGTGTCCGGTTTGTCACTGGCGGCGAGCAGGATGACGCGCTCCACCTCCATCTCGACGGGGTCGATCACGAGCACCTCGCCGCCGCGCCCGGAAGCATCCGGCGCGAAAGTGCTCTCGCCAGGAACGGGCGGGGTAATGAACCGGCTGGCGAGCAGGCTGGCTCCATCCGCGCTGATGGCGAGGTGGCGCAGGTGAAAATCCGCAAGCGTCGAATGCCCTGCAAGCGAGATAAAAGACCCGGTGATGGGATCTAACTTGAAAACCAAACTCAATGCCTCAAGAGCCACGTAGGCGGCGCTTCCGGCGGGATCGATCACAAGGCCGAAGGGTCGGGAGTTCAAGGGCAGCCTGACCGAGCCGGAAACCGTCATGTCGTCAGGGTCAATCAGGTCAATTCTCGAATCAGAGGCACAGCAGACCCACAGTCTGCCATTCGGCGCGAAGGCGAGGCAGCGCGGCTCTTTGCCGACGGCGATCTCGACGAGCCGGGTGTGGGTGGCAGCGTCGAAGACGGTGACACTGTCGTTGTCGGGGTTGACCACCCAGAGGCGGTCGTTGCCGGTGGCGCGTTGTTCATACACGATGCCGGTGGAAGAGGCGGGTTTGCGCTCGGTTAGCGGGGCGTGCACGATTTGAGTGAAGGTCTCGGTCAGTTCGGCGCCGCTGTCATCGATGACGGTGAGGGTGATGGTGTAATGGCCGGGGGCGGCGAACTGATGGGTGAGGCTGGGGGAGGTGCTTAAGGCGGTGGTCGGGGTGCCGTCGCCAAAGTTCCAGCGGTAGCGGGTGTTGGCACCGCCTTGGCTGCTGGCGGTGAAGAGGCTGTTCGCGCCGGATTGAACCGGGGTGCCGCTGAGCGGGGCAAGCGACAAGGCTGCGTTGACCGTCCAAGTGAAGTTGGTGCTGATGGGGGCGCTGTGGCCATCGGTGACGGAGGCGGTGACTTGATAGACGCCCGAGCTGGTGGTGGTGCCGCTGATGAGGCCGGTGTTGGGATTGATTTGCAGGCCGGCTGGGAGGCCGGTGACGCTGAAGGTGAGCGGGTCCTGGTTGGCGTCGCTGGCTTGCAAGGCGAGCGACACGCTTTGTCCGATGACGCTGGTTTGCGCGGCGGGTTGGGCAAGCACCGGGGCGGCCGGCAGAGCGAAGGCGTTGGCCCAGAAGGACCAAGCGAGGACCTCGTGGGTGTTGATGGAGCCGCCGGTGGCACCGGTGAAGCCGATCCAGGCAGCGGGTCCGAGAAGGGTGGGCAGATCGATGCTTGTTCGCGTCATGACCGCGGTGGCGGGGCGGGTGGCGACGTTGCCTTGCGCCAGGAACACACGCAGGGTTTTGGCGGGGCCGTCGTATTCGATCCACAGGGTGTGCGCGCCACCATTCTCGAGATCAAAGGCGGCGTTGTGGGTGGCGAGGTGGGTGGTGACGTTGCCGTTGGTGAGGATGCCGAGGTGGTTGCCGTTGGGGTCGCCGGTGCCGGCATGGGTGTCAATCTCGACGGCGAGGCTGGGGGTGATGCCTTGATAGCCGAGGCCGCCGCCCAACGCGCCGAGCGCGGTGGCGGCTTGGTTTTGCAAGACAAAGGTCATGCCGTCGGCGCCGTCGCCCGTGCCGTTCATGCGAAAGACGAAGCGGGTGGTGAAGGAGGTGGTGGCGGAGATCGGCAGCGGGGACTTTAGAAAGGCGGAGCCGGCTTGGTTGCCGGTGTTGGGGGTGAGCAGCAGCACGCCGCTGTTGAGATAGGCACTGCCGTTGAGATGGAACTGGGTGTCGGCATTGGCAAAGCTGGTGAAGTCGTGGCTGGTGCTGGCGGGAGTGATGGTCCAGGTGAAGCTGGTGGTGGCCAGGGTGATGCCGTCGGTGACGGCGAGTTGGACGTTGTAAGTGCCGGCGCTGGTGGGGGTGCCGTTGATGAGGCCGGTGGCGGAGTTGAGAGCGAGGCCCGGCGGCAGTCCAGCGGCGGTGAAGGCGAGGGTGCCGTTGCCAGGGGCATTGGCTTGCAGGGCGAGGCTGGCGGGGGCGTTGACGGCGCTGAAATAATCGGCGGGTTTGCTGATGGAGACGGCCAGGGAGGGATCGACTTGAATGACCTGCGCTTCGGACCAAGCGCCAGTGCCGTTGAGGGCAAACAGCATCCAGTAACCCGGGGTCATGACGTTGAGATTGCCATGCGCGGTGAGGCGATACTGGCCGGGCGCGGTTTCGTTGAAGGGAAGTTCGATGAAACGCAGGTCGGTGTTCACCGAGTGCGTTTGCGAGGACATTTTGATGAAGGTGAAACGGGTGACGCCGGTGCTGGCGGCGACGTTGAAGACGGTGCCGGTGCCGATGTAGGCGGGCGCTTGGGTGATCTGCGGACGCGCGACGAGCGCGCCGGAGGGGGTGTAGAGCTGCGGGGGCGTGAAGATTTGAGCGTCGCGATGGTCAGCGCTGTTGCCAGAGAGACCGCCGCCGCCGGACCAGACGCGGCCATCGGGCAGCAGCAGGGCCAGGGAATGGTAATTGCGCGGCACGTTCATCGGCGCGACGGCACGCCACTGGCGGGTGCCGGGGTTCCAGATTTCCGGGGTGAGGATGGAGCCGGTGTCGTTGAATTTGCGGCCAGAGGTGTTGCCGCCGATGACGATGACCTCGCCATTGGGCAGGATGACCGAGTTGCAAAACTGGCGCGCGTATTGCATTGAGGGCGCGCTGCTCACGACGGGCGAACCAGAGCGGAGGTCGATGGTGAAGGCTGCGCCGGTGCTGGTGCCGGTGGTGCTGTCCACGCTGCCAGAGGAGGTGGAGGAGGAGCCGCCAGCGACGAGGATTTGACCTTCGTCATACATGGCGAAACAGCCCTCTTTTGGATAAAGCGCGCCGGGCACATTGACGCCCGCGTAGCTGAGGCTGCCGCCGTTGGCGGTGGTGATCCAGTTCATCTCGCGAGTGGGACCGCCATGGAAGAGGCGGCCATCAGGCGCAATCATGATGAGCGGGTGCCAGCGGGTGACGTAACCAGGCTGAGAGATGACGGTTTGCCAGGGGATGCCGGTGAGTCTTTGCCAGCCGCCGGACGAGGTCCAGCGCTCGGCGGTGTTGGTGCCGCCGTCGCCGGTGACGGTGAAGACGCTGCCATCGGTGAGGGCGACGCTGGTGTTGTACCAGCGCGGGTCGTTCATGTTCGGGATGGCGCTCCATTGATTGGTGCGCCAGTCGAAGATGCTGGAGAGCCGCACCGTGTTGCGACCGCCGTTGATGAGCACGCGGCCATCTGGCAGCATGGCGGTGCCGCCGCAGAACATGTCGTGGCGGTTGTTGTTGATCTCGGTGAAGGCGCCGGTTTTGGGGTTCCAAACGGCGGCGTAGGTGAACTCGGCACCGACGGGGAAGGTGGTGCGCTGGTTCGAGGAGAAGGTGAGCAGGCGGCCATCCGGCAAGGTAGCGGCGGTGACGGGGATGTGCGGGGTCCAGTTGATGATGCTGCCCCACTCGCCCAGGGTGATGCGCGCAGTGGCGGTGGTGGCGGAGGGCGCGGGGGCGACGAAGGCAGGCGCCAGCGCTTCCGCCTCGGCGATGAGTTGCTCGGACTGGGCGTGCTCGTTTTCGTCGGCGAAGGCGCCGCTGGCGAGGGCGCTGAGGAGAAGGAGGCGTGTGGATTTCATGGGCGGGAGGCGACGGCGGCGGGGGCCGCGATGAAGGCGTCGTCCGTGAGGGTTTTCAGGAAGGCGACCAGAGCGCGTTTGTCGGCTTCGCTGAGTTGCAGGCCGGCGGTGGGATGTTTGGCGAGGTTCGGGTCGAGGGTGTCGCTGCGCGGCATCGGGCCGCTGTAGTGCTCGACGACTTCATCCAGCGTTTGAAAACGTCCGTCGTGCATGTAGGGCGCGGTGACGGCGATGTTGCGCAGGCTGGGGGTCTTGAACTTGCCGCGATCAGCAGGATCGCCAGTGACGGCCATGCGGCCGACATCGTCCACGGAGAGGGTGAGGCCGTTATTCTTGAACTGGTGATCGGTGAAGAGAGTGCCGCCGTGGCAGTGGAAGCAATCCGCGCCGAAAAGCCCGCGCGCGGGATCGTGCTCAGTGACGAAGAGTTGCAGGCCGCGCGTTTCCTCCTTGCTCAGCTCGGCGACCTTGCGGGCGGCGCGGTCGAAGCGGCTGTCCTGGGAGACGAGGGTGAGCAGATACTGCTCAAGCGCGCGGGCGATGCGGTCGGCGGTGATTTCCGCTGTGCCGAAGGCGGCCTCGAAGTGCGGCGCCGCGTCCGTGATTTTGGTGATGACGCGGTCGAGGCTCTCATTCATCTCATGCGGGTCCTGAATGGGCATCAGCACCTGCTCGCGAAGGGTGGCGGCGCGGCCATCCCAAAAGAAACCCTGGGACCAGGCGAGGTTGAAGAGCGGCATGGACTGGCGTTTGCCGGTTTGTCCCTGCGCGCCAATGCTGACGGGGCGCTGATCACTGAAGGCCAGGGCACGGTCGTGGCAGGCGGCGCAAGATTGGGTGTTGTTGATGGAGAGACGCGGGTCGTGGAAGAGTTTTTCTCCGAGAGCCACCCCCTCCTCGGTCAACGGATTGTCCGCAGGCAAGGGCGCTTGGGGGAGGCGGCGGGAGATGTCGAGCCGGTAGGGCTGGGTCCCAGTAGGAAGGGGGGCGCTGACTTGGGGCTTGAGGTTGCTTTGGAAAAGATCGGGATGGATGGAGAGGACGCGGAAGGCTTGGCTGAGGTTGTCGCGCAGACGGGCGGCCAACGGATCATCCGGGCGGCTGTGAGTGGAGTCGCCATCGCGGGCAAAGTCGATGCCGTCGAGCAGGCGGGCGGCATCCAGGGCGATGCGCAAGGTTTGCGGACCGCCGCCTTGCAGGGTCACAGGCAGCGTGACCGTGCTCAGCTGCGTATCGGTGGCGAGATGGAAAGAGAAGCCGCCCAGGGTCTGGTCCGGCTGCCGCCAGCGGCCTTCCAAGGCCAGGAACACATACCCCCCCTGCCAGCCCCAGTGCAGGCCGCTGGTGTCAGGGTGCAGCGGGTGCCCAGGCGGCCATTGTGCAGGATCGGCGGCGTTCAGAACGGGCGGCAGACCGACATGAAAGCGAATGGCCTGGAAGGACTCCGCCGGGATGCCATCGGCGGGGGGCAGCACCGCGGAGCGTTGCAGGCCGGCAAAGCCCTGCCAGTCCTCTGATTCCAGCCAACTGCCGTCCGCACGTTGCAAAGCAAGACCTGACACCAGGAAATCGAGCCGTTCGACGCGGGGCAGACTTTCGATTGCTAGCGATGCAGTCAAATCAGGCTTTTGCCAGGTCTGGACGAACTCGAGTTGCAACACACCGGTGGGAGGCATTGCGGCGAAAAGCGTTGCGAGGCCAGCGCCGACCCAGAGGAACACGCAGAGCCGTATAATTACAGAAATGAAACGCATAAACCAGAATAATCACAACTAAAAGCATAAAAACCATGGAATCTATATTCAAAATGTAAGAAATTTGCAATTTGAGTAGTAAAAATAATAAAATTTTCAAAATTGCAAAGGCGGCGAGTGTGGTGGCTTGAGTGGACGGACCTTCGTTCGCGCAGGCGCAATCCCGCGGCGTTTGCGCTTCCCGAAGGCGGCCAACTGCCTGAAAACTCGCAAAATCAGGATTGCCAGACGGCGCGCGTTTGGATTGGATGGCGGCCATGTCTGGCTTTTTATCTCGTGAGGCGACGGTGGCGGCGCCTGGCTTTTCGCGCTGGTTGGTGCCGCCGGCGGCCATTGCCGTCCACATGTGCATCGGCCAGGTTTATGGCTTCAGCGTTTTCAACAAGCCGCTGAGCACGGAGTTGGGGGTGCCGGTTTCGAGTGTGAACTGGGCGTATCAGATCGCCCTGATCATGCTGGGGTTGTCCGCTGCGGTGTTTGGCAAATGGGTGGAACGCTCCGGGCCGCGCAAGACCATGGTGGCGAGTTGTTTGTGCTTCTGCGGCGGGCTGTTGCTGGCGGCTTTGGGGGTGCAACTGAAGTCGCTGACGCTGGTGCTTTTTGGTTATGGCGTTGTGGGGGGGATCGGGCTCGGCCTGGGCTATATCTCGCCGGTTTCGACCCTGGTGAAATGGTTTCCCGACCGCCCGGGGATGGCGACGGGGATGGCGATCATGGGATTTGGCGGTGGAGCATTGATTGGCAGCCCGCTCGGGCAGGAGTTGATGGCGTTTTTTGCGGTGGCTGGCACGGCCACGGGCGCGCTGCCGGCGCTGGTGACCATGGCCGGGCTTTACGCGGCCTTCATGCTGACCGGTGCCTGGCTGGTGCGGGTGCCGGCGGCGGACTGGCGGCCGGAGGGGTGGGTGCCAAAGCAGCACACGGCTGGCGGCATGATCACCACTGCGAACGTGTCCGTGGACACGGCCTGGAAAACGCCGCAGTTCTGGCTGCTATGGACGGTTCTGTGCATGAATGTGAGCGCCGGCATCGGCGTGCTGGGCAGGGCGGCGGACATGTGCCAGGACATGTTCGGCGTCAGCGCCGCCATCGGCGCCGGCTTCACGGGTCTGCTCAGCCTGTTCAACATGGGCGGGCGCTTTGTGTGGTCGAGCGTGTCTGATCTCACCGGGCGCAGGATGGTGTACTGCCTTTATTTTCTGCTCGGCGCGGTGCTTTACGCTCTGCTGCCGTGGACGCAGGAGACGCAAAACCGGACCCTGTTTGTGGTCTTTACCACTGTCATCATCAGCATGTATGGCGGCGGTTTTGCCACCATTCCAGCGTATTTGAAGGACATGTTCGGCACTTATCAGGTGGGCGCCATTCACGGGCGGTTGATCACTTCCTGGAGCATGGCGGCGGTCATCGGGCCGCTGCTCATCAATGGACTCTATGACCGGCGCGTCGCCGCCGGCGTGCCTCGCGCCGAAGCCTACAACAACACCTTTTACCTGATGTGCGGTCTGCTCATGGTGGGCCTGCTGGCCAACCTGCTGGTCCGTCCCGTGCATCCGCGGCATCACGTCAAAACCGGCGACTCCTGATTCATGAAAGCACTGCTCATCTGGCTCCTGGTGGTGATTCCCCTGTCCTGGGGGGTCACGCAATCGGTCAAAAAAGCCCTTCCACTCATCCGTGGTGAGGCCGCCGAAAGCCCGTAAAACCAGGGCTGGAAACTTTTTTTGCCAAAGTGTGTAACAATTTTCGGAAAATCTTTAACTCGAAGTACCGGCCTGTTGTCGCCGGACTTCGTCATGAGAACTCCCCCCAAAAAATCCGACTCCGCAGAAATCGATCCCAAACCCTACTGGCGCAGCGCGGTGCGCATCAAGCAGTTCTACTGCATGAGCACCGACTGGCACAGCGTCAGCACTTGCATGAACCGCCTTGCGGACGCCCTTTCCGCCAACCCGTCGTTCGACGAATTCACCCATCTGCGTGATTTTCGCGATCAGGGGGACATCAACCGTGCCAACGATCTCCTCGATCATCTCTATGATTTCTGCGATGAAAAGCGCATTTGGGTGGAATAGCAGGTTTGACCGTGCCCCTCGCCAGCCGCCGCATGCTGCCATGAAAACACCGCCTTACCTACCGCTGCTGGGTCTGTTCTGGCGCCCAATTCCGCCGCATCCACGCCCGCGAGCGGTGGACAGGTGGGCAGGTAGGCAGGCCGGTTATGACGGCCCGCCTTGCCATTCGGCGCTTCCGTGGCAGAGTGGGCGTTCATGCGCCGCGCTTATTCCTGTCTTTTCAGTCTCAGTTTCATCACCCTCGGCTTGACTTCCTGCTCCCTGGTCACCGTGCCGGTGGAGACAGCCGGCGGCGTGGCCAAGACCACGGTCAAAACCGCCGGCAGTGTGGCCGAAGCTCCTTTCAAGGCCGCATCCAGCCGTCACACTGGACGTTACTCCCCGGAATGAGGGGCCAACAATGTCGTTGCGGCGCCGTGCTCCGGGCTTATCCTGTCGGCCATGCCACCCTCTGGTAAATTGGAGCCCCAAATCGAAAAGGCTGAAAAAGAGCAGCTTAAGGCCGGATCGCCCCCCACCCGTAAGACCCTCATCGAGCGGCTGGACAATTGGGACGACTGGGCCAGTTGGGACGAGTTTTACCGCACCTATTCCAGTTTTGTCTGGCACGTCGCCCGCAAATCCGGCCTCTCCAACGAGGAGTCCAACGACGTCGTCCAGGAGACGTTCATCGGGGTCGCCAAAAACCTGCAAAAGAAAAAATTCGACACCAGCCTCGGCTCCTTCAAGTCGTTCCTGCTGAATCAGGCCCGCTGGCGCATCCTCGACCAGTTCCGCCGCCGTAAAAAGCAGCAGAGCCGCGAGGCGGACCTGCATTTTGATGAGGATGACGAGCGGCGTACCGCTCCCATTGAGCGCTGCGCCGATCCCAATGGCGTCACCCTTGAAAAGCTTTGGGATCAGGAGTGGAACGAGAAGATCATGGACATCGCCCTGCGCCGGGTGAAGGCCCTCGTCTCTCCGCGCCAGTTCCAAATTTTCTCCTGTTACGTCATCAAAGGCTGGAGTCCCGAAAAGGTCAAAAAAGAACTCGGAGTCAACGCCGCCCAAGTCTATCTCGCCAAGCACCGTGTCGGCCGCGTGCTCAAGCGCGAGGCTGCCAAGTTGATGGAGATCGACCACTGAAACGGACAAACTTTTCCGTGCCGGCGGTTGCTTAACGGCGCTCCCTCGTCGTACCGTCCACCGTCGTGTCGAAATCCTCCTCCCCCTCTGCCTCGGGCGCGGTTGTCCTGCCGCGTTCGCCCCGCCTGACGCGTGCCTTCCTGGGCGCGCTTTGTTTTTTCGCCTGGGCCAGCGTCATGATTGTCGAGATTTGCGCCTTTCGGCTGCTCGCGCCCGAGTTTGGCAACAGTGTCTTCACCTGGACCGCGTTGATCGGGGTCATCTTGATCGCTTCCAGTGTCGGGGGCTGGTTTGGGGGATGGCTGGCGGACCGCAGTCCCTCGCCCGACGTGCTCGGCATCCTGGTGGCCGGCGCTGCCATCCTGATCTTTTTCGTGCCGCCGCTGCACGCTCTGATCGGCCCGTCGCTGGCTGCGGGCGGCAATTTGATCGCCGGGCCGGTCTTTGTCTCCCTCTTTTTGTTCGCAGTGCCGGGCATTCTGCTCGGCGCCGTCTCGCCTGCCGCCATCCGATATTACAGTCTGACCATGAAGGACACGCATGTGGGCGCCTCTGCCGGGGTCATTAGCATGCTGGGTTCGCTGGGCAGTTTCACTGGCACGTTTTTGTCCGGCTTCTTTTTGCTCTCCACCTTTGGAGTGCGCTCGATTTTTTTCGGGGTGGCCTCGCTGCTGGTGATGCTGGCGGTGGCGTGTTTTGTGCTGGCGCGTAAAAATTTCAAACAGCAACTGCCGCTCTTGCTCACCGCATTGTTTGCCGCGGGTGTCTCCCAGGCGGGCCGCCCGCAGGCGACGCCCGGGGTCCTGCACGAGGAGGAGTCTTTCTACCACCGGCTGCGGGTTTCGGAGAGCGGTGTCAGTCCGCACAAACGCCGCATTCTGGAGCTCGACAGCACCATGGAGGGCGGCATGAATCCTGACACTGGCGCGCTCATTCTCGACTATCAGCACTACTGGCGGCTGGCCTTGTTGAATGAGAAGCTGGCGATCAAGCGCGCTCTCTTTCTCGGTGCCGGCGCTTTTGGCATGCCCAACGAAGTCTCACGGGAACTGCCGGAGGCGCAGGTGGACGTGGCGGAGATCGATCCGCGGGTGATCGAGGCTGGCCGCCGGTTTTTCCAGCTCGACGCCCACCCGCGCGTGGCCGCGCACGCCGCCGATGCACGCCAGTTTTTGCGCCGCCATGACCAGCCGGAGCAGCGCTGGGATTTGATTTTTGGCGACGCCTACAACGGCATTCGATCCATCCCCACGCACCTCACCAGCGTCGAGTTTTTCAAGCTCGTGCACGACCGCCTCACTGACGACGGCGTCTATGTGATGAACGTCATCAGCGCCGCGCAGGGACCGCGCGCGGAACTGCTGGCCGGCATCCTGGCCAGCGTGCGCGCCGCTTTTCCATTTGTGGAGGTGTTCCACGTCGGCGGTCCGTTGACCGAGCCGCAAAATGTGATCCTGCTGGCGACCAAGCAGGACTGGACGGCGCTCATCACCGAGCGTTTTTATACGCCGGGGTCAGCGGCGCAGCGCCTGATCGCCTCCCGCGTGCCGCCGGAGCGGCTGCCGAGTGGAGGGCTGGCCTTTACCGACAACTTCAATCCCGTGGACGCCATCATCGCGCGCGGGCTGCTGAGGGCGCCGTGAATGGGAGCGCTTTGAGCCTGGCGAGTGAGGGCACCCGCGCCCCGATTCAGAGCTTCTTGAGGCGCACGTTGCGGAAGAAGACATCGTGCCCGTGATCCTGGAAGCCGATGTGACCGGTACGCGGCAGGTCTTTGAGGGCGGTCTTGAATTTATTGGGGCTGCCGTCGGGGTTTTGCTCCGGCGTGGTCCAGTCGTCGAGGCTGAGGTCCTGCACTTTTTGATCGTTGATGTGGCAGACGAGCTTGGGACCTTTGACCTCCAGGCGCAGCGTGTTCCATTCGCCCGCCGGCTTCACCGCGTTGACCAGCGGCGGCCGCGCGTCGTAGAGCGCGCCGCAATCGTGTTTGCCGGCCTCCTTGCCGTGAGAATCGAAGAGCTGAATCTCAAACCCCTCCTGCACCGGGTTCTCCGGGTTGGTGCGGAAAAACAGGCCGCTGTTGCAGCCGGCGGTCACGCGGAACTCCATCTCCAGGATGAAATCGGAGTAGGTCTCCTTCGTCCAGAGGTAGCTGCTCTGCGGTTTGCGCGCCAGCACGCCCTTCTGCACCGTCCAGACCTGCGGCGCCTCCGGTTTGACGAACCAGCCGTCGAGGTTTTTGCCGTTGAAGAGCTCCACAAATCCGTCCTCGGCGGCGACGGTGAGGGAGAGGGAGGCGAGACAGGCGAGAAGTGAAGGCAGGCGCATGATCGCACAACGCGCGGCGCCCGCTTTCCTTATCAGGCAAATAGTGACAGACCCGATTTCGCTCACGGCTTGGCCGGGGACAGTGCCTCCAAAATCAGCCGCACACTGTCAGGATGAAAGCGCGGCATGCGCACGGTGAAGCGCTGCGAGGGCGGGGCCGGGCGAGAGAGGCGGTCGCGCAGTTGGGGGCGGGTCAAGCGCGCGCCAACGTCATCCAGGCTGGGTGGCAGGTTTTCCAAGTCGTCGTTGGGCCGCAGGCGCAGCACAGGAGTGAAGTAAGGCGCGCGCGCAATCTCCGGCCCGCCACGCCCCTCATGATCGTGACAGGCATAACAATTCAGGCGCGCCAGCTCATGACCAGCGGCGGGCGACTTCGGTTCGGGCGGGTGTTTGATTCGCGTCAAAGCCAGCCGCAACGCGCGCGTCTGCAAAGGACTCAAATCGTAGCGCGGGATGCCGCTGCGGGATTCGCTGGCGAGGCAACCCGAGGCGGCGGCGGGATCGAGTTGGTCAAGCGAGCGCGGCGGGGCAGGGGGCGCGTGCTCCTCAGCGGTTTGATGACAGGCCGCGCAACGGTGCCGCGCAAAGGCTGCGCGACCCTCCTCCACGGAGCGCGGGGCGAGTTGCAGCAGCTCGCGCTCGCGGAAGGCCGCAGGCTGCCGGTCCAGATGCAGGTAGGCGGCGAGATCGGCGGCCTCGGCGGTGGTCAAATGCTGGGCCGGCATGCGGCTGGCGGGCCGGCTGGCGATGGGATCGAGCAGGAACCCGGCGAGCGCCGCCTCGCTGTAGTCATCGGCCAGGGCGAGCGGCGACGAAGGCAATCCGGGCGCCTCCAACTCCGCCTCCGCAGGCAGGCTCGGCGGACGATAATCCGTCGCTGGCTCATGACAGGCCACGCAGCCGGTTTGATGATAAAGGTCGCGCCCGCGCGCCGCGTCACCGGCAGGCGCGGGCAGCGCGTTTGCGCGCGCAGTCAAGGAGGCCAGGTAGGTGGCGAGCGCCTCGATGGTCTCCGCGTCTCCCTCCGCGTTGCCTGCGAAGAGGCCCGGCATCAGGGTGCCGGGCTTGCGATGCTGCGGGCTGCGGATGAAGCGCCAGAGCGCGTCGATATCCAGTCGCGAACCCGCGTGCCGCAGGTCGGGACCGGGGTTAGCTGCGATCCAGGGAAGCCAGGCCGCCGCAGCCGCGTGACAGGCGGCGCAGCGCAGCTCCGCCAGCAGCAGCAGCCCCCCTTCCGCGAGAAAGGCATCGTCATCCTCCGGCAGATAAAACTGCTCGAAGGCCGGCACATGAGCGTGGTCTAGCGGCTCCGCCTGCAGCGGGTGGGCGCGGCTTGGCGCCGGCGGGCCGGTAACCAGAAAAAAAAGGGGCAAAAGCAGGGTGCGTGCTTGCATCCGTGGCGGGGTCTGCGCCAGCATGGGGACGGCATGAATCAAATCAACCTGCAAAACAAACGGGCCATTGTGACAGGCGGCGCGCGCGGCATTGGCCTCGCCATAGTGGAACGGCTGCTCGCCTCGGGCGCCGCCGTGGCCAGCTGGGACGCTGACGCCGACGCCGCCAAAGAAGCCGCCGCCGGACTCGGTGGGCAGGGCAAGGTGGTGGCAGTGGACGTGGATGTGACCGAGCTCGAGTCTGTGCAGGCCGCCGTGGCCGCCACCATCGCCGCGCTGGGCGGCATCGACATCCTGGTCAACAACGCCGGCATCGCCGGCACCAACGCCACCGTCTGGCAGACCGACCCGCAGGAGTGGAAGCGGGTGGTGGACATCAACTTGAACGGCGCTTTCCACTGCTGCCACGTGGTGGTGCCGGAGATGCTCAAAGGCGGTTATGGCCGCATCGTCAACATCGCCTCCATCGCCGGCAAGGAGGGCAATCCCAACGCCGCCCATTACAGCGCCTCCAAGGCCGGCGTCATCGCGCTGACCAAGTCGCTCGGCAAGGAGCTGGCGCAGAAGGGCGTCATCGTCAACTGCGTCACCCCGGCCGTGATCGAGACCGACATCTTGAAGCAGCTAGAGCCCTATCACATCGACTACATGCTCTCCAAAATCCCCATGGGCCGCTTCGGCCAGAAGACCGAGGCGGCGGCCCTGGTGGCCTGGCTCTGCTCAGAGGACTGCTCCTTCACCACCGGCGCCGTCTTTGACCTCTCCGGCGGCCGCGCGACGTATTGAGGCTCCTGTGCCGCCTTTCACAGGGCATTGATAAAGGCGGAAAGGCTTGAAGCCTCGCGCCACTGGAGGACATCTTGCGTGCTTTGCGGGCTCATCCTGGCGGCTTCGAGAAGCGGAAGCCAGGCCCCTGTGCGGGGCGCTCCTGCGTGACTGTTTGAGGGCTGGCGGTCTGGCCCGAATCGGGCAGTCCGGCTTTGCTCCAAGGCAAGCTCGAACGCAACTTTTCCCCGTGGCTGGGTTTAATAGACCCATTCCTCCAGATCATGTCAGCTTCCCACGTCCTCTCTTTTGTTCTGCTCGCCGCCGCCGCCACGACCGCGCCGGGTCAGTCCCATCCGCACGCTGACTTGCCGCCGGATCAGCTTGCGTTTTTTGAGAAGCATATCAGGCCCGTGCTTGTCGAGCATTGCTACGAGTGTCATGCCGCCGACTCGAAAAAAGTCCGTGGAGGCCTGCTGCTTGACACCAAACAAGGCGCGCTTCTGGGCGGCGAGTCCGGCCATCCCGGGGTCACTCCCGGCGATCCAGCGGGCAGCACGCTTTACACCGCGCTCACCTGGAAACACCCGGACATGGAAATGCCGCCGAAGAAAAAGCTGCCCGATGAGGTCATCTCCAACTTCAAAAAATGGATCGAGATGGGCGCGCCTGACCCGCGCGAGTCCAGCGTCGCCAACGCCGAGGGAGGCCGTCGCAAGATCGACATGGCCGAGGGACGCCAGCATTGGGCCTTTCAACAGCCAGTCAAACACGACCCGCCGGCCGTGAGGACTGAGGGCTGGGCGCGCACGGACATCGATCACTTCCTGCTCGCCTCCATGGAGAGTGCCGGCCTGCGTCCCGTGCGCGACGCCGACCGCCCGACTTTGATCCGCCGCATCGCTTTCGACCTCACCGGTTTGCCGCCCACCCCGGACGAGGTCAAAGCCTTCGTCGAGGACAAGTCTGCCGACGCGGTCGAGTCCGTCATCGAGATGTATCTCGATTCCTCGCGCTTTGGCGAGCGCTGGGCGCGGCACTGGCTGGATGTCGCCCGCTACGCCGAGTCCAATGGCAAGGAAACCAATCTGCCTTATCCGCACGCCTGGCGTTACCGCGATTATGTGATCGACGCCTTCAACAAGGACAAGCCTTACGACCAGTTCATCAAAGAGCAGATCGCGGGTGACCTGCTGCATTACGACAACGAACGTGATCAGGCGGAGAAAATCATCGCCACCGGCTTCCTTGCCCTAGGTCCGAAAGGGTTGAACGACCGCGATCGCCGCCAGTTCCAGATGGACCTCGTCGATGAGCAGATCGACGTGATGTCGCAATCCATGCTGGGTCTCACGCTGGCCTGCGCCCGCTGCCACGACCACAAATTCGACCCCGTCACCCAGCGCGACTACTATGCCCTGGCCGGCATCTTTTTGAGCAGCGAGACGCTCTACGGCACCCACGGTCAGCAGCAGAACAACCATCCTTCGACCCTGATCGAACTTGGCCGGGCGGCGGCGCAGCCTGCCGCCATCGCCCCCATCAGCCAGTCGGAACTGCGCCGCCTGCAAAGCGAGGTCGATCGCTTGCGCCGCGAGGCGGAGGAAACCAACCGCGAAATGCTCGCGGCGCGCATGAATGGCGCGGATCGAAATCAGGTGGCCAGTTTCCTCCGTGTGCGCCAGGCACGCGACCGCACCGCCGCTGCGCAGTCGGACCTGGATCTGTTCTACGACGACGGCGCCCCGCGCTCGCTCGCCATGGGTGTGCTCGACCGTCGCAGCCCAACCAACAGCCCGTTGCTGGTGCGCGGCGATGTCAGCCAGCCCTCCGCTGTCGTGCCGCGCGGTTTGGTCGAGGTGCTTTGCGCTCCGGATGAGCCGCGCAACATTGCCGAGGGCAGCGGCCGGCTGGATTTGGCCTATTGGATCGCCTCCAAGGACAACCCGCTTACCGCCCGGGTCATGGCCAACCGCGTCTGGCTGCACCTGATGGGACAGGGCATCGTGCCCACGCCGGACAATTTTGGTTTCATGGGCATGCAGCCATCGCATCCCGAATTGCTCGACCACCTCGCTGTCACCTTCATGGACAATGGCTGGTCGGTGAAAAAACTTGTCAAACAAATCATGCTCAGTCGCGCCTACCAGATGGGATCGGCGCATGACGCCAAAAACTACGCCATCGATCCGGACAACAAACACCGCTGGCGCATGGACCAGCGCCGGCTCGATGCCGAGGCCATACGCGACGCCATGCTGGCCGTGGCAGGCGTGCTCGACAGTTACCCGCTTGACGGCTCCCCTGTCGCTCGTGTTCGAGAGGACCGCCAGGGCATGCTGCAACTCCTCATGCAGCTAAACACGCAGCCCTATCCTTACCGCTCGATTTATCTGCCCATCGTTCGCGATCAAATTCCCGACTTTCTCAGTGTTTTCGATTTTCCCGACGCCTCACTCGTCAACGGCCAGCGCGACACCACCAATGTGCCCTCGCAAAGCCTGTTCCTCATGAACAACGCCCAGGCCAACGCGTTAGCCGATGCCTTCGCCAAACGCCTCGCCGAATTCGAGGGCAATCCTTTGGAGCGACTCACCCACGCCTATCAACTTGCTTTCAGCCGCGCCCCCACCCAGGACGAACTCGCCGCCATCCGCACCTTCTGGATGGACTTCCCCAACAAAGTCCAAACCATCGCTAACAAAAACAGCGCCGAAGGCCGCCAAAAAACCGAGCAACTCGCCCTCACCACCTTCTGCCAGGCCCTCTTCGCGAGCGCCGAGTTTCGGTTCTTGAATTAGTCTGAGCCGGATTCCCAAATCCCGTCAATCCTGTCAAAAAAAATGAATGCCGCACCGCTCACCCGCCGCGATATCCTTCGCACCACATCCAACGGCTTCGGCTATCTCGCCTTCGCCGCCCTCGCCGCACGCGCCTCAGCCGCTTCCTCCACGGTCGCCACCGGTCCGCTCGCAGCCAAGGCACCGCACTTTGCAGCCAAAGCCAAGCACGTCATTTTTCTCTGCATGCAAGGCGGCCCCTCGCATGTGGACACTTTTGATTACAAGCCGAAGCTGATCTCCGATGCCGGCAAGGGCGCGCCTTCCGCCGCAGGGCGGTATGGCCGCGCCAACTTGATGGCGCCGCAGTGGGAGTTCAAACAGCGCGGCAAAAGCGGACTGTGGATATCCAGCTTGTTCGAGAACGTGGCGCGTCATGCTGACGATCTCTGCCTCATCAACGGCATGGCCACCGACCTGCCCGCGCATCCGCAAGCCTTTGCGCAACTGCACACCGGCACCACCCAGTTCATCCGCCCCTCGCTCGGCGCCTGGACGTTGTACGGTCTCGGCACCGGGAATGAAAACCTGCCCGGCTTCATCACCATCAATCCCCCCGGCAACGCCACCCGCACCTACGGCAGCGCCTTTCTGCCGGCGATCTACCAAGGCACCAAAATCGGAGGCCGGCGCCTGCCGGGCCCTGCCGCCCAATTTGCCCGGCGTTTTGGCGGCGGTGAAAACGAAGCCATGGCAGACATCAAAAACACCAGGCTCAATCCCGAAGCGCAACGCTCGCAGCTCAACCTGATTCAAAAACTGAACGAGTCCCGCATGAAGCTTGATGGCGGCGTCAGCCCGGAGATTGAGGGCGTGATCGAATCCTACGAGCTGGCTTTCCGCATGCAGGCGGAGGTGCCGAATGTGATGGATCTCTCCAAGGAAAACGCCGCGACACTGGATCTCTATGGCATTGGCGGGGGCGCCACCGACACCTTCGGCAAACAGTGCCTGATGGCGCGCAAATTCGTCGAAGCCGGCGTGCGCTTCATCGAGATCACCCACGGCAACTGGGACCACCATTTCAACCTCAGCACCGCGCTGGAGAACAACTGCGGCCAGGTGGACAAGGCCATCGCCGGCCTGCTGCAAGACCTCAAACAGCGCGACCTGCTCAAGGAGACCCTGGTCATCTGGGGTGGCGAGTTCGGACGCACCCCGCACAGCCAGGGCAACGATGGCCGCGACCACAACAACAAAGGGTTCACCCTGTGGATGGCGGGCGGCGGCGTCAAAGGCGGCATGACTTACGGCGCCACCGACGACTACGGTTACGAGGCGGTGGAGAACCGCATGCACATCCACGACTGGCACGCCACCCTGCTGCATCTGCTCGGTCTCGACCACGAGCGGCTCACCTACCGCTACGCGGGCCGCGATTTCCGCCTCACTGATGTCTATGGCAGTGTGGCCAAAGAAATCGTGGCATGAGTGGCGATTTGGAGTGCGACGGTTGCGCACTCCAAAGGAGGAGCACTCGAATTTCCTTGCTGATGCGCGCATTGAGTGTTGCGTGGCGTTATCAAGGTAAATTCATGGATGCGATGCGACGACTCATTTTTGCGCTGTTTGTGCTGGCGCTGGCCTTTGCGCTGTTTGGCGTGTGGAGGTCCGGCTCGCCGGATTACGGCTTGCTGCACTTGCTAAGGGGTGAGAAGCCCGGCCAAACCAGTTTCAGCGCTCCGCAAACGCCGTTGATCCAGGCGGGGGACGTCGAACTGCTGGCGCGTCTGGATGACGAGTACGCGCGACTGGCGGCAGGAGTGCTGCCGGCGGTGGTGAGTGTGACGACCAAGACATTGCGGCCCGGCGCCTACGCCTGGCATCCGTTTTACGGGCTGGTGGGCAGGCAGGCGCGGGTGGAGCCGGGACTGGGGTCGGGTGTCATCGTCAGCAAGGAGGGGCATGTGGTGACCAACTACCACGTCATCGAGGGCGTGAACGAGGTCATGATCACCACCCAGGACAAAAAATCGTATCCAGCGCGTTTCCTTGGAGGCAGCCGTCAACGGGACATCGCGCTGCTGCAAATCGAGTCCAACCGCGACGATTTTCCGGCGCTTCAATTCGCCGATTCCGATGCGGTGCGGGTGGGGCAGTTGGTGTTCGCGGTCGGCAACCCCTTTGGCCTCAGCGGCACGGTCACCCGCGGCATCATCAGCGCGCGCGACCGCCATTTGAGCGACAGCACGCTCGACTACCTGCAAACCGACGCGGTGATCAATCCCGGCAACTCCGGCGGTCCGCTGGTCAATGTGCGCGGCGAAATTCTCGGCATCAACGTGGCGATTTATCGCGGGGATGAAAACGTGCGCGCCTGGCAGGGGGTGGGTTTGGCGGTGCCGGCGAAGGACGTGCAGACGGTGATTCAGGCGGTGTTGAAGCTGGCGGAAAAGGCCGCCGGCCAGCCGGACAAGCCGCAGGTCAGCGAAATCGCGCCCGGTTTCCTTGGCATCGAGGTGGCGGAGGAACCGGTGAATCTGGACGCTGCACTGGGTCTCGGCGGTCAAGCGGGCGCGCTGGTGGCGGATGTGGTGAAAGGCTCGCCAGCGCAAACGGCGGGCATTCAGCCTGGCGATGTGATCGTGACCTTCAACCGACGGACTTTTGACTCGCCGCAGGAATTGCTAAAGCGCATTCAGAGCCTGCCCGCAGGTGAGCAGGTGGAGGTGGGCTTGGTGCGCGGCTCGCAGCAGGTCAGGCTGACCACGCGCCTGGGCGCCCGTCCAGGCGGCGGGTAAAGGAGGGCCGGATTGCCGTGCTGTTCAGTCCGCCTCGTTCATGAGCAGATCGCGGGAGTGGGCGAGCACGGAGAGCTGGTCTTTGGGCAGCTTGGGCCAGGCGAGCTTGAGCTGCTTCAACTCGTGCAACACGGCGGCGCTGACGATCAGGCGCATGTTTTTTTTGTCGTCGGCGGGCACGACATACCACGGACACTGACGGGTGGCGGTGGCGCGGATGGCGTCCTGGTAGGCGCGCATGTAGTCGTCCCAGTGCGCGCGTTCTTTGACGTCGCCCTCCTCGAACTTCCAGTTCTTGCTGGGCGTGTCGATGCGCGCAAGAAAACGTTTTTTCTGCTCCTCCTTGCTGACGTGCAGGAAGAATTTCACGACATGGATGCCGTTGCGATGGCTGTAGGCCTCGTAGTTGGCGATGTCCTGGAGGCGGTCTTGGAAGAGATTTTTGAGGTTGGACGTGGTCTCATGCGGCAGGCGCTGGACCATGGTGACGATTTCGGGATGGATGCGGCAGACCAGGACCTCCTCGTAGTAGCTGCGGTTGAAGATGCCAAGACGGCCGCGTGGCGGCATGACACAAATGTGACGCCAGAGGAAATCGCGGTCCAGTTCGGCGGAGGTGGGGCGTTTGAAGGCATGGGACTCGACGCCCTCGGTGTTCACGCCAGACATCACATGCTTGATGGTGCTGTCCTTGCCGGCGGCGTCCATGGCCTGAAAAATCAGCAGCATGCCGTGCCGGTCCTGGGCGTACATCTTTTGCTGCAACTCGTCGATCTCCACGCGGAACTGGGCGATGAGCTCCTCATAGTGCGCGTTGTCGCGATAGAGGCTCTTAATTTTGGTGCGGGCTTTCTTGATTTGAAAACCTTTGCCCTTGGCCACGCGGAAGGTGTCGAGGTCGAGTTTGAGTTTCATCGGGGGAGAGTTGTGACGAGCATGAGCGGTTTTCAGTCCAAGCACAGCAAAAAAGCGCCGAGTTTCTCCGGGAGCGCGGTTGCTCTTGACCTGAATGGCGGCCTGCCCTCACTATGCGCAATTGATGAATCTCCGCGAACAACTGCGCCACATCCTGCCCCAGTGCCTGCCGAAGGAACCCTCCGAGGCGGTGAAGGGCACGGAACTGATCCGGCTGGTGCGGCTGCGGTTGGAGGGAGACTACAGTGACGCGACCCTGCGCTATCACTTTTCCATACTGTCCTACGATCCGGGATCGCCCATTGCGAAGGTGGACCAGGGGCAGGGCTACTACCAACGGCAGACGCGGCGACCCGGCGCGGTGAACGCGTCCCTGCAGGGGTGGTTTGACCGTGTGGATGACGCCGACGCCGCGGTCTGGCTGCGGTTTGATCGCGCGATGGCGATATATGAGCGGCTCTGCCTGGCGCGCTCGCGCTTTCCGTTCACGCTCAATGGACGCGGCGGCGCGCCCGATTTGGAGGGCGGCTGGGAAGTGCCGGACATGGTGGTGGCGGATTGGGAACTCGACGGCGGCGACGGCGAAGTGCGCCGCCTCGATAAATCCATGCTGCGGCTGCGCCGTCACCTTGGCGTGCCGGAGGTGGGCATCACCGGCGTGCAACTGAAGCTGAGCACGGGTTTGGAAACGTATTCGGCCGATTTTTTCCAAGCCCTGAGCGCGACGCGCTGGACGACGCAAGGGGAGTTGGTCATCGCCGAGGCGGTGACGGACGAGGCGCTCGTCGATGCCCTGCGCCAGCTTGGACATGAATTCGGCCTCGGCATCGTGACGCTCGGCATCGACCCGTCCGGCCTCGACGCGCTGCCGCTGCCGGATGAAATCCGCGACATGGACGAGGGGCGCTTTGACGCGGTGCAGGGACGGTTGAAGTTGCAGCGCCTGACGCCACCGAATCCGCGCGCGACACCGAATTGGACGCTGTTGTCACGTCTGCGGGAGAAATACGCAAGCCTGCTTGAAATGGGTCGCTGGATCGGGGATTGCCTGGAGGAGGGCAAGCCGGGCTGGCGGCGCATGGAGCCGGTCGTTCCCGCCGCCGAGTAATCCGCCGTTCTTCACCCGCGCCCGCTTCATCCCGCATGTCCGTTTCGTTTTGTCCTGAACTCGTCGGGTCCATGTCGCAGGGAGCCGCCGGCAATCCCACCGTGGCGATGGTGGAAGCGGCTTTCACTCATCACGGTTTGAACTGGCGCTACATCAACATGGAGGTCGCTGCCGACGATCTCGCTGTCGCGGTGGCGGGCGCGCGCGCGCTGGGTTTTCGCGGCTTCAATCTGAGCCTGCCGCACAAGGTGACGGTCATCCCGCATCTCGATGGTTTGGGCGAGTCGGCGGCGTTGATGGGCGCGGTCAACTGCGTGGTGCGGCGCGACGGACGCTTCATCGGCGAGAACACGGACGGCAAAGGCTTCCTCAAATCGCTTGAAGCGGTGATCGATCCACGAGGGAAAAACGTCGTGCTCTTTGGCGCGGGCGGCGCGGCGCGGGCGATTGCGGTGGAACTCGCGCTGGCAGGAGCGGGACGCATTGCGGTGGTGAATCGCTCGCACGAGCGCGGCTCGGAATTGGCGGCGTTGTTGCGGGACAAAACGGGCGCGCAAAGCGAGTTCGCGGTCTGGAAACCGCGTCATGTCATCCCGCCGGACACGGACATCGTGATCAACGGCACCTCCATCGGTCTTTACGATGAGCAAGCCGCGCTCGATTTGGACACGGACAGCCTGCGGCCCGGCATGGTGGTTTGTGATGTCGTCTTCAATCCGGTGCGCACTTGGTTGCTGCGGGAGGCGGAGGCGCGCGGTTGCCGCGTGCTCGATGGTCTCGGCATGTTGGTCAATCAAGGCGTCATCGGGGTGCGTTACTGGACGGGTATCGAGCCGGATGCGGGCGTGATGAGCGACGCGCTCGCCCGCGCCATGGGTTTGGTGTGAGTCGCGCAATCCCGCAGCAGCATGACCGCGCGACGAATCTTCACCGACTACGGCATGGTCGGCGTGCTGCTGCTGTTGGGCGCGTTTTTCAGCGCCACCACCATTAGCGAGCAACCCGCCACCAGCGAAGCCGCGGCGCGGCGGCTGGCGCGCGACATTCAACACAGCGGCGGAGCGAGCGTGCTCATCGCCGTGCGCGGCCAGGCGGAGGAGGCGTTGTTTGCGGATCATCTGCAAAAGGCGCTGGCGCAGTCCGGTGTGGAAGTGGCAAGGGTGGTCAAAGGCGAGCCGAGAGATGCGCGCCAAGCGCTGGTGGAACTGGCCGCGTTGACACCGCCGCCGAGGCTGGATGCCATCGCCTGCACGCAAGCGAGCGCGGGCTGGCTGGTGTTTGAGGAGGTGGCGGCGGATTTTCCCGCGCTTGGCAGTCCGCGCATCATGGTGCCGGAGAGCCGGCGCTGGCCCGGCTTTCTGACGATGGAGAACCTGCTGAACATCGCCAGCCAGATCGCCGTGATCGCGATTGTCGCCATCGGCCTGACGATGGTCATCATCACGGGCGGCATTGATTTGTCGGTGGGCAGCTTGATCGCGCTGTCGGCGGTGCTGGCGGCGCTGTTCATTCGTGATGCGGCGGGCGGGTTGCAGGCGGGCGCGGGCGGGATGACGCTGGCCTGTCTGGCGGCGATGGCGATTTGCGGCGCGGTGGGCGGGTTCTCCGGCTTGATGGTCACCCGCTTCCGCGTGCCGCCGTTCATCGTGACGCTGGCGATGATGCTGATGTGCAGCGGGTTGGCGTTCTCACTGGCGGAAGGGCAGTCGATCGCCGCGATTCCGGACGGCTTTATCTGGTTGGGACGCGGCACTGGTTTGCTGGGGCTGCCGAACGCGGTGTGGCTGATGCTGATCTTGTATGGCGGCGCGCACGCGCTGATGACGCAGACACGCATTGGCAGGCACCTTTACGCCGTGGGCGGCAATCGCGAGGCGGCGCTGCTCTCAGGCATCCGCGTGGGGCGGGTGCTGCTGTTCGCCTACATCATGTCAGGGTTGCTGGCGGGACTGGGAGGCGTGGTGATGGCCTCGCAGCTCAAGAGCGGATCGCCCACTTACGGGTCGATGTATGAGCTTTATGTCATCGCAGCGGCGGTGGTGGGCGGTACCAGCTTGCGCGGCGGGCAGGGGCGCATGTTCGGCACTCTCATCGGAGCCTTTACCATTGCCGTGATTCAAAACGGCATGAACCTGCTGAATGTCGAGAGCTACACGCAGAAGATCGTGCTCGGCTTTGTCATTCTCGCTGCGGTGCTGCTGGACCGGGTGCGGCGAAAATCGGGCCAGGAATGAAGCAGGCAGACGTTTGGGCAGGGCGCCTCAGGATGGCAGGATCACGGGCGCGCTTGCGCCAGGCGTTTCTTCCAACGCGCCACCTCCTTGCCCACCACATCGGCGGGCTTGGTGGAGAAGTAATCGTAGCCCACCTTGTTGTGCCGGGCCATTTCCTGGAAACTGGAATACACCACGCCATCCTCGGCGCCTGCGAACATCGGCTGGCCGGTGCGCACCTCATAAAAGCGCGCCCAATAGACCTCACTGGAGGCGGCATCCTCAATGTAGTCGGTCTTGCCTTCGGCATTTTTCGTTTTGCGCAGGCCGGTGATGCGGTGCGCCTCCAGCCAGGCGAGGCCGCCCTCGACGGCGCGGATGACCTCTGGCGTGATCGGGCCTTTGCGCATGAGGAATTTGAGAAGGTTGGCGCTCTCCGCCCCGCTCAATGAGGGCGGCTCTTTGAGGCGGGCGGCCACGGGCTCCAAGGTGAGAGGATCATGCTGCGCGCACCAGACGGCGGGTTGGCCGTTGAGGCGGACCTGACACTCCAGCAGGATGGCCACAGCGCGTTCCATGGCGGCGGCCGCGCGCTGGCGCAGGCTGGCGTCGAGGAAATCAAAGGGTGTTTCGCCTGTGGCGGCGGACAGCAGCACTTCCATGGCATGCAGCATCGCGTCATCGTTGAGGGTGATGGCCTCGTGATAGCCGGGCTCGACAGGGTAGTTCTGCGGCCAGCCCCCATTGGGGTATTGCGCGGCAAGCAGCCACTCAAGGCCGCGAACCGCGCCTGTCCTGGCGTCCGCGCGCCCTGTTGCGCTGAAGACCCAGGCCAGAAACTTGATCTGCTCGGTGGTCGAGCGGTTGTCCAGAGTGCCGCAGTAGTGCCAGGGATTGTCCGCGTTGTTGGTCCAGTGGGTTCCAGGAGCGCGCGGGCCGGCGGCATAGTCCACTGCCTTGGACCAGCCGCCTGACGGAGTTTGAAAGCTGAGGACGGCGTCAGCAAGCCGGCCCGCTTCGGCAGTGCCATACCATGCGGAGCTGACGCTGCTGTCCATCTCAAACTCGGCGGCGGACGCGGGCGCCGGTCTTGCGACGGCCAGACCGAGGTTCCGGCACTCGGCGGCGATCGTATCCCGCTCGTGCGCGGCGCGCCGTTGCGAGGCAAGCAGATAGTCATCCCAAGCGGCACGCTGGTCCGCGGGCAGGGTGGAGAGACGCTCGACGGTCAGCATGACGAACGGGCGTTGCGCGGGGCGGGTCATGGCGGTGAGCAGTTCACCGGAAAGGGACGCCCGCACCTCAAACAGCGTCCAGCGCCCTGCGGGCAGGGGGACATCGAACTGGAAACGGCCATCCGCCGCGACCGGCTGAGGAAAAGGCAGCCAGTCCACGGCCTCGGACGCCTCATTGAGAGTGAGGCGATACTCAAAGTCTGCCGCCTTTGCCGGGGCGCGGCCTATGATATGCAAGGCCAGGTAATCATCGTTGACTTTGAGGGTGAGACCGGGTTTTTCCTCGATCTGCTGCGCGCACAAGAGAACCGACCAAGCCGCCAGCAAAATGGCCAGCACTTGCAAAGGAAAGGAGCAGTGATTTCGTTTCATGAGGGGCATAGTGATGGAGGGAACCCTCATGACCGCCAATGGAACGACGCAGGCCGGCGCTGGCAGCGCGAGGGGTTGCTGTAGGCAAGGGTGGTGTAGGCGGGGCGGGATTTCGCGAGAAAAAGTCGCGAGGGTGCGGAGACCGTCGATTAAGCGGGCAGTGAAGGGCGGTTGCAAGTTCGATCAGGTTGATTTTTGGCTGGCGCCTCCCGCACTACCTCATTTCCCTGGCTTGCTGAATCGGCGAATGGGAGCGTAGATGGCAAACCATGAAGAGCATCGGCGTCGGACTCCGCCAGATCATCCTCTGGGGCACCGTTTTGACACTTATCGGCATCAGCACCCTCGTCGGCCACAGGTACCACACCATCCAGCCGTTGGAGGCCTTCGAGGTGTATTTCGCATGGCGTGGTTGGGTTGTTACCTTGGAAGAAAAAGTCCGCGACTACTACCGCGCTCCGCTTGGCGGCAAAGCTCCTCTCACCGCATGCCTTCCGGGATGTTACCCCACGGGAACACTTCAAACCCCGACACCGGGGAGAAGTTCGAGTGGCACCGCTGACTTCGCCAGCCCCTATGCTGCATTTCTTAGCCGCGTTTGTCAAAGCATGGTGTCGGGTGGCCCCCGAGCGCTCTGATGAGTTCTACCACGGGGAGGAACTCTCACGAGTTCCGCTACGGAACGCGTCCAACGCTCGACGCGGTTCCCAAGAAGGAGGGGCGCTTTTTAAGGCCCGGGCGGTTGCAAACCGCCCCTCCCAGTCCGCACCCCCCGTGTACTTTGCTCGCGTATGCGGACCGCTGGCGGGCATAGGCCAGGGCGGTGAAGGCCTCAGCGCCGCCAGAAGTCGATGCTCAGCGGCATCGAGCTGCGCATCGGCTTGTGCGCTTCGTAGAGTTTCAAGCGCTCTCTGGACTGGGTAGCCTCGTCGCTGTCAGGCGGGAGCAATTTGAGCACCTCCTGCTCCTGCCGGACGGCGGCGGCGTAGTCACCCGTCTCCGCACGGACCGCCGCTTGGACGAGATGAAGAGTGGACTTCGGCTCAAAGCGGGACAACTGACCTAGCGCGAAGGTGGCGCATTGGCTGGCTTTACCACCATCACGAATCGACTCATCAGGACAGGTGGCCAGCAGCCAGGCGAGATCGAGACGCAAAAGGCCGTCACCCGGCAATGCTTGCGCGCCCATCTCATAATGATCCCGCGCCGCCCGAAAGTCACCCTTGGCATGCCGGACACGCCCACGCAGATGGTGATAATCGTAATGAGGCCCGGACTTCGCCGCGAGTTCAAGGCCAGCAAGAGCGCGATCATAGTCACCCAGCAGGTAATAGACATTGCTGCGCACCATTAGAACATTGGCTTTGCCGGGGTTTAACCGCAGCACCTGGTCATAATCAGCCAGCGCTTGCTCATACTGCTGAAGGGCCGCATGGACGTTGCCTCGGTTATTGAAGAGTCCTTCTTCGTCTGGATGGAGTTTGATCGCTTCATCGTAAAGCCTCACAGCAACTGCCAATTCACCCCGTTCCAATAGCGCCACCCCCCTCTTGAGAAACTCGTCCACCGTTTGCGGCGTATCCGCAAGGCTCTGGACCAGCCGGTAAGTAAACTGGAGGCTAGCAGGTTTATCCCTCGGCTTGTGCACCGAGTAGATTGTCATCAACCCATCCACGCCTGCGGATGTCTTGAACACGCAGGAGACAGGACTCTGACCCTGGGCCAAGCGGATTTCAGCATTCATGGCGGTCAACTTGCCAGCTTGTGCGGCCACATCGCTGGGAGAGAGATCACGAGAAAAACCCGTGATCCAATCCCCAAACGCGCAGCCATGCGGCTGGATGACGATGCCACCGTTCTCCTCACGGACACTGAAATCAACGCCTCCCTCCGCCTCCGCTTTTTCCCAATCCGTCTTAACCTCCTCCGCGCTGGCCGGCGGGGAGAGCCGGATGGGAATGACCTTTCCACCCGCGAACTGAAAGTGCTTCGCTGAGAAGTCCGCTGGACAGTCCAGCACCTGCTGCTCTTGAATACTATAAACCAAATCCGGGTCCACCTGCTCCTTCGCCGTGCTCCCGCTGGTGGCGGCAGGTTTTTCCAGTTCAAAGGTGAGTCCATCGGCGCTCACTACCTCGACCATTAGAAGGAAGGCTTCTCCGCTTCCTGGCATCGCCGTTTTTTGGTCGTAAGGCATTTCCACTTCGCTGGTGTAGGTGCGCGAGGCCACTACGGGGAAGTTCCTTCCGTCAACGTTTTCGTAGCGGATTATCTCGTTGTTGCGGAAATCCAGGTTCACGACCACTCGCTGCTCCGTCCCACCAGTAATCGTTCCATGAACCCACAATCCAATTGACAGTGTGGAAGGATCGGATGGAGCGCGGACTGGAACGTCCACTATCTCCTCGCCGTCATGGGCAAAGGAGCCATCGTCACCCACGGGGAGTCTCCATGACCGCACGGCTTTTGGAGATTTAAGCTGGATGTCACTCAATTCGTCTGCGGAGAGAGTCTGTGTATGTGCGGAACCCGGCGGCAATGTCACTTCTGTGATGCGTATGAATTTTGCCATTTTCGCGGGATCAGATTGCGACTGGGTTTTCTGGACCGGGATCGCTGTGCGCAGCTTCGCCTCGCCTTCGAACGGAATCGTGTTTGTCTTCTCGGCTTCTACTCTGGGTTGGGTGGCAACCGGCGGCTGTTTTTCGGGATCGCTTTTGGGTTGCTCATCGGGCGATTCCACTGCCGCGCTGTCCTTCATGGATTGGCGCAGTCTGGCCGCGAGGTCGTCCAGCTCGTCATAGTTGAAGTTGCCGCTGATCTCCGCGCTGCCGTTGGTGATTTCGCTGTGGATCACAGGCGCGGTCAGAATCTGACCATCAATGACGATCGCCAGTCGCCGGCCCTTGCCGTCACGCGTTGCCTGCGCGAAACGCTGCTTGCCGACCTCAGTGAAGTTGAGCAGGATCCGCGAGTCCTCCGGCTTCGACCGGTGACTGACCTTGACGGATTGCAAGTCGGAGTGGTCGAGTAGGACCGCTTTCTCGACGTCCAGCGTTTCCTCGCGTTCTCGTCCGGCGAGTGTCAGGGGCTCCGTCTCCGCTGAAGGTGTGTCACTCACCCAGCGCATTTGAAGAGTGGCACGGGTGTTGGAATCAACGGTTTCAACAAGAGGTGGCGGCACCAGGACTCCATCGTCGATAAAGCTCCTCAATTCACGGCTGCGCATGACAAACCCGGCAAATGACGCGAGGGGCTGCTGAAACGAGATGGTATGCAAATAGCTGTTTTGAAAGGGCATGGTCTGACTGCCGCTGCTACGCAGCTCCAAGCCATCGCGAAGGCGCCCCAGCACCTCCCACTGACCGGACTTGTTATCGTCCTCCCGGGTGATCACTGTGACAAAGGCCCGCAGGTTATCGTCCTCGCCTGAGTTGCTCAAAACCCGGCCAAAGGACCCGGTGTAGTTGGTCCGGCCCGGCTTCACAAGCTCACTGGACAGCCACCTGCCAGCCGTTAGCTTGTGGCTGACTTTCAATGAACCCTCGACCGCCGCATACGGAACCCGGCAGCCCGTGGCCAGCCAGCCGTCCGCGTTAGGAATCCTTGGCTCGCGGACAGCGTAAACGCTGAGTGTCACCTTGACTTCGTCCCCGGTTGAGGTGACGAGCTGCAAAAGGCTCTTGCTCCGTTCATCAATGGCTGGATGCGAATAGAAAAACATCAGCCAACCTGACGTTCCACTGGTGCTGGAGGACTGGGCCAGCAGGCTTGTCTGCCAGAATGCCCAGTCCTCCGCGGGGATGTCACCGGGTGCGGTCACTTCAGTGCCGTCTGGTGCATGCAGCCGCCAGCCGCTTTCATCCTTGGGAATCCAGGCGATGTAGCGCAGCTTCGGCTCGCCTTCGAACGGGATCGTATTTTTCTTCCCGGCTACTACTCCGAGTTGCGTGGCAACCGGTGCCTGATTTTCGGGATCAGGTTGGGTCTGGGCCGAGGGGGTGCCGCCCTCCGGTTGGTTCTCCCATGAGTCGCGCAAGGCGAAGAACAAGCCGCCCAGGGCAAGCAAGCTGACGATGATCTTGGCGGCAAGCAACCCGCGGCGCGGTTTGGACGCAACCGCACTTGGCTCGAGATCCTGCAAACTCTCCACCCGCGTGCGGAACTCCGCCGCCGTGGCAAAGCGCAGTTCGGGTGTTTTCTCCAGCGCCTTGAGGACGATCTCGTCGATGCGCACTTCCACCTGCACCCGTTTGGAGGGAGCTTCGAGTTTTTCGCCGGGGCGCTCGCCGGTGAGCATTTCGTAAAGGACGACGCCCAGGGAATAGATATCGGCACGATGATCGGCGCTGCCGGTGCTCTGCTCGGGGGCGGCGTAGTCGGGAGTGCCCATCGTGGCCATCACGCTCCGCGTGATGAGCGTGGAGCTTTCGCCGGAGAGGGGCGTTGACGAAGTGCTGGATGCGTTCGTATTTGCGGCAGCGCTGGGCTCCTCTCGCGGAGCGAGAGGGCTACGGTACATCTTCGCAATGCCGAAGTCGGCGATTTTGACAGTGCCTGCCTTGTCGATGAGCAGGTTCTCTGGTTTGATGTCGCGATGAAGGATGCCGTGGTCGTGGGCGCATTGCAGGGCCTCGCAAACGGGTGGGACGATGCTGAGCGCCTCCTTGGGGGTGAGGCGCTTGGTTTGCATGAGTTGGCGGAGGTTCACCCCGTCCACGAACTCCATCAGCAGAAAGTAGAAGCCGCCCGCCTGCCCGAAGTCATGCACGCCGACGATGTGGGGGTGATTCAGCGCCGCGAGCGCCTGCGCCTCCTTTTCAAAGCGGGCGGCGAACTGCGGATCGTCCGCGCGTTCAGGGGCCAGCAGTTTCAGCGCGACGAGACGGTTCAGAGATTTTTGCCGCGCCTTGTACACCACGCCCATGCCGCCGCGGCCAAGGCATTCGAGGATTTCAAGCTGAGGGAAGTGCGGGGCGAGCTCCTCCGGCGTCAACGTGGGCAGCGCGGCGGCGCTGTCACCGGGCTGGGTGGGCTGCATGGCGCCGGCCATCAAACAGCGCGGGCAGCAGCCCTGAACCGCGTCCACCGGCAGCGGCTGGTCGCAGAGGGGGCAGGAGGTCGATGAAGTAGATGAGGGCGCCATAATTGATCATGCCGTGCGGCGGCTCAAAGGTTGCGAAATTTTTCAAGAACCCAGCGCGGCAAAGAGCGCGCGCATTTCATCCTCGACGACGGCGGGGTCCCTCAACGTGCCTGCGACCTCGGTCTTCACCCTCTGGCGGAAGCGGCCGCGCAGCCGGTGTACCAGGGCCTTCATCGCCGCGGCGCTGAGCCCGAGGGACTGGGCTGCCGCTGCTTGGTCGCCATAACCCGACTCGCCCAGCAGCCACGGGCGGAGCTGCTCCACCAAATCCGGTTTTCCCTGCGCGCGACATTCCGTCGCCAGTCCCTCCATCGCACGATCCAGAACGGTGATGGCCCACTGACGGTCAAAGGCCGCCTCGGGCGAAAGCCTGGCATCCTCGGCGACGCTGGCAACAGACGTGCCGTGCTCATGCGCTTCCAGGGACAGCGGGGCGACCCCGCCTCCGCGCTTCAGTCGCCGCGCGGCCTCGCGGTGGTGCGCGAGAAAGTGCTTCACCGCGCCGAGCAGGTAATGCCGGAACCGTCCGCGCTCCGGGTCCGCCGCGCTGATTTGCCCGCCAGCGAGCATCTCCGCAAAAAACGCGTGGCTCAGATCCCGCGCCGCGTCCGCGTCCCGCAGCACGCAGCGCAAGTAGGCGACGACCGGCTCATAGTAGGCATCGCACAAGTCCGCAAGCGCATGACGCCCCTCCTCCGAATTCATCTTCGCCAGACCCACGCGTGTCCAGCGCGTGGTGAGAAAGGGCGCGGCGTGAAAGGCGGGTTTCGGCTCGGTGGTCATGCTCCGGCAGGGATGCTGCCACAACTTCCTGACGTTTTGGAGCGGAAAGGTGACGGGAATGGCGCGCAAATGCTCCGTCATCATGAGCTGCGCTGACCGCAAGGGCGTACGACGGATCAAGGCGATGTGGCGGCGGTCTGTTGGGCAAGTTGCCGCTGCAGCGCCGCGCGCTCGGCGGCGTCGATGGGGGCGCGGGCCAGCCATTGGTCGAGCTGGCGGCGCTGCGCGGGCTTGAAGTTGGTAAACTGCCCCAGCGCCGCCGCCCGCGCCTGTGGAGCGACGGACGCTGGCAGTTTCAAAGTCCAGTCCAGGGCCTCGGGTAGGCGGTCGCTCTTTTGCAGCTTCGACACGAGCCGCTCAGCCAGCGTGACCAACTGCGCCGGCGGCACGCTGCTGAGATCCTGCTTGGGTAGTGCCAGCCCGAAGCTATCTGCTCGCACATCTCTCGTCGTCAGCAGGCGATTCACCTCGCGCACGGCTTCTGTCTGCCAACCTAGCTTGGCGTGTGCCGCCATGAAGCCAAAGGCCTTGGCTGGCTCGCTCGACAATCGATATCCGGCCAGCAGGATGACCAGCCGGTTGAACTCTGTGTCATCACGAACCGTCTGCAAAAGCGGCGTCACCAGCGCATCTGGGCTATTACAAATGCCAATGGCCAGTGCCGCTGAATACTGGTTGAGAGGTAGGCCTTGCTGGCGGGCGAAGGCAACGGCGGCTTTGGCGTCGCCTTTCACCCACTCGGAAACGATGACCTTCGCCAGTTCGGTATGATCCTCACTGGCGGGCAAGCTCTGGAGCCATTGCGCGGCGACTTCAGGAACGAACTTCGCCCATTCCTTGAGGATGGGTTTGGCGGCTTCGATCTGGTCGCTGATGAAGGCGGATTGGCTGATGCGATTGAGGGTCTCGACGGGATCGCCCTCTGCCTGGGCGCGGTAAAACGCCGCCAAGGCGGCGTCACGCCGAGAAGTCTGTGCCCCCGCCATCGCCGCAGTGAGCGCCTCCTCACTCAGATTTCCGGAACGAACCGCCTCGACCATGAAGCGCTCCAGATGGTCCTGGTTTTTGGAGTCAATCGCGTGAGACAGACTCGCGGCTGGGTCAGCCTTCACCCAATGGGCATAAATCCGCTCCACGCAGTCGGCGGCCCATGAATCCATGTTCATGTCCCAGCCGTCCTTTTTTGCTGTGGCGCGCGCGAATGCGGCAGCATCGGTGAAGGAGGCTGTGTCGCGTCCTGCCATTGCTTGCAGGAAGTTGGTGAGGTCCGCATCTGCGGACCAATCATCGGCCACTCGCATCAACTGCGATGGTTGCAGACGCGATGCAATGCCCAGAAGAGCCGCCAGCTTGAAGGATTGCTCTGGAATAGCCTTCACCATTTCCAGCATTCTGGCAGGTTCGCCATGGATCACGCGGGTTTTTACGGCGGCTTTAAGCAGGTGGATGTTCAGGCCAATGTCGGCACCATGGGACCAGAGGATGGAAGGATCATCATCCACGCGCAGCCACAGGTCGGAGATCGCAGCGAGTTTCTGAGGATTAGGACTGGCTGCAAAAAAGGCGGCCCACATTCCCGGATTGCGCCGGACAGCGTCCGTCGTCAGGGCAAGCATGCCACATACAGATTCCAGTCCGTCAAAGAATTGATTCGGCATTCGATAAGCCCAGGCTATGACCTCGCGCGGCGATTCGGACATCCAAACATCGAAAACCCGCGTCCACAAATCCGAGCTGGTTAGCAAGTGGCTAGCACGTCGAACGTCTTCCAAAACACGATCAAAAGCGGTCCGGGAAAGCCTCACCCCGATGGATTCCAGCGCGGCGAATAGCTCGTCGGGCTCCTGTCCGTGGTGTGCCGAGAAGAGCACCAATACCTTTGCTATAGATTCAGAGTCAACCCTCGGCGCATTTGCCCAAATCTCCCTGGCTTCCGCTGTCCAGCGCTCCTCCTGGCTGCGGGTGTTCGCGGCGGTGCTGGCGTTGTTTGAGGCCGTTCCTGCACCTTCGTCGGCGGCCGCCACCTCGTCCGGCGCTGTGCCAAACCAACGCGCAAGGCGCGACTCCCGCGCGGCGAGGTCAATCGCGACCCAGCAGATGCCGAGCACGCCGAGCAGGGCGGCGGCCACTTTGAGCTTGAGGGCGGTGATCGTGGTCGCCACCGGGGCGCTCGCGAGGACGGCGGTCCGGCTGCCGATGCCGCTGAGGCCCATTTTGAGCAGGGAGGCGGACAGGGCGGAGGGCATCGCGGAGGCGCTGCCCGCAAGCAACTGCGAGCCAAGACCCAGGCCACAGATCACGCCTTTGCGCCGCAGGCTGTCGCGCAGTAGCTGCAGCCCGCTCTCGAGCTGGCGGGAGATGGTGGACTGGCTCAGGCCCCGGCTCCTGGCGACGGCGGCCTGGGTGCGACGCTCCAGGTAGTGCTCGATGAGCAGGCCGCGCACCGGCTCCGGCAACCCGGCGAGCGCCTCATCCACCAGCGGCTCGATTTCCTCCCAGGTGCCCTCCGTCGCGGCGGGGTGGAGGCTGCTCGCGGCGGCCTGCTCTTTGCGTCGGCGGCGGGTCTCGCCGCGGATGACGTTGCAGGCCTTCTGCTTCGCCACCTGATGCAGCCACGCGGCGACGGAGCCGCGAATGTCCTGACCGCGCCGGGCCAGGGTGAGAAAGACCTCCTGCGCCACCTCCTCCGCCAGCGCCGCATCCTGAGTAATGCGCCGCGCAGTGGCGAACACCATGCCGCCATGCGCCAGCACCAGGTCCTGAAACGCGGTGGCGTCGCCCTGTTGGTGATACCGTGTGAGGAGGGATTGATCGATGTCCATGGCCATGCCTGGGTTGTGGTTCTCAGAGAAGTTCAGGAGAAAGTCTCCGCCCGGCGTGGAATTATGCAAAAAACCATCCGGGACGCCAATCCGGGGTTCGTGGATTAGCGTCATCACCACCCCGTCAGGGCAGCTTCCGGGCTGGTCGAAACTTTTTTCTGGTCAAAATCGCGTGTTCCTTGTCTAATGGCAATGAGGTGAACGGCCCGGATGCCGCTGACCTCATTCATACCCATAAATACAAACGCAATCGATACCCATGAAAACCAAACTCAACCAGGGATTCACCCTGATCGAACTCTTGGTGGTCATCACCATTATCGCGATTCTCGCGAGCCTGGCGGTGCCCACTTTCAACGTCATCAATGACAAGGCCCAGCAGATGAAAGGGACCAGCAATTGTCGGCAGATCATCATGGCCATGAAGGCCTATGCCTCCGACAATGCCGGCGCTTACCCGGATTCGGACCCTGGTTTCCAGCCGACAACGGCCAACGATGCCTTCCGCCTGCTCCTGGTTCAGGACATCCTGCAAGATGAGCGCATCTTTGGCTGCCCGGCCAGCCGCTACCAACCGGATGGCAACATCGGCATGGCCCCGCAGTATGCGGAGGCGATCATGGCCGGTGAAAACCACTGGGTGCTCACCCAGGGGCAGACCGACTCCAGTTCCGCGATCATGCCGTTGGTGTTTGAGAACCCGGTCGCCATCGGCTGGCCGCCCACCTGGAACGCCGACATCGCCGGCCAACTTCAGCGCGGCCGCACATGGCGCGGTGGCAAGGTCATTATTGGCCTGAACGACAACAGCGTCAGTGTCGAAAGACTGGAAGCGGCAAAAGGTTCGAACGTTGGTCCTCGTCCGCTGGGGGGCAGTGGTTTGAACATGTTCACCCAGGCTTCCCAAACTCAGAACGTCCTGGACATCATCGATCGCTGATTCTGCTCCGGCGCCCAGTGTCATTCGGTTCACTCACCGCCGGGTTCCTTGCGAACCCGGCGGTTTTTTTGGCGCTTATGCGCGCGGCCGCAGGCTGTCCTCGTGGTCCTGGCGGTCCTCGCGGTTGCGCGCTTTCACGCGGTGCTCGCGTTTTTGCCTGCGTTCGACGGTCATCTGCCGTTTCTTCCGGCGTTGGCGCAGCAGGGCGATCTCGTCATCCAAACGCAGAAAGGCCTCGTGGCGGGCGGCATCGAGGCTGCCCGCGCTCACCGCCGCGCGAATGGCGCAGCCAGCGTCCTGGCCATGGCGGCAGTCGTGAAAACGACAGGCGCTGGCGAGCGCGGCGATGTCGGCGAAGCGCGCGCGCAGGGTGGTTTCATCCGTCCACATCTGCACCTCTTTGATGCCGGGGTTGTCGATGACGATGCCGCCGCGCGGCAGCACCAGCAACTCGCGCGCGGTGGTGGTGTGGCGGCCTTTGCCGGTGACCTCGTTGACCTCGCCGGTCCACTGCCATTCCTCGCCGAGCAGGCGGTTTACCAACACGGATTTGCCAACGCCGCTGGAACCGATGATGGCCAGTGTCACGCCGGGCAGGAGAAAGTCGCGAATCGCCTTCAATCCTTTGCGCCGGCGCGCGCTGATGATGTGAACGGGCAGGTCCGGCTGCAAGGCGCGCACTTTTCGGGCGGCATCCTCGTTTGCCTCATCCGAAAAAAGGTCGCACTTGTTGAGCAGAATCAGGGGACGGGCGCCGCCGCGCGTGATCAGGGTCAAATAACGCTCCAGCCGACGCAGGCTGAAGTCCTCGCCCGCGTCGGTGACCACCGCCACATGATCCACATTGGCCGCGAGCAGTTGTTCCTCGGTGCTGTCGCCCGGGGTTTTGCGCGAAAAAAAACTCCGGCGCGGCAGGCGTGCGCGGATGACCGCCTCGACGCCCTCCGAGCCTCGCTCCAAGGCCACCCAGTCGCCCACTGCCGGCAGTTCGGCGTCGGTCTCCGCTTCGTGATAGACGCGGCCGCTCATGACGACTTCCAACTCCTCGCCACCGGCCAGCAGGGCGCCGCAGGTGATTTTATTGTCACGGATCAATCGCGCCGGCAGCCAGCCGCGCGCGGCGTGCGGCCGGAAAGCCTCGGCAAAAAAGGCGTTCCAACCAAGATCCTCAAGCGTCAGCATGGCATCAACTCAGTTGCTTGGCAGCGAGAAAAAGACCGCCAGCGCGATCAGCGCCAGCACCACGGCGATTGTCACTTTCACCCAACTGATCGGGTACTCGCCCGCGATCCTGCCGGTAAAGCCGTTGACCGCCACCTGGTAGGTCTTGGCGTGATACTGGTAGGTCAGCAACCAGACCGGTAGCAGCACATGTTTGAAGGTGGCGCCATCGAACTGCGGGGCGATGCGCAAGTTGCGCTGGGTGTCGCCCGGTACTTGGGCGGCGCACATTTGTCGCAATTCGCTGGTCATGCGGTTGCGTGAGTCGCCAGCGGCCGCGACCAGGTCGATTTGGTACTGCTCGACCACCCAGCCGGAGAGATAACCCGGATCGTAAGGCTTCAATGCGGTCGTGGTGGGGTAGGGGGTCAACTTTTCGAGCAATTTCTTGTGCACACCTTTGGAGGCGGGCACCAGCACGTCGTCGAAAAAGTGGGCGACCCTGCCGGCGGCGTATTCCCAGCGCACGCGGCGCTCCTGTTTGCCCTGGCTGTTGCGCACGTAGTAGTAATAGCCCGCCTCCGCCTCCCAGGGGCAGTCAGCATGAGCGTCAAAGGTCCAATAGGGCAGGTAGATGCCGTGCAACTGGTCGGTCATAGCCTTGCGCCCGAGGTTGTTGGGCGCCCAGAAGTGGGAGCCGTACCAGCGGCGAATGTCCTCGCGCACCTTGCTTTGCGGAACCTCGAACGGCAGCAGGCTGCCAGGCTTCACCGGCGAGGCCACGTCATCCATCGCGATGAGGGACGGCGAGCCGCAGAAGTCGCAGTTTTGCGCGACGCGCTGGGGATCGAAGACCGAGATGGCATGACAGCTCTGGCAGCGCACGGTTTTACGCTGGGTGTCCCAGCCGCGCTGGTCCGGTCCGATCTCGCGCAGCGCCTGCGCCAGGTCATGCTCCTCCACCAGATTGCCGTCGGTCCGCAGCTCTGCCGGCGATTCCGTGCCGCAATAAGGACAGACCAGGGCTTTCTTCGCCGGGGTCCATACCGCTTGCGCGCCACAGGCGGGGCAGGCAAATTTTTGGAGCGCGGTCAGTTCGGATTCGGCCATCGGAGTGCGCGCCATCATGCGCCGGACGCAACTGAATTCAACCGGCAGGATGCTTCAGGTCATTGCACCGCGTCGCCCCAGTCGCGAGTCACCCGCTCGATGGACAGCGCTTTGCCGGTGGCGGCGTCGATGTCAATCCGCACCGCGTTGACGCGCACGGGGCCGTTGGCGACGCCGAAGCGCGCGGGCATCGCGTTCATAAAGCGGCCAATCACGGGTTCGATGCGGCTGCCAATGACGGAGTTGACGGGGCCGCACATGCCAGCGTCGCTCAGGTAGGCGGTGCCGCCGGGCAGCACGCGCTCGTCGGCGGTGGGTACATGGGTGTGGGTGCCGACGACGGCCGCGACCTTGCCGTCGAGGTGCCAGCCCATCGCCACTTTTTCGCTGGTGGCCTCGGCGTGGAAATCGACAAAAATGACCGGGGTTTCGGCGCGCAGTTCCTCGGCTTTTTGCGCCAAAAGCGGAAATGGATTGTCCACCTGCGGTCCCATGAAGACGCGGCCGAGCGCGTTGATGACTGCGACCTTGCCTTTGGGCGTCTCCAAGACCACCGCGCCCGCGCCGGGCACGCCAGCCGGGTAGTTGAGCGGGCGCAGCATCCTCGGTTCGTCGGCCAAATAGGGTTCGATTTCTTTTTGGTCCCAGATGTGGTCGCCGCTGGTGATCACCGCCGCCCCGGCGCGCAGGAAGCCAATGGCCAGCTTGGGCGTGATGCCGCGTCCCGCTGCCGCGTTCTCGCCGTTGACGATGACAAAGTCCGCCGCCAGTTCCTGTTTGAGCTTGGGCAGCCACTCGAGCACCGCCTTGCGGCCCGGCTCCCCCATCACATCGCCAAAAAACAGCAGGCGCAGGCGACCATTGGGGCTGGAGGGCGTGGCGGACTCATTCATCTACCGCCTACATAACCGCCGGGAGGCGGCTGGCAAGGCATTCGCGGCAGCGGGTTTTGCAGGATGCGTCTTGCGGCGGGCGGTGTATGGTCTTTGATGACCCGGCGTATGGCAGTATCAACCATGACTTTGGCGGCGGCGGGCGCGGTGATGTCAGGCGCGGACGGGATTTTGGCCGGGCGCAAGCTGGGTTTGGTGGTGCACTCGCTGTGGAATCGCTGGCAGGGAAAATACTCGAGTGTCAAACTGCCGCCCCTGACCACGGTGCCGGAGCTGCTCGACTACTGCCTGGAACTAGGCTGCGGCGGACTGCAAACCACGGTGGCGGGTTGGACGGCGGACACCGCGCAAGCGGTGCGGCGGCAGCTTGAGGCGCATGATCTTTACCTGGAGGGCAGCATCGACCTGCCGCGCGACCGCGCGGACGCGGGTCGTTTCGAGAGAGAACTCAAGCGCGCCATCGAAGCGGGCGCCAAAGTGTTTCGCGGTTACCTCGGTGGCCGCCGCTACGAGGAGCACCGCAGCATGGAATCCTTCAAACGCTATCAAGACCGCGCCTGGGAGCGGCTGACGCTGGCCGAGCCAGTACTGCGTCGTCACGGGGCGCGTTTGGGAGTGGAGAATCACAAGGACTTTCGCGCCTCCGAACTGGCCGGTCTGCTGGGCCGCCTGGGCAGCGCCCACATCGGCTGCTGCTTCGATTTCGGCAACAATCTGGCCCTGCTGGAGACACCGGAGCAGACTTTGGAGGCGTTGGCACCCTGGCTGGTGACGACGCATTTGAAGGACATGGCGGTGGAAGCAGACGCGGCGGGTTTTCTGCTGGCGGAAGTGCCCTTGGGAGGAGGGATTCTCGATTTGCCGGACCTCCTGCGGCGCTGTGTCAGCGCGAATCCGCAGGTGACCTTCAATCTCGAAATGATCACGCGCAATCCTCTGCGCATACCCTGCCTGGAGGAGGATTATTGGACGGCGATGAGTGGTGTCGGCGGCGCGGAACTGGCGGCGATGCTGCGTTTGGTGCGCGACTGGCAGTCAGGAAAATTGCCAGTCATCGGTGGGCGCGGATTGGAGGCAGTGTGCCAGTGGGAGGCGGAGCAAAACGCCGCCTGCGCGCGTCACTCCTTTGCAGAATTGGGGCTGCAAAAACACGGCAGCCATTGAGGAGGGCGCTGCAAACTTTCACCTCAAAAGCGGAAGCGTCCGCTTTTGCTGCGCGCTTTGAAAGGCGGTATCGACGATTTGCTGGCCGAGCCGCGAGATTTCCAAAGTGAGCGGCCCGATCAGCGGCGCGCCGGTCTCCAGGTGATGCAGCACATGCTCGATGGGATTTCGATTCGGCGCGCGGCGCTCGTCCACGGGGACATCGAAACCTTCGGGACGCGCGCGCGTTTGCACGCGCACCTGCGGTTCGTAGTCATAGCAGGAGAGCGTGCCGTCCGTGCCCTTGAGTACAAAACCGCACTTCGGCTGCGGTTGCTGCGTCCACGGATCGGTGAAGGTGCCCCAGCGGGTCTCACTTTTGCTGAGACCGCCGGCGTAGCGGATCACCGCCACCGCGTGCTCATCCACCTGCAAGCCCTCCGGCCGGTGCCAGGCGCAGGTCACCTCCAGCGGCACTTTGCCACCGAGATGCCAGGAGCCGAGCGTCGCTCCGTAACCCATGTAATCCAAGAGCGAACCGCCGCCCTGCTCGGCGCTGTAAAACCAACTCGCCGCCTTCATCGCCGCTGTCGGTTCCTGATCTATTTTGTCGGCGCCGTGATAAAGCGGGCCGCGATTGCCGCCGTGATGGTGAAACTCCAGCACTGTGCCGATCACGCCCTCGCGGATCAGGCGATGCGCGGTTTGCTGTCCGGCGTCCCAGACGAGCGGCCAGTTGACGATCAACTCCTTGCCCGTGCCGGCCATCGCGGCGATCATCGCATCCGCCTCCGCCAGACTGCCGGCGAAGGGTTTCTCCATCAGGATGTGCGCCGCATACGGCGCCACTTTTTCCACCCACTCGCCATGGCGCGAGGCCGCCGGACAAAGGATGACCAGATCAGGCTGTGTGCGCTCCAGGCAGGCGCGGTGATCGGTGAAGACCTGGTCCTCCCGCAGACCAAACGCGCGCGCCGCCGCCGCCATGCGCTCCGGTTGCTCGTCCGCGATGCCCGCGATCTCCGCCGCCGGATGCTCGAAGACCATGCGCAGCAGGTCGCCCATGTGAAAATGGTCGAAGTTGATGCCGGCGATGCGCCACGTTTTCATGGGGCCACAATCATAGTTGTTTCAATGCGCCGCTCCCGTCGGCGCGCCCGTTCCCTCAGCCGGGCCGCGCGTCGGCGGACGGAAGAAGAAGGCCATCAGCACGATGCCAAGCAGCGCCAGGCCGGTGGGCACCAGGAAGAGCTGATGCCAGTCAGTGACGCCCTCGACGGTGAGGTGTTCTTTCACCGCGACAAAGAAGAAACTGGCCACCACCATGCAGCCGAGGATGAGCAGATTGAAGAGACCCTGCGCGCTGGAACGCACGTCCTTGGGGAAGACCTCGTCCACGAAGATGTACACCGCCGCGAAGAAGAAGGCGTAGCAAATGCCGTGCAGCACCTGCACCGCGATGATGACCGGCTGCGAGTCCGGCAGGAAGGCAAAGACCGCGAAGCGCGCGGCGTGCCCCACGACACCGAAGATCATCGTCCACTTCCAGCCGAGTTTCGCCAGCACCTTGCCCAGAATCAGCATCGCCACGATTTCCGCCACCTGGCCGATGCTCATCACCACCATGCTCAAGTTGGCGCTGATGCCGACGCGTTTGGTCAGGAACTCGTCCGCCATGACGAAGTAGCCGTTGTGGATGGTCGAGTCGATGAAGGTGACCACAAACAGCACGAACACGAACGGTGTTTTCAACATGCGCGCGGCCTTGAGCCAGGCCAGCCGGTCCTCCGGTTTCACGTCCTTTTTCGGCGGCGTGTGCGGCAGGCAGAACCAACTGAAAACCGCCAGCGCGAAGGAGATGACCGCCCCCACCAGAAAGATGGTTCGTGTCTTTTCCACGGAGGCCTCCTCGTCCATCAGCAGGATGAAGGGCCAGCTCACCACGATCCAGCCAAGGGTGCCGCCCATGCGCACAAAGCCGAACTCCTTGGCCGGGTCCTTCAAGTTGGCAAAAGCCAGCGAGTTGCCGACCGCGATGGTCGGCACATAGACCAGGGTGTAGAGGGCGAAACAGGTGAAGAAGGGCCAGAACGACGTTTGGAAGGCGGCACCAATCAGGGCCAGGCCGCCAATGATGCTGCTCACCGCGAGGAATTTTTCCGCGGCAAAGTGACGGTCCGCCATTTGATTGCTGAAGAACATGCCGACCAGCGAGGCCAGCCCAAACAGGGAGCCCGCCAACTGAATCTGCCAGGAGGTGAAATTCAGCATGCCCATGTAGGGGAAGATTTTCGGCTGCCAGGCGCCCCAGATGGCGATCTGAAGCAGCATCATGATGAAAAGCCGGTTGCGGATGGAGTTGGATTCGGTGGTCATGCGGGAGAGGGATCGGTGAGGGCGGAGTGTGAAGGGGACAATACGCGCTGAAAAGAGGAAAATGGCGGCATCCTTGGTTCCAAGTCCATGCGGGAGCCCGCTGCAAACGGTGCTTGCCCTGGCCGCAAGGCGGCTTACTATCGCGGCCCTCTCCGTGTGCAAGGTTCGCGGTGATGGTGACTGTTTTTATATTGGAATGAGATTTCGCAACATGACGCGCCGGCGTGACATCGGCGCCAACAGCTACTTATTGGAAAGCGGGAGCACCCGCATTGTGATCGACTCGGGCATGGACCCGAAGCACGCGGGTTTTGACGCCATGCCGGACTTCGGCGCGCTGCCCTCCAACTCCGCGCAGGCGATCCTCGTCTCCCACGCGCACCACGATCACATCGGCTGTCTGCCGGTCATTCAGCGCCGCCAGCGCGGCGCGGCGGTCATCATGACCGAGGCCACCGGCGAGGTCGGCAGCGCCATGCTGCACAACTCCGTCAACGTCATGACCAGCCAGCGCGACGAGCTGGACATCAAGGAGTATCCGCTTTTCACCCATCGCGAGCTGGACGAGATCAAGTCCTCCTGGATGTATCGCGGGTACGAGCAGTCCTTTGTCATTCCCGACACCCAGATCAACGCCAGCTTCCACGACGCCGGCCACATCATCGGCTCCGCCGGCATTCTGCTGCGGGAGAACGGCTCCTCGCTCTTTTACACTGGTGATGTCTGCTTTGAAAACCAGACCATCGCCAAAGCCGCCAGCTTTCCGCGCGAGGGTGTCGATGTGCTGGTGCTCGAAACCACGCGCGGCAACTACGAGCGCCCGGCGGACTACAGTCGCAAAGCGGAAAAAGAGCGCCTTGCCGCCCTCATTCGCGACACCTTCGACGCCAACGGCTCCGTGCTCATCCCGGTCTTCGCCCTCGGCAAAACTCAGGAGCTGCTGCTCATGATGCACGAGCTTTCGCAGGAGGGCTTGATGCCGGAGATGCCCGTTTTCGTCGGCGGTCTCGGCACCAAAATCACCGTGCTTTACGATCATTTCTCCGACCGCGTGCCGCGCAACTATCCCGGCTTCCGTCTGCTGGAGGACATCGACATCCTCGTCGCTCCGCAGTCCCGCCGCCGGCGCGCGATCACCTATCAAAGCCGCGCCATCTACCTGCTCTCCAGCGGCATGATGTCCGAGGGCACCACCTCGAACAGCTTCGCGTTTCGTTTCATCGAGAACGCCAAAAACTCCGTCGCCTTCGTCGGCTACACCGACCCCGAGACACCGGGCTACCGCCTGCGCACCGCTGCCAAAGGCGATCAAGTCGTGCTCAATCGCGAGCTGCCGCCCTCCACTCTGCAGGCCCGCGTCGAGAGCTTCGACTTCAGCGCCCACGCCACCCGCGAGCAACTCGCCGCCTACGCTGAGGAGCTCAAGCCGGAGAAGATTGTGCTGGTGCATGGGGAGATCCCCGCGCAGACCTGGTTTGAGAATCGCTTCCGCGAAACCCTGTCCGGCACCGAGGTCATCCTGCCCGAGCCGGACCAGGTCTTCGATCTTTGGTAAAACCACCGCCCGCCATGCTGAAAGTCTATGCCTACAAAGGGTGCGACACCTGCCGCAAAGCTTTGAACTGGCTGCGTGCGCGGGGCATTGCGCACGAGGAAATCCCCATCCGCGAGCTGCCTCCCACGGTGGACGAACTCCAGCGCGTGCTCGCCTTCCGCGGCGGCGCCTTGCGTCTGCTCTTCAACACCTCCGGGCAGGATTACCGCAGCGGTGGCTGGAGTGAAAAACTGCCCGCCATCGACGAGTCAGCCGCGCTGAGCGCGCTGGCCGCCAACGGCAACCTCGTCAAACGCCCCGTCGTCATTGACACAAAGCGCGGCATCGCGCTCAATGGCTTCAAGGAAGCGGAGTGGGCGTCGGCTTTGTGTTCATCCTGAAGTCCTATCAATCCTGTCCGATGGCTGGGTTTTCAGCGATCTCCTCCAGCCGCGTCGTCACACTATGGCGCACTGGCAGATTCTTGCCCTCGTGCACGATGACCAGGCTGCCAAGGAACATCGAGAGTGAGATCGCGTCACGCTCCAGGTCGAAGAAGATTTGTCCGGCCAGGGAGGAACCGCCAGCGAGTGTCACCGCCTTCACCGGCACTGGATCTGCGGCAAGCGCGGCATCGTGGCTGAGCTTGCCCTGAAAGACCACCTTGGCATGGGGAGCGCCCGCGCGGTCCAGCTTTTCCTGGTAGTGGCAGTTCATGCGCACCTCCATCTCCCCGGCCTGCGGAAAGATGACCTTTTCGCTGGAAATCCATTTGTCGCCCGGCACCACCGCCGTGCGCGGCAGCGCCATCTCCAGGGAGCGGCGATAAAGTTCCGCCACCTGCCGCATGTCCGCCACCGCCAGCAGGCTTGGCTCCTGATCTGGGCGCGTGGCCGGTTGATCCACCTTGCCGGTCTCGATGAATTCGTCCTCGGCGGTGTAAACGAGCGTGAACTCGCGTCCCGAGCTGTCCGCCAGCAACGAGCGCAGCGCCGGGTCGGAATCGGACGGGTCCTCCGAATCGTAGAGGAAGGTCTTGCCCTGCGCCGACAGCCGCGCGCGCAAGGTCACGAACCGCACCACCAAATCCTTGCGACCCTCGTCGCGGCCGGGTTTGACCTGGAGCTCCGTGTTCTGAATGACCTGCAGCACTTGCTCCGCATTGTGCTGGCCGCCGGGGAGGGAGAGAATCGTCTCGGTCTCCGTTTGGAAACGATAGGTCTTGCCCGCCTGCCAGCGCCAGCGCAGCTCACGCCCGGCGCCTGCTGCCGGTTGCGCCTCCAGTTCCTGGGCGTGCAGTTGCGGCAGGGCAATGAAAAGCAGCGCCAGTGCCTTCCGGCACCGGCTCGGAAGCGGGGCGACGATCATGACGCACTGCATAATGGGGCCGGCTGGAAAAAGCAACCCGCCTGCAGCAGGCAAAGCAGGTCCCGTCAAATGATGGCGGGCAGCAGTCCGCCCAAGGCTCATGTCTTGCCGCCCGCCTGCCGGCACCAGATAAGCCGCAGAGCGTCAAGCCGGGTCTGGACGGAATCAAGGGCACCCGCCAGAGCGTCGCGCTGGGATTCGAGCGCGGTGATTTCCTCCTCGCGAATATGATCATTGAGCTGGCGCAGGTCGCGCAAGCGGGACAACTCGTCCTCCAAGCGCTCCTTCATGGCGGCGATGGCGGCATCGGCGAGTTCCTTGGCGCGTTTGCGCGCGATCTCTTCGGCGCGGCGCAGCATCTTCGGCACGATTTTGTTTTTGATCGAGGGCTGATCGAGCAGCTTGTCGGGACGGCTGCGCACCAGCGGGGCGTTTTCGAGGTCCGTCTTGTCGGTGACGTTTTTGAAGGCGTGATTGACGACCACGCGCACCGGGGTGGCGGCCAGGAATCGGTCCGCATGCAGGGCGGCGGGGGCCGCGCACTCGGCCACGAAGACACACTCGAGGAGCAAGCCGTCGCTCTCGGCACCGCGCCAAATGGCAAAAGTGGCGTTGCCGTGCTCGGCGCCCAGCAACAGGTCAAGGGCGCCCCGAACCAGTGGGTGGTCCGGCGTGAGGAACGCAAACTGCTCGCGCGACAGCGCGCGGGCGCGGTCAAAGGTGACGGAAAGACCCTCCTCGGGCAGGGCGGGGAAGGCGTCGGTGATAAGCTCGCCACGATGCAAAAAGTAGTCGCGGTCGCTCAACTCCTCGACATGCAGGCCGAAGAAATCCAGCACCTCGATGAAGAAAGTCTCGAACTCGCGATCCTTGTCGGCGGCGCGGAGTTGGTCGAGCAACTCATGCACCTGCGGCGAGGGTCGCGAACTGAGCTCCAGCAGACGGTCCTGGCCGCGTGCCAGTTTGGTTTGCAGCAGTTGGTATGCGGCGGCGGTTTTTTGGATGAGGCGGTCCAGGAACGCGGTCTCGCAGCCGTCGGTGAGCGCGGCGGTGTCGGCCGCAAAAGCAGCCTGGATTTCCGCGGCGCCGTGCACCGTGGCCTCGAAAGCGTTCAGGCCCTCGTGATACCAGCGCGCCAGCGCCTCGGTTTGGCTGCAGGGCAGGTAGGGGACATGAATGTGGATGTCGCTGCTCTGCCCGATGCGGTCGAGGCGGCCGATGCGCTGCTCTAGCAGTTCCACATCCGGCGGCAGGTCGAGCAGCACCAAGTGATGGGCGAATTGGAAGTTCCTCCCCTCGCTGCCGATCTCCGAGCAAAAGAGCAGGCGCACCCCATCCGGTTCGGCAAAGGAGGCGGCGTGCCGGTCGCGCTGAAGCAGGGTAAGGCCCTCGTGGAAAAGCTCGCTGTGCGTATTGATCTCCTGCGCCACACGGTCACGGATCTGGGCGGCGAATTCGGCGCTATGGCAGATGGCGAGCACTTTTTCCGTCTCCGCGAGGGAGCGCAACAGGGCGGCCAGCCAGGTTGCGAGTGGTTTGAGCGTATCCTCGGTGCTGAGAAGAGCGGGATCGAGCGGCGCCAGATGCAGACGGCGTTGCGGGAAGCCGGTGAGCACACGGCGGGTGTTGCGGAACATGACGCGGCCGGTGCCGAATTCGTCGATCAGATCGGCGACCAGTCTCTCGCGGGCGGTTTCGTCGCCTTGCTCGAGGGCGTCGAGATGGCGCTGCACGCGCTCGGACTTTTTCACGAACAACCGGCGGTCAGCGGCGCTGGGTTTGCGGCCTTCCAGGAGGCGGTCGATGGCGCGGGCCACCTCTTCGTAGTGGGAGGTTTCCCGGACGAAATGGGCAAGGTCGCTGTAGCGATCCGGGTCAAGCAGGCGCAGGCGCGCAAAGTGACCGTCGGCACCGAGTTGCTGCGGGGTGGCGGAGAGCAGCAGCAGGCCCTCGGTTGTTGCGGCGAGCCGTGCGACAAGTTGGTACTCCGCTCCCGGCTGGTCGGGATGCCAGACGAGATGGTGAGCCTCATCGACAATGAGCAGGTCCCAGCCGGCGGCGATGGCCTGCTCAGCGCGGGTTTCCGAGGCGGTGAGCAGGGAGAGGCTGGTGAGGACGAGTTGGGAGTCGAGGAAGGGATTGGCGGTCTCGTCGTTGGCCTCGATGGACTCGCAGCGTTCCTCGTCAAAAAGCGCGAACAACAAGTTAAAACGGCGCAACAGCTCCACGAACCACTGGTGCAGCAAGGCATCCGGCACCAGGATCAGCACGCGCGAGGCGCGCCCGGTCAGATGCAGGCGATGCAGGATGAGGCAGGCTTCGATGGTCTTGCCGAGGCCCACCTCGTCCGCCAGCAGCACGCGCGGCAGCAGGCGGGCGGTGACCTCGCTGGCGATGGCCATCTGATGAGGGATCAAATCCACCCGCCCGCCGAGGAAGCCGCGTGCCGGGGAGCGGCGCAATTCGCAGCGGCGCTCCAGTGCGCGCAGGCGCAGGTCATAGGTGCGCGGATCGTCCACCTGGCCCGCGAAGAGCCGGTCCTGTGGCTTGCTGAAGCTGATGGTGTCCGAGAGCTGGGCCTCCGGGATGGGGCCGTCCGCCGTCTGATAGATGACGAGGCCGTTACTCTCGGTGACCGCTGTCACAGTGTGGCTGACGTTGTCGTGGGTCTTGATGCTGTCTCCGGCCTGGAAACGCACCCGCCGCAGCGGCGCGGCTTGGATCGCATATTGGCGGTGCTCGGCGGCGGCGGGGAAGTAAAGCTCAACCCGGCCAAAGCCTGCCTTGAGCACCATGCCCAGGCCGAGTTCCGGTTCCGTGTCGCTGACCCAGCGCTGCCCAGTAGTCGGTGTGTCCATCAATGATCGCTGAAAAAGTGGGGGTTAAAAGGGGGCGGCGAGCATAAAAGGGGATACCGCCTGCGCAAAAGGTTTGTGCGTGTTCCTGCATCTCCGCGTGGCATTGTCAGGCTCTCCTCAGGGGGGGCTGCGCGGCGCGCGCTCACGGCACCATGCGCAAGGCCTCGCGGATCAGCCGGTCCGCAGTCACCTCCTCGCCGCCGAGACCGCCTTTCACCAGAGCCAGCACCGTTTTTTGCGCCTCGGCTTGTTTGTAACCCAGAGCGATCAAGCCGAGCACGGCGTCACTCTGCGCCTCACGCGGGGCGTCGTGGGCGTTGCGGGCAGATTGGGCGTCCTGCCAGGCGCTGACCACGCCGACCTTGTCCTTCAGCTCGAGGACGATGCGTTCCGCGGTTTTGCTGCCGAGGCCCTTGATGCGGGAGAGCGCCTTCACATCCCCCTGAATCACGCACTCTTTGAAAACGGACACCGGCATGCCGCTCAGAACCGACAACGCCATCTTCGGGCCGATGCCGGAGACGCGATCGATCAAAAGTCGGAACAAATCGCGCTCCTCGCTGGCACCAAAGCCGAACAGCGTCTGTTCGCGCTCGGTGGCATGATGATGCGTCAGCAGCTTCACTTCCGCTCCAGGGGAAGGCAGGCGGTCAAAGGTGGAGAGAGGGATCAACAGCGCGTAGCCGACCCCGTGCGCCTCCACCACCGCCATGTGTGGCAGCGCCTCCACCAGTTTGCCGCGGACAAATGCGATCATGCCTGCGATCAAGGCTGAGACCGCGCACGCGCGCAAGCGGCTTCTTCAGCTTCCCAACTTGAAGCCGGCGTGGATTCCGCCACAGTCCGCTCATGCGTTGTTTTTTGCTTCCAGTGGTTTTAGCTGCCGGCGTCGTTTTTGTTGCCGCGCGCGCGCAGGAGACCGCCGCCAAACGGGAGACTTTTCTGCTGCTGCCTGAGCCGCGTGCCATGCGCACGGCGCGTTCGGTGCTTCCTGCCGGCGCGCAACAGACGGTGCTCAGTCCGGCGCGCGAGACGGCCCAGTCGCCTTTTATCGAAGCTTATCCCGGGGACGCATTCAAAGCCATCGGCATCAGCCCGGAGACCTTTGCCGAGCGCGCGGGATCAGTGGCCGACCGCCTGCTCAAGGACCTGCAACCGGATTGGGTGCGCGATGACGAGGGCAGGGTGCTCTACGCCGTTTTTCGCGGCGAGCGCCCGATTTACGCCTGCCTGCTGGCCGCGCCCTCCCTGCCGCGCCTATTTGAGGAGGTTTTTGGCCCGGAAATCTGGCTGGCCGCGCCCGACCGGCGCGCGCTCTACGTTTTTCCAGCCAAAGCGGCTATTCTGACTGATTTCAGCGCTGATTTGCTGGAGCGTTACGAAAGCGATCCTTATGCCGCCAGTTGCGAGATTTTTTCTTGGAAAAGAGGCCAGCGGCAGCCGGTCGTGGTCGGGTCTTTTGATGGATGATAGAACAGCCATAATCCACGACCAAACAACGTAAATACATGGAGTCATGTGCCAACGGAATTAAACGCCAGCGGGGGCGCATTTCTTGCTTCCAGGTGCTGAAATGCCGGAAAAAATGCGCTAATGCAACAAATGCTTCGCAAACGCTTCTGCCTGTGCTAATCTGGAAGTCCTATGGCCACCACTCCGACCCGTAAAACACGATTCTCACGACGCGTTCCCGATCATGTTACCGACGAGCTAGTCAATGTGCTTTCCGACGGCAAAACCTACGATTTCAATGAGCTGTTTGGTCTGGTTTACGACAATTTGAAGCTCAAGAACGCGGTCAGCGGGGGCGAGGAGATGCTCCGGCTGCGCTCCTATGAGAAACTGCAGAACTTGGTCAGCCGCGGTCTAGCCGCCAAAGCCGGCCGCACTTATCGCGGACTCGAGGGGGTTCGTCAGGCGCACAGCACCGCTGTGGCGGCCCGCGCCGCGGCCGCGGCCGCGGCTGCCGCCGCCCGCTGAGTGCTTCGGCGCCTCTTCAGAAGGGAAGGCTGCCGCCTCTCCACCCACCTGTCTTTTAACCGCCCCATTCCCGGCATCCGGGAATGGGGTTGCTCTTGGGGCTCGACAGCCCGTCGCAGCGACTCAACAGCTTGTCGGCACCCGCTGAGCCAGTTTCACAGCGTGATCGAGTGCGCCGCGCACGTAATCCAGGCATTCCACCGCACCGGCGGGTTTTCCCGGCAGTGCCAGCACCAGGGAGCGCTCCACCACCGCCGCCAGACCGCGGGTGAGGATGGCATTGGGCGTCTTTTGCGCCGACCGCATGCGCATCAACTCGCCGAAACCCGGCACTTCCACACGCATCACGCTGCGAATGGCCTCCGGTGTCACATCCCGGGGCGCGATGCCAGTGCCGCCAGTGGTCAGGATCAGCATGCAACCCTGGGCGCAAAACGAGCGCAGCGCCAGTTGAATGGCCTCCAAATCATCCGGCACCACCGCCTCCGCCACAACCTGCCAGCCGTATGCAGTTGCCGCCGCCCGCAGAGCCGGGCCGCCCAGGTCCTCGTACTCGCCGCGGCTGGCGCGGTCTGAAACCGTGATAATGCCGATGTTCATGGATCTGATGTAGCGGGTTCTGCGCAAGCTGCAATGGGCGTTTGAGAGAGTGATGGCACTTGCGGTCATTCGCCACGTTAACGCGGTTTTAACGAAGTCGCTTCAAGGCGGTGCTTGCATTCAGCACGCCGTGCGCCCGGGCTTGCCCAACAATCGACAAAACCAGCCCCTAACGCGCAGCGCAGGCCAAAACCCACTTGGGGTCCCCCCGCAAGCGGTTGCAGCGGGCGGGGAATGATGGCAGAAGCGGTCATGCCTCGGCTTTGGGTGTTGATCATGTGCGCGCTGTTTTGCGGCTGCGCCGGCATGGCGCGTCCGGTTCGGCCGGGGCAGTCTCTGCCGGCAGTGACGCGTGCGGAGGTGATGGCGACGGCGGAGGCGTATCGCACGCATCGCTGGCTGGCTGCGGAGGCCAATGTTCGTCATGGCTTTGACCGCGACGGGGTGCGTGTGGACACGCCGGACATCGGTTATCAAAAAAACGGAGCGGTGCCGGGTTGGTGGGTGCCGGGGCAGTGGAACGAGGGGGTGCCTTACCAGTGGGGCGGTTTTTCGACTTTGACAGAGTTTGATCGCGGGGTGGCGCATGGATTGGCGGCGGGCGATGTTTATACGCTGGAAAAACGCCGACTGCTGGATGACGCGGTAAGCCGGGAGGCGGTTGGAATCGATTGCTCAGGTTTCGTGTCACGCTGTTGGCGGCTGCCGCGCGCCTACTCGACACGGGAACTGGCGCAGGTGTGCGTGCCTTTGCGCGATTATGACGAATTGCAGCCGGGAGACATCCTCAACACGCACAACGCGCACTGCTTGATCTTTGCCGGTTGGGCGGACACTGAACGCACGCGGCTTTGGGCCTATGAGACCGGCATACCGCCGCACTGGAAGGTGATCCGCCACCGGCCGACGGTGGCATCACTGAAGGCCAGCGGTTTCGTGCCGCTGCGCTATCGCGCTGTGGTGGATTGAAGAAGGGCGCGCGTCAGCGGCTGAGTTCCAACATGCGCAGGATGGGCTTCTCGGCGCGGGCGCGGATGTCCTCGGGCAGGGTGACCTCGGGGCTGAGGTGGAGGAGGGCATCGTGCAGCTTTTGCAGGGTGTTCAGCTTCATGTAGCGGCAGTCGGCGCAGGCGCAGTGGCCGGTGGGGCCGGGGATGAATTTTTTGCCGGGCACCTCGCGCTCGAGGCGGTGCAACATGCCGGATTCGGTGACGATGATGAAAGTGTCGGCGGGATGGTCGCGGCAGTAGTGCACCATTTTCTCGGTGGAGCAGACTTCGTCGGCGAGCATGCGCACGGCGTAGGTGCACTCGGGGTGGGCGACGACGGGGGCCTCGGGATGCTGTTCCTGGATGGCGGCGATGCTGTCGCGAGTGAACTCGACGTGGACATAGCAGGCGCCCTTCCAGAGTTCCATCTGACGGCCTGTCTTCTCCATGACCCAGGCGCCGAGGTTTTGATCGGGCACAAAAAGAATGGGGCGGTCCTGCGGGGCGGCCTCGACAATTTTGACGGCGTTGCCGCTGGTGCAGATGCAGTCGCTGAGAGCTTTGACGTGGGCGCTGCAGTTGATATAAGCGACGACATAGTAGTTCTTGCCGGCGTTGGCTTTGAGGAAGGCCTCAAGCTGGGGGCCAGGACAGCTTTGCTCCAGGGAACAGCCGGCGTTGGCGTCGGGCAGGACGACGGTTTTGGAGGGATTGACGATTTTGGCGGTCTCGGCCATGAAATGCACGCCGCAAAAAGCGATGACATCGGCGCCGGTCTCTTTGGCTTTGTAGGAGAGGCCGAGGGAGTCGCCGACAAAATCGGCAATCTCCTGGATGTCGCGGGTTTGGTAATTGTGGGCAAGGATGATGGCGTTGCGCTCTTTTTTGAGGCGCAGGATTTCATCCTGGATGGAGGGTGCGGCGAGAACGGCCATGATCAAAATGAAACGCGAGTCAGGCGGCGCGGGTTGCGCTGGAGCGGACGATGTTCATGGCGCCGTTGAGCTCGCCGCCCGGCTCGATGGCGACGGCGCAGGCGGTGACATCGCCGTTGACCGCGCCATAAGGGCCGATGACGATTTTGCCGGTGGCGTGAAGGGAGCCGGTGACGCGGGAGTTGATGTGCATGTCGCTGGCGTGCACGGTGTTGAGGAAGGTGACGTCGGCGCCTTTTTCGATGGTGAGTTTGCGGCAGTTGACGCTGCCTTTGATGGCGCCCTCGGTGCGGAAGACGGCCTCATTCTGGCAGCGCACCTCGGCTTCGATAAGACCGAGGCAGCGCAGGTCGCGGCATTCGAGGGAATAGGTGGAGACGATGCCGGGCTTGCGGATGATGACATCGCCGCGGGTGCGCACGGGTTCGGTGACATGCTGGTTGATGTCCAGGTCTTCGATGCAAATGGCGGCGCCGCACTCGGTGCAGTCGGCGGATTTCATGGAGCGGCTGACTTTAAAGACATGCCGGCACTCGAAGCACTCGATGTCTTTGAAGTACTGCTGGCGGTAAGCGCCCTGGGCCTTCATTTTCTCCAGGGTGCTGTTGGGCGGCGGGACCGGAGTGGAGGGGACAAGGGGTTCGACAGCCGCCTTGGGTGGCGGGGGTTCGACTTTGGTAGGTTGCGCGGGTTCTGGCGCCACACGGTGAAGAAGGGCTCCCGCTGATGGGGAGATGGCCTGTAGGAAGGCGCCGAACCCGGCTTGCGCGGCTTCCTCGACGCTTGGTGAGGGAGGTGCGGGCACCTCATGCTGGATGCGGGGCCGCTCATCGGCGCGGGCGGTCTTCACCGCCGGAGGCGCGGACGGCGTCTCCACGGCTTTTTTCTTGGCGGCGGGGGAGAGGGCTTTGTCCCAAAGATCATTGACACCGACGGCACCGCTGCGGGTCACCGTGGAAGCGGTGACTTTGCGCTTGTGGATGCTCAGGTGGACGCCGCAGGACTTGCAGAAAGTCGAGACGACCAGTTTGGGCTCGTACTGGGCCGCGCCACAAGCCGGACAGGCCACCTCGATTTGATTCTTCGGTGGCGGAGGCAGGATGGACTTGGGCGTGCTGAAGAAGCCCTTGAGCACGAGCGGCGGCAAGGTTGCGGACGGACGCTAGGTCAGCCCTGGGCTTTGGAGGCGGGAGGGGGAGCGGCAGGCCGGCTCGCATCGGGTTTGCGTCCCACTTGGGAACGCCCATCGAAGGTGGCGCCCTCTTCAATGGAAAGGGTGCCGGCGGTGATGTCGCCGATCAAAGTGGCGTTGCTTTTCAATTCGCAGCGCTCGGCGACGACGACGTTGCCCTCGACCTTGCCGAAGATGACCACGGTGCGGGTTTTGATCTCACCCTTGATGTTGGCGTTTTCGCCGACGGTAAGCGCGCCGTCGGAAATGACCTCGCCCTCAATGCGACCATCAATGATGAGGTCATGGGAGAACTTGATCGAGCCTTTGATTTCGACGTCGTTGGACAGCACGTTTTTGGTGGAGGTCATGGAGGGGGAATGAATTGGAGTGCGTTGGGGTTGCGAGTGGGAGGGGGGGGGTGGGCTCAGGGGGGCGCGTTCGGCGCCAGAAACCTGTGGCGGCTTGGGGGCGCCGATGTTTTGCCCTTCGTTGGATTCACCGATGATTTTCCTTAACATGAGACGGCTATTTACCGTCCAAATGCCTGGACTGTCAATGTCCCGCTGGAAATTTTCATGTCATGCTGATCTCATGTTAATCTTTATGGAAGTGTTCTTTCGGCCAGTTCCTCAGCGGGGTAAGTCCACACTTCAGAGAGGGTGGGGTGGTAGTGCGGAATGGCGGCGAAAGTGGCGGCGGTGGCGCGGTGATGCATGGCGACGACGACCTCGTGGATGATCTCGGTGGCCTCCGGACCGACGCACAACGCGCCGAGGATTTCTCCGGTCTCGCAGTGCGCCAGCATTTTGACGAAGCCCTCGGTTTCGCCCATGACCATCGACTTGCCATGATCGTCAAAAGGATAGCTGGCGGAGGCAAAAGCAGTTCCGGCCTTGCGCAACTCCTCCTCGCTGGCGCCAACGGCAGCCACCTGCGGGTGGGAAAAGACGCCGAACAACCGCAGCCGGTAGTCCATTTCCTCCAGGGGCTCACCGTTGGCGGCGAGCAACCGGGCGGCGTTGCGGGCGGCGACTTCTCCCTGTTGGATGGCCAGATGCACCACGTCGAGCGGACTGCAAACATCACCGGCGGCAAAAATGTGCGGCTGGCTGGTTTGCTGGGTGGGTTTGGCGATGATTTTTTTGCCGTGCGTGTTCACGGCGGCATGGTCGAGTCTAAGCCCCTCGGTGGCGGGCTGCCGGCCCAGGGCGACGAGAATCTGCTCCGCTGTGATTTGGTGCTCGCTGCCGGTGTTGTCGGCGAAGAAAACGGACTTTTTGCCGCTCTCAGCCGCGATGCGGTGAATCTTGGTGCCGCAGTGAACCGTCATGCCGCGCGCGCGGTAGGCTTTGGCGATGACCTCGCCCGCCTCGGGATCGACGCCGGTGAGGAGTTGGCGATTGCGCTGAATGAGCGTGACGCGGGTGCCGAGCGCGTCCAGGTAATGCGCCATTTCCAGCGCGATGGCACCGCCGCCGAGAACGATGCAGGAGGCGGGCAATTGGTCGCTGTCGAGCACGTCATCGCTGGTCCAGAAGCCGGCTTCCTCGAGTCCAGGAATGGGCGGCAAGTTCGCCTCGGATCCGGTCGCCACGCAGAAGAAGCGCGAGGCGATCGTGTGATCGGAGCCGCCATCGACGGGCTGGACACGCAGGCTGTGAGCGTCGGCAAATTCAGCGCGGGCGCGCAGCAGCTCGAAACGTCCGTCCGCGAGCTGGCCCTGGCGATAGGAGGCGAAGTCGGTGATGAGCGCGCGCTTGCGATCGCGGATGGCGCGCAGGTCGGGGGTGCCCGCCTGCGCGGAAAGGCCGAATTCGCCGGCGCGGCGCAGGGTGAGGGCGCGGTTGGCGGACTCGATGAGCGCTTTGCTCGGCATGCAGCCGCGCAGAATGCAAAGCCCGCCAAGTTCCGCCGCGCCATCCACGACCGCGGTTTTCAAGCCAAGCGCGGCGGCGGTGCGGGCGGCGGCGTAACCGGCGCTGCCGCCGCCGATGACCGTGAAGTCGTATTCGGGCGCGCTCATGCGGGCTGACGCGTCAGCGTTTGGTAGAGCGAGTGGGTGCGTTTGGCGATGGCCTTCCAACTGAAGTGATCCACCGCGCGCTGGCGTCCGGCGCGGGCCATCTCATGGCGCATGTCGGGGTGGGACATGAGCAGGTTGACCGACTCCGCGAGATCGCGCGAGAACTGCTCCGGGTCGAGCGCCTCGAACGGGCTTTCCGCCTGCTGCTGCAAGTTCACCAGATAGCCGGTGCAACCGTTGACGACGACCTCCTTGATGCCGCCCACCGCGCTGGCCACCACCGCGGTCTCGCAGGCCATGGCCTCCAGGTTGATGATGCCGAAGGGCTCGTAAATGGAGGGACAGCAAAACACCTCGGCGTGCGAGTAGAGCGCGATTTTTTCCTCGGTGGAGACCATCTGGTCGATCCACACGATGCCGGGTCGCACCGCCTGGGCGGCGGCGACGGCTTGGCGCATTTCCTCCGCGATTTCAGGTGTGTCGGGCGCGCCGGCGCACAGCACGACTTGGAAACCGGGGGAAAAATGCTGAATGGCGCGCACCAGATGCACGATGCCTTTTTGGCGGGTGATGCGACCAACGAAGAGCACATAGGGCTGCGCGGGATCGACACCGTGTTGACGCAGCAGATCGGGTCGATCCACTTTGTGGTACTCGTCCGGGTCGATGCCATTATGAATGACATGGACGCGATGCGGGTTGACGTTGAAGAGGCGCAGCACATCCGCCTTGGTCTCGTCCGAAACGGCGATGACCGCGTCCGCCATCTCGATGGCGGTGCGCTCCAGCCAGACGGAGAAATCATAACCGCCGCCAAGTTGCTCGCGTTTCCAGGGACGCAACGGCTCCAGGGAGTGCACGGTCAGCACCATCGGGATGCCGTAGTTCAACTTGGCCAGGATGCCGCCGAAGTGCGAGTACCAGGTATGCAGATGGACAAGGTCGGCGGTGATGGCGTTGGTGTTAAAGTGCAGGGAACGCTGCACCGCGCCGAACACCGAGTGCAAATTTTTTGGCGCGGTCCAGTCATCGCTGTCCAGACCGATGCCAGCGGCTTTAAGGCGGGGCGAGTCGAGCTGCTGATCGCCAAAACAACGCACCTCGACATCGATCAGCGTGGACATCTCGCGCGTCAGGTAATCCACATGCACCCCGGCGCCGCCGTAAATGTGGGGAGGGAATTCATTGGTCAGGAACAGGGCCTTCATCACCGCCCCTCTAGCCCGTGGCGCGCGGCGCGCAAGTGGTCCGTCGCGCAAAATGAATGCATGAAACGTCAGGGTGGGTAGCCCGGCGCGCCTTGGCGGATGCGCTCGGAGAAAAGCGGGTCGTCATGCGCGGCCAGGGCCTTGTCGTTGATGAGGCTGCGGCGCCGCAGTTCCGCGAAAGGAATGTCCTTCACCGCCAGCGCGCCGCGCTCGAAAAGCATTTCGTCGAGCTTGCCATTCAGGAGCAGTCGGATGTCGGCGCGCTGGCGTTTCTGCCCGTGCTTCTGCGCACGCAAACTGGTGGTGCAGTTGGCGGTGACGACGTTGTAGAAACGTGGGTTGCTCTTGAGCTCGTTTTGGGCGTTCAAGCTTTCGAGGAAAAACTCCCGCCAGATGGCGGCTGTGCCAGCCAGCTTGTAAACGTAAACCGGCTCATGCCGCAGGTTGGTGCGCACGCGCACGAAATCGCGCTCGTCGCCGAACAAGTATTGGAGTTCGAACCTCTTGTAGAGTCCGCCGAGCATGGAGAAGGACTCTTTTTTTTCGCGGCGCGTCTCGATGGACAAGACCACCCGGCCATCCTCGCCGAAGTCGAAGCTGACCAGCGGATGCGCGATCCACTCGCCCATGAAGGCGTCGAGAAACAGGTCGATGCCGCGCAGTTTCGAGAGATGTACGACGCGGCTCTCCCAGCGTTCGATGGCGGCGCCGTCCCGGTCGTAATCGAAGTTTCTCACCTCATGCAGGGTGATTTGATCCCCGTCGATTTCAGACCAGCCGGTGCGCGCGAACTCCGGCTTCCAATCGCGGTCATTGGAGGGTTTGATGGCAAGCCAGGGCAGCATGACGATGCTGACAAGCCCAAGGCCGGGGAGCGCGGCCCACGCGGAGGAGGACTTCAAGACAAGATAAAGCGCGAGCATCCAGGCTCCGGCGAGAATCGTGTTGCCGGACAGGGAGTCGAGGGGGCCGTCATAGCAAATCAGGCCGAACAACCAGAAAATAAAAAGGGTGGCGAGCAGCCAGAGCACGCCCTTGGCGGCGGCAGCGAGAGCGCGCGCGAAAAAGCCGCCGTTCATGGCGCGGTGACAGCGCGTTTGATCGCGGCGGGATCATCGCTGGTGATGCCATCCACTTGCAGTCCGGCGAAGCGGCGCGCCTCCTCGGTGTCATTGACCGTATAGACAAAAATTCCGAGACCCGCCGCGCGAATTTTGGACACCATTTCCTCCGACCAGGGCCAGTCACGGCCGAGGTTCAGGCCGTCGAGCCCGTCGCGTTTTGCCTGGGCGATGATCGCATCCAGGTCGTTCGGATTTTCGCTGCCTTTTTTCTTCCAGGAGGCCAGTTGATAAACCGGAAGCCAGGGCAGGGCCTTTTTGGCGGCGGCGCAGACTTCGGTGTTGAAGCTGATGATGGCGAGTTGAGAGGCGCGGTCGCGCCAATCACGCGACAACAAATCGCTCAATGAGGGCACGACTTCCGAGCCGCATTTGACCTCCAGGAAAAAGCGCTGTCGTCCCGCCGGCAGCGTGGCTAGAGCCTGCTCCAGCGTCGGGACTCGTTCCGCGCTCCACTTCGGGTCTTTCCAGGAGCCGGCATCAAGCGCGGTCAGCACGCTTGCGGGCGTGGCGGCCACCACATGCTTCACGCCGCAGGTGCGCAGGGTGTCCTTGTCGTGCAGCACGACGATTTGCCCATCCGAACTGAGGTGCAGATCGAGTTCGCAGGCGTCGGCACCGGATTCCCAGCCGAGGCGAAAGGCCGCCACGGTGTTTTCCGGCGCCTGCGCGGAGAAACCGCGGTGGGCAATGATCTCCTGGGCCGCCAAAGGCAGGTGCGCCAGCATCAGCAACAAAACAAGGCAGCGGTTTTGGCGGGTCATTGTTTCCAATGCCAGGTGACGGTTTTGTCGATGTCAGGGTGCAGGCTCTGATGAACCGGACAAGCGAGCGCCACGGCCTCAAGCAAACGGCGGTCAGGATGGTCCGCCGCCAGCGGCACAAAGATGCGCACCGGCAGCGCCACGATGCGGCGCGGCGTGTCCGCGCTCATGTGCTTTTCGACATCAACCGTCATGCCGGTGACATCGAGGTCCTTTTGCCTCGCCTTGATGCCGATGACGGTGGCCATGCAAGTGGCCAGCGCGGTGGCCACGAGGTCGGTCGGGGAAAACGACTCGCCCCGGCCGTGGTTGTCGGCCGGGGCGTCGGTGAAGAGTTCGATTTTCGACGGGCCATGCACGGCCCGGCAGCGCAGATCCCCTTCGTAATCGACGTGGATGGAGACCATGCGCGCAGCGGGTTTATTCGACGGTCATGACGCCGTGCATCAACAAACCGTGGCCAGGGAAGGTGCAAAGGTAAGGATACAAACCCGCCTCGGCAGGGGCGGTGAATTCGAGCGCCTCCGTTTGAGTGGGTTGAATCAGCTTGGAGTGCGCAAGAACGTCCTCGCTTTCCGGGATGTAACCTTTAGCCATGCCATCAGGGGAGGCGGCCATCTGCATGGCGGCCATCATCACCTTGTCCTTGGCTCCCGGTTTGCAGATCACAATGTTGTGGGGCTGCGGCATGGGGTGGGTGTTTTCAAAAGTGATCTTCACCTTCTGACCCGCCTTCGCGGTGAAGGCCTTGATGTCGTATTCCATGCCGGCGGCGCCGGCGGGTTTCATGGTCAATTCGAGCACATCACCGGCCTGGGCAGGCGCGGCGGCCGGAGCTTCCGCAGGGGCGGCAGGTGCTGGAGCGGGAGTGGGAGCCGCAGCCTGTGGAACTGCGGGCGCTGCCGCCGCGACCGGGGCCGCTTCCTCGGGGCCAAAACTGCGTTTCAGGGCGCCGAATAGCATGGCGGATGCCCAAAGACCGGCGAAAGCGGCGATGCCGGCTCCGATGACGAGGTTGGCGGTGGACCAGAACGATCCGGTTTCATGCGAGTGGGTGGTAGTGGCGGACATAAGGGGGGTTACGAATGAGAAAAAGAACGAAGCACAGTGTGCGCGGGACGCAACTGGAAGTCGGCAGCGCTTAATAGCCGGTCGCCAGAACCCCCGCAGGACCTGCCGGCCAGGCCGCGCCCTGCGCGATCCAGCGGCGCAGGACGGCGATCTCTTGATCCGTCACCTGCTGGCCGACGGGCGGCATGGCTTTCAGGTGGGCGGGAGCGCTGGCGATTTGCGTCACGAGCAGGCTTTGATCGGGTTTGCCAGGCACAATGAAGACACCGAGCGCGCCGGATCGCACGGCGGCCTCGCGGCTGCTGAGGTTGAGGCGTCCAGGTAGGCCGTCGGCGTTGTGGCAGGCGACGCACTTGGCCTCCAGCACCGGTTTCACATGGCGTGTGAAATCCACCGCACCGCTCAATGCGCGGCGCATTTCCCGCTCGCTCAGGCTGTTCTCGCCGATGGGCCGGGTCTGTGACTCGTTTTCCGTCGTGGTGGCGCAGGCACCCAACAGTGCGGAGATCAGCAAAGCGAGAAGAGCATGACGAATCCTCATGAACGAAGCGGTATCACGCCAGTTCGGCGGGGTCAATGCGACACTCATCGCAGCCCGCGCCTGAATGCGCGACGTTCTTGATCTCAAGCAAGCTCTCGATAGGCTTCGCGTTTCCTCTTTTCATGGCCCGCCCCCAACGCAAAAATCCCGTTTCTCGCGAACCGTCCGAGGAAGCCGCAGCGGGCGGCGGTTTCAAGGCGGGATTGGTCATGGTGATACTGCTGGCCGCAGTGGGCGGGTTGGCGGCTTGGATGCTGGTTCCAGCCAAAAAACACGCGGAGGTGGCGGTGCAACTCGCCGCTTTGGCGGAGCCCGAGGCCTTTGTTTTGCAGGATGAAAAGGAGGTGTTCGCCAGTTACGCCGGATCGCAGGCCTGCCAGGAATGCCACGCCGAGCAGTATGAAAAATGGCGGCACTCAAACCACGGCATGGCCGAGCGCCTGCCGGAGCCGGAGCTGGAGGACCCGGCCTTCGTGCCGCCGCAAACGTTCGCTCACGGCACGCAAACGACCGAGGCGCGCAAGCAGGACGGCGAGTACCAGATTGTCTCGCTCGGCTTCAATAACGAGGTCGAGCCCTACAAGGTCGAGCGTGTCATCGGGCACCATCCGCTGCGGCAGTTTCTCGTCGATGGCGGCCAAGGCCGCCTGCACGCGATGGAGGCCTGCTTTGATCCCAAACTACGCGAGTGGTTCGATGTGTATGGCGACGAGGATCGCAAGCCGGGCGAGTGGGGGCATTGGACCGGGCGCGGCATGGTGTGGAACCAGATGTGCGCCTCCTGCCACAACACCCGCGTGCGCAAAAACTACGATCCCGAGACCGACAGCTACCACACCCGCATGGCCGAGCGCACGGTCAGTTGCGAGTCCTGCCACGGTCCCATGAAAGAGCACGCCGAGTGGCGGCGGCAGTATCCGGACAGCAAGGAAAAAGACCCGCATCTGCCCGCCTGGGACCGCGACCAGCACACCGAGAACTGCGCCGGCTGCCATGCCCGCCGCGGCGAGATCACCGGCGACTTCAAACCCGGCGACTCGTTCTGGGACCACTACCTGCTCACCATCACGGACCATTCCGACACCTACTACCCCGACGGCCAGGTGCGGGACGAGAACTTCGAATTCGCCAGCTTCCTCAGCAGCGGCATGGCGCACTCCGGCGTGCGCTGCATGGACTGCCACGACATGCACAGCGGCCGCCCCATCCTGGAGGGAGACATGCTTTGCATGCGCTGCCACACCCCCGGCGGCTATCCCAACGCACCGCCCATCCTGCCGCTCGCACACACCTTCCACAGCCCGGAGAGCACCGGCAGCCGCTGCATCAATTGCCACATGCCGCAGACACCTTACATGCAGCGGCACTGGCGCCACGACCACGGCTGGACCATCCCCGATCCCAAACTCACCCGCGACCACGGCGTGCCCAATGCCTGCAACCGCTGCCACCAGGATCAAAACACCGAGTGGACCCTGGCAGCGGTGGAAAAATGGTACGGCCCGCGCATGGAGCGCCCCACGAGACACCGCGCCGACCTCATCGCCAAAGCCCGGCGCGGCGACGTCTCGGCGCGCGCCGGCTTGATCGAGGTGCTCAAAACCGACCGCATCCCGCACTGGCGCGCCAGCGCCGCGCTGCTGCTCGATCAATGGGCGGACGATCCCGCCGTGCGCGAGGCGCTGCTCGGGCAGACCGGTCACGAGCATCCGCTGGTCCGCACCTCCGCCTTGCGCGCCCTCGAAGCCGCCCTCAACGAAACAGCGGTGCGCACGGCCATGGAAAAGGCCCTGCTCGACCCCGTGCGCTCCGTGCGAGTCACCGCCGCCTGGGCGTTGCGCGACAGCATCGCGCTCGACTCCGTCGCCGCCAAGGATCTGCTGCACATGCTCCGCCTCAACAGCGACCAGCCCAGCGGCCAGATGCAGCTCGGCCAGTTCCACTTTGCCCGCGGCCACAGCGCGCAAGCCGTCGCGCACATGGAAAAAGCCATCGCCTGGGATCCGAACTCGCCGCCCTTCCATCACGACCTGGCCTTGATGTACAGCAGCACCGGCAACACCGCGAAGACCGTGGAAAAGCTGCGCGACGCCATCAAGCTCGCCCCCAACGAAGCGCGCTACCACTACGAACTCGGTCTGGCCCTCAGCGAGACCGGCGATCTCGAGCAAACGGTCGCCGCCCTGCGCGACGCGGTGCGTGTCGAGCCGCAATTCGCCCGCGCCTGGTACAACCTCGGCCTCGCCTTGAACGGCTTAAAACAGCCCGAGGAAGCCATCGCCGCGCTCTTGAAAGGCGAGGCCGCCGACCCGCGCGATCCCGGCATCCCCTACGCCCGCGCCACCATCCTCGCCCAGCTTGGCCGCAAAATGGAAGCCATCATGGCCACCGACCGCGCCCTGCAAATCGCCCCCGGCTTTCAGCAGGCGCAGCAACTGCGCATGATGCTCGGACGCGCGGAGCCGTAGGCGCGCAGTAGGCGCATTCGCCAGAATGCGGAGGAGTCCCCAAAAAGAGACGGCGAATCCCAGTAACGCGGCTCAGCCATGCCGGTTGGGGTTAGGTTTGCCGTTAAAGCTGCGCGAGTCGGAGAATCCGGACCGGCAGTATTGGAAAAAGGAGGGCAGGTTTAGCGAATCGCAGCGTGAAGAGGAGGGGGGCACGCCCGCCCCGCGCCACCCCTCCATCCAGAGCGAGCCCAGTATTCAGACCCGTTTGTAGCGGACCGCCGTGGGCGTGGGAAGGAAAAATCGCGCCGTGGGTGTCCCTGCGGATGGCGGCGAGGCGCTTCAGAACCTCTCCCAACCCTCTGGAAACAACGGCGTTCGAATCCACCCCAAAACCCACAGCTTTTTCTGGACGAACAGCGCTTCCACAAATTAGTGTGGCTAAACAACGTTAGCCAAAGAAATGAGCGAATCAGCGCAGGAAACATGGGAGCGATACTATGCAAATATCAAAGAGCGTCGTCTTTCTGAGGCTGTGACTCTGTGGTCGAACATGACTGCTGATGGAGTGACCGACGGGACGGTTCTCGCGCTGGATTTTGTCCATTTCTCTCAAGACCGCGATGGAGCCTACGGCCTCAAGAAGCAGTTGAGCGAGAATTACGAATCCTCAGTTTCAGAGCAAGATGGCTCTTGGATCATTTCCTCCACGACTCGCCCTCACGGCATCGATTTGGATGGCGAGCAACACACGGGATGGGTTGAATTCATGTGCGATGTTGCACAGTCCCATGGGTGTGTATTCTCGACTTGGTCTTTCGAATCACCAAAGCTGAAGCGCAGGTGGAGCACCGACGAAATCGATGGCTAATCGGGTCCCCGTGACTGACTCGAAGTGAGCCAGCCACGGGTCCCACACCACCCGGCATGCGGGACCGCACCGGGCGGTTCCAATCAGATCATGGAGCTTTGATTTTCACCCCGGCTCCGTATGGTCGCTTGATTTCTATTTTGACGCTGTCTTCGCGGTCGCTCAGCCGCCCAGCGCGCGGCGGAGCAGCTCGGGCGCGGCGAGCCAGGTGACCGTGACAGCGGCGGTGGCGAGCGCGGCGGCGAGGGCGAGCACGAGCAGGATTTCCAGCAGCTTCACCGCGGCCAGGGAACGCGGCGCGACGCCGAGGTCCGCCAGGGTCTGAAACTCCCGCTGGCGCAGCCGGTAGGTGAGGGCAAAGACCAGGGCGGTGACGAGCACCACGCCCGCGCCGGTGACGGCGAGCAGCAAGTGCAGCATGCCCTCCAGTCGAAACAACGAGTCCATCAGGCTTTGGATCAAACTGGCGGGGGCGATGAGTTGCAGGCTGGGGTGCTTTTGATAGCGGCCGCTGAGCAGGGCGTCCGCCTTGGCGTTGCGCGGGAAGACCAGCGCGGCACTGACCGGAAAGTGGTCGGGGTCGCCATGAAAATGGAAGCCGCCGAGGTTCGCGCTGGTGACTTCGTTGTAGAGCGGCACGGAGGCGTTGGCGACGAGGTTGTCGGCGCTGGCGGAGAGCAGTTGATCGCCGGGGGCGGCGGCCAGGTCGTCATGCCCATGCGCCAGCCCTTCGATGAGCCAGGCGGTTTTCAGATCGACAAAAACGGCGTCGTCATCCGCGCTGCCGGTGGGGTGCAGCACGCCGGTCACGCGCATCTTCAACGGGTAGGAACCCGCGAGGTTGAAGGCCTGCTCGGGGGTGGTGACCAGACTGGCTCCAGGCGCGAGTCCGCGGCGTTCGGCGAGGCGCGCGCCGAGCACGCAGTCGCCCAGTCGCTGAAAGAGGGTGCCCTGCGCGGGTGTCAGGCCGCGCGCGGCGAAGTACTCCAAGTCGGTGCCGACCACCGGCGCGCTCTGGGCTTGAAAACGCAGGTGCAGCGGGATCACCTGGGCGTCGCCACCGGCGGCGGCGGTCAATGTTTTGATGTCGCCCTGCGTGATGACGGGCGGGCCGGGCAGGCGGAAATGCAGCGCGCCGAGGGCGAGGTCCAGCGCGCTGGCACGGGCGCCGAGCACGAGCGGGGTGGCGGCGGCGCGCGCGTGAAGCTGGTTCTCTGCCTCCCGCAGCAGCAGGCGCAGCACGAGGGGGAGGGCGATGAGCAAGCCGAGGGTGACGGCGAGCAGCGCGGTCTGCAAGGGATGCTGCCGCAGGTAGCGGCGGGCGAGATGGAGGGCGGCGGTCATGCGCGCAGCTCCTCCACGTTGAGCCGGCGCGGAAAGCGCCCGCTGAGTTCGGGGTCGTGACTGATGAGCACCAGCAGCGCGCCCGCGCGCGCGTGACTCGCCAGCAGGTCGATGACGAGATCGCGGCGGCGGGGATCGAGCGCGGCGGTGGGTTCGTCGGCAAAGACAAAAGCGGGTCGATGCGCGAGCGCGCGCACGACGGCGACGCGCTGGCGCTCGCCCTGGGAAAGACCGCTGACGCGCCGGGTCCAGTGCGGGCCGAGATCAAGCTTTTCCGCCAGCTCGCGGGTGCGCGCGCGCGCTGCTTCGAGGGCTTCGCCGCGCAGGCCGAGGAAGCGCGCGGGCACCAGCGCGTTTTCCTCCGCGGTGAGGTAGTCGAGCAAGGCGAAGTCCTGAAAGACCAGGCCGGCGTAGCGCAGTCGCCAGGAGCGGAGGGCGGCGGCGCCGAGGCTGCGGCTGTCCACGTCGCCAAGACAGAGGCGACCCGATTGCGGTGTCAGCAAGCCGGCGAGCAGCCGCAGCAGCGTGGTCTTGCCGGTGCCGCTGGGGCCTGTCAGGAGCAGGGTCTCGCCGGCGTTGAGTTCGAGGCGCGGCAGGCGCAGACCGAACCCGCGCGCGTCGTACCGAAAGTCCAAGTCCTCGGCGAGGAGGCGGCATCGAGGGGGGGCGTGGTGAGGCGGAGACATGTGGCGCGGTCTTTTTAGCGGCAGCGAGGCGGCTGAACCACGAATTTACACGAATAGGCACGAATCAAGGCGGAGAAATCGGGTTTGGGCGGTCCTTGCCAAAGGGTAATGTTCCCGCACAAGCGCACCGGGCCTTGCGCCTTAGACCTCTATTGCCTGAACGCGGATCAGGGAGTGGCGGAGGAGGTTGTCTCCGGGGCGGGCGCGGCAGGGGGCTTGGTGTGATAAATCACGACCACATCCGAGGACGGACCGGAGGGGGCGAAGTCATTGCCCAGGCCGAGGGTTTGCATGCGCGCGGCTTCGATGCCCATCTCGATGAGAATCTGGCGCACCGCCTGGGCGCGGCGCTCCGACAGGGCGCGGGCGTGATCCTCCGGCAGGCCGGGCGCGGTGTAGCCGACGATCATGTAGCGGTCCGTCGTTGACTTCGCTGTCCTGCTGAATTCAACGAGACCGAGTTTGTGGCGGCCACTGGTGGTGAAGTCGTCACCGGGGAAGGCCAGGGCCGGGCAGGCAGGGGTGAGCTCGCGGGTGAGCGGGGACGGGAAACCCTCGCGCGAGCCGAGCGCGTACACGACGGCGGTGGTGTCTCCCAGTGGCAGGCCAGCGCAACCTGCGAGCAACAGGCTTGCCAGCGCCAGTGAAGGTGGAAGGAAGGTTTGCAACGGGACAGGATGGCGAAGGACAAGCATAGGGTGTGGGGCCGCTCAATGCGCCCAGCGCGGTTCGGAGATTTCACCAAACTGGCTGACCAGGGTCTTGCGCGCGCCAGTGACCAGGTCGTGGCGGTAAAGGTCGCCATTTTGAACGTAGATCAGGTAGCGGCCATTCGGACTCCAGGAGGGATGGCGGGCGCCGCGCTGAATCACGCGCACCGGTCCGCTCGGAAGCTTTTTAAGGGCGACCAGCCAGCCACCGCCGGAGCGCGCGGTGAAGGCGATTTGATCCCCGTCGGGCGACCAGGCCGGGTCGGTGGCGTAGCGGTAGCCGGTGGGCCAGCGCTCAACCCCGCCGGCGCTTTTTTCGGAACCAAAATCAAGGATGTAGAGCTGCGGACCGTCGCCTTCGTCGTTGGAAAAAACCACACGTCCGCCATCGGGACTCCAGGCGGGGCTGCTCGGCACACCGATGGTTTCAGTGAGGCAGCCGGCGGAGTTGGTGGCGAGATCGCTGACAAAGATTTCCGGGTTGCCGAGGAAGCTCATCACCATCGCCAGATGCCGGCTGTCGGGCGCGAAGGCGGCGCCGAAGTTCGATCCCGGTGTGTCCGTCACTACTCGCTCCATGCCGCCGCCCAGGTCCATTAGCATGACCATGGGGAAGCCGCTGCGATAACTGGTGTAGGCCATCAACGAGGCGTCGGGGGACAGCACCGGGCTGACCGCGCCGTGACGGTGGCGCGTGACCTGCTGGATCTGGCCGCCATCGGTGTTGCAAAGATAGATTTGTTTGCTGCCGGACTGGTTGCTGACAAAGGCGATGCGGCTGGTGGCCAGGCCGGGCTTGCCGGTGATGCTGTAAATAAGGTCGTCGGAGAGCGCTTGCAGGTTTTCATCGAGACCGGGAGCGGCGTAGGTGCGTTCGAAGAGTTGTTTGCCGCCGCTGTCGCGCAGTCGGCCCGTGACGCGTCCGCCCACGGAATCGCCGCTGATTTGAAAAGCCGGCCCGCCGTCGCCATCGAGGACCAGATCGAAGGCGCGGGAGCGGGTCAACTCTTTGATCAAGGCTTCTCGGGCGCTCGTGCCGGAACTGCCGCCAAAGCTGCCGACGCGCAAGCGCGGCGTTTTTTCCACCTCCTGGGTGGGAGCCGCCTCCTCTGGTTTGGCTTTTTTACCAAAGCGCAGGAAGGCTCCGGCCTCAAGCGGCCGCATGAGCAGCAGGACGGGCAGCAGCAGGAGCAGGGAGGGGCGAATCATTCCACTTGAAACAGGATGCGGCAATCGTAGCGCGAATTTGCCAAAGGGGAAGGAAGCTTGGCAGGAAACTTCAAAGCGGCGCGGTCATCGCGGCGATCCCGCAGCAGCGCGGTCACCTCCTCTGCGGCGGCCAGCACGGACAAATCCAGCTCCGCCGAGCCGGAGGGTGAGGCCAGTTCCGAATGGGCGATCGTCACGTCGGGATTCAGCGTCACATCCAGGCGCACGGTGCGGCGGGCGCGGTTGAGATGGCGCGGATGGGGCGGTCTCCACACGCGCATGAAGGTCTCGTAGAGCGCCTCGTCGAGCCGGTCCAGATCGCTCAGGTCGCTGGCGCTCAACGCCGCCGCCGGCGGCGTGTCGGAGTTGGTGGCGGCGGCGGTGTTCAAGCGCGAGAGCGTGATGTAGCGGGCGCGGCTGGCGGCGGGTTCCATCGCTGGCGGAGGGGACGGTTCGGGGGCTTCCGCATTCGCCGCCGCAGGCGGGGTCAAGGCCTTGAACTGGCCCGGATCGAACCACCACTCGCCGGCAGCGCGCTCCTCCGCCCGATCCGCCGATGCGACCGCCCGTGCGGGCGACTCAAACTCCGCCGGAGTTTTCATGACCAGCCAAACCACGGTCAAGGCCAGCAGCAGGTGCGCCAGACACACACAAAGCAGCACAGGGCGAACCGGTTCGAGGCTGGTGGGGCGCGCTTGCATGCCAGGGTTCAACTTCCGCCAGCGATCCGCACCGAGGTCCGCCGCACGCCCGATCGCGACAACAGAGTCATGACCTCTGTCAGCGCGGTCACCGGCTGCTCCGGCGCAATTTCGATGCGCACGCCCAGGTCAGGCTGCGCGGGCAGCCAATCTCTCTGCAACCGCTGTTCCACTTCCGCGGCGGTGAGCGCCGCGCCTTCATGAATCAATTCATCGGGCGCGCGCACTTGCAGGGTGATGATGCTGGCGGGCGTTTGACGGGACAGCGCGCTGGTCTCGTCGTCGGTGGCGCGCAGCAGGGCGTCACTGCGAGACACCATTGGCAGCGCCACCATGAAAGCGAAGAGCAGAATGAACACCAAGTCGAGCAGCGGCGTGGCGCTGATTTCCGCGAGCAGTTGGCGATGATGCTGACGGGATCGGCGCATGGGGTTAGGTGGTCATCGGCGGAGTGGCGAGCACCGAGGGCGCGTCTGAAAAGGCTTCCGGTCCGGCCATCTCGACCTCGCCAAGACTGCTGGTCTCGATCAAGCTGGTGCGGTGATCCACGAAATGGCGGTCCAGGATGCTGGCGAAGTCGGTGGCGAAGTGCTCAATACGGGCGATCTGCTGGCGCACCCGTGAGACCAGGTAGTTGTAGCCAAATATGCTTGGAATGGCCACGATGAGGCCAGCCACGGTGGTGAGCATCGCAGAGGACAGGCCGGGTGCCAGAGCGCGCAAGCCGGCGCCGTCAGCGGCGGCGGTGAGCCCGGCAAAACTGTCCATCACTCCCCAAACTGTGCCCAGCAGGCCCAGCACCGGTGCTCCGCTGAGCGCGGAGGCCACGACGCCCAGACCGCTTTCCAAGCGCAGCGAAGTCTCGCTGACGGCCCGGTTCATGGTTTCGCGCACCGCGTGCATCTCACTGGGGGTGACGCGTCCCGCCGTTTGCAGGCGGCGGCTGAAACTGGCGTCCACCACATCCGTGCCGAGCAGATAAAATGCCAGTTCCTGGCAGGCGGCATGATAGACGTGAAACATCGGTGCCGTGGCAAAACGCTCCCCTGCCTGATAGAGAGAGAGCGGATGCGGGCTGCGCCGCAGGTCGTCGCAAAACAGGCTGTTGGCTCCACGCGCGTGTTTGAGCAGGCCGAATTTGCGGATCATGGCCACCCAACTGGCGATGGAAAGCACCACCAGCAGGCCGCAGATGACAAGGCCGGCAGTGGAGGCGTTTTTGAGGCCGAACAGAAGACCGGAGGCCAGCGGGAGCGGGGTCATGAGACGGAAAAGGACGTGAGCAGGGCTCTGCTCTAGATAACGGACCGGCGGCGCCCGGCGTCAACCCGGGATTTCAGCGCCAGCGGTTCGATCCATCAAAAAAAGAAGCGCAGGTTGCGGGCAACCTGCGCCTCCGAGCGGGCGAACCCTAGATCGAACGAACCAGACCGATCACCAACCCTGCGTGCGGCTGTAATCCACTTGGGAAATAAAGCCGACCTGCGGGGAAAATTCACTGTAGCCCCACCATGGATCGAGATGCTGCTTGCGGTAGTAAGGCGGACGATAGGTGCACTTGTAGGTGGGGAAAGGGAAGGTCACCACCTCATAGACACCGTAACCGAGGCGGACGACGGTGCGCTTGGTGCCTTCCACCACCATGTCCGAGGCGGCGGCGTGGGCGCCGTCACTGCGGTTGCTGCGGTCCCAGACATTGAGGACTTCCGAGACGCCGTAGGCCAGGTTGGCCAGACCGCGGCTGAGCTTGCGGCTCCAGTTGAAGTGATGTCCGGGAGGAGACTGGATGTCAGCCCAGGCAAGACCGCCAACCAGGGCGCCGACGAGGAGAGTGATTTGAAAGCGTTTTTTCATGCGCACCCGATTAGTACCCAAAATCGGGGCCGAAAGGCAAGCGGGAAATGCGGAAATGTGAAATCTTTTTCGGCCGCGGCTTTCCGGGGCGGTGCCGCGCGCGAGGCTTGCGCAAGGCCGGGCGGGTCGCTACGCTGAAAAATCATGAACTCCCGCCGCCTCTTCATCACCTTCCTCGCCTCCACCACGCTCCTTTGTCCGGCTGCCGAGCGCGACCGGGTGTTTGCGGAGGCGGTGGCGGACAGGTTCCCGCAATTGGTGGAAACGAGGCGTCACCTGCACGCGCACCCGGAACTTTCCAACGAGGAGGAGCAAACCGCCTCCTATGTGGCGGAACGGCTGCGCGCGGCGGGTCTGGAGGTGAAAACGGGGGTGGCCAAGCACGGCGTGGTGGCCCTGCTCGACAGCGGCCGGCCCGGCCCCTGCGTGGCGCTGCGGGCGGACATGGACGCGCTGCCCATCAAGGAACTGCGCGCCACTCCCTACCGTTCGCAGAATCCCGGCGTCATGCATGCCTGCGGCCACGACGTGCACACCACCGTCGGACTGGGCGTGGCCGAACTGTTGGCCGCGCACAAAGACCAGTGGCGCGGCCGCGTGAAATTCCTTTTTCAGCCTGCCGAGGAGTCTTTGCCCAGCAGTTTCAAAGGCGACTGGGGGGCGAAGCTGATGCTCAAGGAAGGCGCGCTGGACAACCCGCGTCCAGCGGCCATCTTCGCGCTGCATTGCCGTCCCACCATCACCCGCGCCGACGCCAAAGACGACAGCACCCACTTTCTGCGCGCCGGCCAGCTCGCCTACGCCATCGGCCCCGACAGCGCGAACAGCGACAGCTTCATGGTCACCATCAAGGGCGTCATGGCGCACGGCTCGGCCCCGCATCGCGGGGTGGACGCCATCGTCGTCGCCGCCGAAGCCATCACCGCCCTGCAATCCATCCGCAGCCGCATGACGGACACCCGCCAGCCGCTCGTCATCAGCGTTGGCGTCATTCAAGGCGGGCAGCGGCAGAACATCATCGCCGACGAGGTCAATTTCGGCGGCACCGTGCGCACCTATGACGCCGCTTTCCGCGACGGCGTGCTGGAAAAAATGCGCCGCGTGCTCAAAGGCGTCTGCGCGGCGCATGGCGCCACCTTTGAACTGGATTACCGCAAAGGCTATCCCAGCACGATCAACGACGCCGCCCTGGTGCGCGCCACACTGCCCAGCTTCCAGCGCCTGCTTGGCGGCGACAACGTCATCGAAATGGTGCCAAACATGGGCGGCGAGGACTTTTCCTATTTCGCGCAGGTCGTGCCCGGCTTTTACTTCCGGCTGGGTGTCAGCAACCCTGAGAAGGACATCACCGGCGAGATCCATACGCCGCTCTTTGACGTGGACGAAGACTGCCTCAAAACCGGCGTCACCGCCATGGCCGCCGCCGTCTGCGACTTCCTTGATCGCGAGTGACGGAAGAGCGTGATAGACATGCGCCGCCGTCCTGTTGTGCGGAGCGGCATTCGGAACATGTGGCGGTTTTAGCAACTTTCTTGCTGTGCTGTTGGTGATCTGAGAAAAGCCTCGGACGCGGTGATGAACCACCGACTCTCGCGGAGACTGAAGGCGGCTGCCATCCCGCACGAGACACCGCGGCTGCCGGGCGGCCACACTATTTCCATGGTGCGGGCGGGCGTGGGCCGGTGTGTGAATCGGTGAGGCGGCATTTGGCGCCGCGTTGCACCGAACTACTCGTGATACTCGGAGAGGGCGCGCGGCATGAAGGCTTCGAGCGCGGCGATGCGGGTGGAATCAAGCGGGTGGGTGCTGAGAAATTGCGCGCCGCCACTGGTGCCTTCGCGGGTCTCGCTGAAGTTCTTCCAAAGCTGGATGCTCTCGCGCGGATCGTAACCGGCGCGGGCCATGTAGAGCGCGCCGAGCTTGTCCGCCTCCAGTTCCTGGCCGCGGCTGAAACGCAACATGCCGAGTCCGACGGCGGCGCCGGTGGCGCTGGTGGCGACGGCACGCTGCGTGGTGCTGTCGCCGCCGAGCAGGATGCCGGCGCCGGCGGCCGCCGCCGCGCCGAGCAGGCCGGTGCTGATGCGCTCGCCGCTGTGGCCGGCGACGACGTGCCCGAGTTCGTGACCGATGACGGCGGCGAGTTGGGCGTCGGTCTTAGCGACCTTAAAAATGCCGCTGTTGACGCCGACCTTGCCGCCGGGGAGGGCGAAGGCATTGGGGGAGCTGTCCTCGAACAGCACGAATTCCCACTGCGCGTTTTGGATTGGCACCACCGGCATCAACCGCCGCGCCACGCGCTGCACACTGGCATTTTGCGCGCTGTTGGTGGAGAGCCGCTTCTGGGTCTTCATTTTTTCGAACTCCGTCAGGCCCATCTCGCTGAGCTGGCTGTTCGGAATGAAGTTGAAGGAGGAGCGGCCGAGATCGGGCACGGTGGTGCAGGCGGCCAACAGCGCGGCGGCGGCGCAAAGGGAGGCGGGCAGGGCGAGGCGATGGCTGCTCATGACGGGGTCTTCTTGGGTTACGACGTTTTTTCCGGATTCTGGCCTTGTCAATGGCGGTCCATCTCCGGCCTGATTGAAAGACCACGCTCCGGCGCGGCTTTGTTTGCCCATGAATGTGATCGAGCGGGAGAACCAACGGGAAGGCGCGCGGGACTGGCAGTTGACGCGGGTGCGCATGGACGCGGGACAGGGGTATCGCACGACGCTGATTGAGGGCTACTGCTCGCGGCAGTCGGTGACGGCCGGGGAGACGCTCGACCTCTTCGTCAGCACGCGCCCGGCGGCGCGTTTCAAGATCGAGGTTTTCCGCACTGGTTACTACGGCGGGCGCGGGGCACGTTTGATGACGGAACTGGGGCCGTTTCAGGGCGAGCCGCAGCCGCTGCCGGAGGCGGAAGGGGAGGGATTGCTGCGCGAATGCCGTTGGACAGCCTGCGCATCGATCACCATCCCGGAGGATTGGGTCAGCGGCGTCTATCTGGGGCGCCTGACCACGCTGCCGGACACTGCCGACGCGCCCTACTGGCAAAGTTACGTGGTCTTCATCGTGCGTGACGACCGCCCGGCGGACATCCTCTTGCAATGCAGCGACAACACCTGGCAGGCCTATAATCGCTGGCCGGAGGCGAACTCGCTCTACATTCATCCAAAGGGCGGGCAAGGACCGTGGCCAGTGACCAGTTTTGACCGGCCCTATGCGAAGTACGCACAGATCTTCGAGAACCCGCAGTCAGTGGGCAGTGGCGAGTGGTTGTGTTTCGAGTTCCCGCTGGCCTACTGGCTGGAGCAGCACGGGTATGACGTGAGCTACTGCTCGAACAGCGACATGATTTCGCCCGACCGCGGGCTCAAGTGCAAGGCCTTCATCAGCGCCGGGCATGACGAGTATTGGGACATTCGGCAGTATGAAAGCGTGGTGGCCCTGCGCGCGGCGGGCGTGAACCTGCTCTTTCTGTCCGGCAACAGCGTGTGCTGGGTGACGCCTTTTTCCGCGAACGCCGACGGCATGCCGAACCGCCGCATTTTCCGCGGTGGCCCTTACGGAGGCGAGCACGAGCACGCCGTCATCCGTGAGACCAATCACGGACCCTTCCCGCAGCGCGGGCCGGACGAGGGTTACCTCATGGGCGCGCGCAACGTGCGCCCGGTCAACGGCGGCGGCGACTGGTTTTGCACGCTGCCGGAGCACTGGATTTTCGAGGGCACCGGGATGAAAAAGGGCGACGCGGTGCCGGGTTTGATCGGCTGGGAATACCACGGCGATCCTCCAGCCGACCTGCCGGGTCTGGAGGTGGTGGCGGCGGGCACCGCTTGGAAGAGCGGCGTGGAGCCGCAGCAGTGGACGGCGACGATTTATCCAGGGCCGAAGGGCAACTACGTCTTCAACGCCGCCACCATCTGGTGGCCACTGGGCCTGAGCAAGCCACCCGGCACCATGCCCGTGTGGAGCCACTACTCGCGCCCGCATGGACCCGACGCGCGCGTGCAAAAGATCACTGAGAACCTGCTGCGTCGAGCGCTGAGGGGGTGAGCTGAAGGGTGTCGGCGGCCTGTGAGCGTCGCCCTTTTCGGTTCATCCGGGAAATGTGCGCGGACAATGGAAAGCATCGTGGATGAAGCGCGGCGTACTCTATGACGCGGCCGCGTCTTGGAGATAGTGGCAGAGCGCAGCGGCGACACCGCTTTGGTTCGCGGCCTAGTGCCAAGAATTTCTCAGGAAAGGGTCAGGTGACGGAACTTGACAAACAATGCCTGACTGCCAGTCTCGCCGCCCTGCCCAGGCAGCTTGGCATTTCAAATCGAGGCGCGCATTGTGACTTCTCCGCGCGGCGACCGCAGGGTGAATAGGGTGGCTGACGACACCGGCCGGGACATGCAGATGCGCACGCCCCCACCCCATCTTTTGTCACCGTCCTGTCCTGGCTGCCGGGCACCACCACCAAGCACTGGTATGGCTTCACCGTACGTTTTTCATCTGCCGCTCCTTCGCCGCGCGTGAGAGGCGTTTGAAGGCCAGTTCGGCGCGCAGGGCGGTGGCGCGGTCGGGTTGCGGCCAGTGCGCGGCCAGGGTCACGGGGCCGCGGCCGCGGGTGTAGCGAGCGGCGGTGCCTTTTTGATGCTGGTCCAGGCGGCGCTCCAGGTCGTTGGTGATGCCGCAATAGAAGCTGCCATCGCGGCAGCGCAGCACATAAAGAATCCAGTTTTCGGATGCCATGGTTTCAGGCCGGAATGAGCGGCAGACAGGAGCCGGACTCAAGGCGCAGGCAGGCGACGGTGTGGCACTCCAGCAGGTACTCGCCGCCGATGCGGGCGGCGAGTCCTTTCTCAAAGGGCGCGTCGAGCGCGGTGTCAAACACCCGATGCCAGAGCGCGGCCTCCTCTCCCGGCAGGATGAAGGAGTGGGCTTTGCGACCGCGATTGAACAACAGCAGCAGGATTTCCGGTCCGTCGAGCAGCATGCCGAAACGCTCGCGCTGCGGCTCGTGCCACTCGTCGTGATCAAGCAATCCGCCGCCGCCGTCCAGCCAGGTGACATCGCGCAGGCCGGACTTGGGACGCACATGACCGTCGAAATACCGGCGCCGCCGCAGCACCGGATGCGCTTGGCGGAATGCCAGCAGGCGGCGCGTGAACTCAGTCATGCGCTGCGCCGGGGCGCTGTCGCTCCAGTCCAGCCAGCTCACTGCGTTGTCCTGGCAGTAGGCGTTGTTGTTGCCGCCCTGGGTGCGCCAGCGCTCGTCCCCGGCGGTGATGAAGGGCACGCCCTGCGCGCAAAGCAGGCTGGCCAGCAGGCTGCGCGCCAGCCGCTCCCGCCGCGCGCGCACTTCGGGGTCGTCGGTCTCGCCCTCCTCGCCGCTGTTGGTGGAGTGATTGTCCGAGTCGCCATCGCGATTGTCCTCGCCATTGGCTTCGTTGTGCTTGTGCTGGTAGCTGACGAGATCGCGCAGGGTGAAACCGTCGTGGGAGGTGATGAAATTGACCGAGGCTGTCGGTGGCCGGCGGTCCCAGCCGAAGATGTCCTCGGAGCCGCACAGGCGTTTGGCAAAGCTCGCCGTCGAACCCTCGTCTCCGCGCCAATAGCGGCGCGTGGTGTCACGGAAGCGGCCGTTCAATTCGCGCCACGACGCCGGGAAATTGCCAAGCTGGTAGCTGTCCATTTCCCCCACGTCCCAGGGTTCGGCGATGAGTTTGACCCGTGCCAGCACCGGATCCTGGGCGAGCGCGGTGAAGAAGGCGCTCTCCCGGTCGTAGCCGACCGCGCCACGGCCCACGGTCACGGCCAGATCAAAACGGAAGCCATCGACATGCATCTCCTCCACCCAATAGCGCAGACTGTCGAGGATCAGCCGCAGCGAGGGCGCGGTGTGGGAGGCCACCGAGTTGCCACAGCCGGTCATGTTGTGATACCAAATCGTCCCCTCCTTTTCCAAAAAGCGATAGAAGGCGGTGTTGTCGAGTCCGCGGAAGAGCAGGCTGGGGCCGTTTTCATCGCCCTCGGCGGTGTGATTGTACACGACGTCAAGAATGACCTCGATGCCTGCCGCGTGGAAGGCTTTGACCATGCTCTTGAACTCCGCCAGCATCGCCTCCGGTTCCTTTTCCGCGGCGTACTCCGCGTGCGGCGCGAAGAAACCGATGCTGTTGTACCCCCAGTAATTGGTCAGTCCTTTGTCCACCAGGAAACCGTCATCGAGGTGCTGGTGCACGGGCAGCAGTTGCACCGCCGTCACGCCCAGGTCTTGCAAATACGCGACCACCTCGGGCCGTGCCAGGCCCGCATAGGTGCCGCGCAACGACTCCGGCACGCGCGGATGAAGTTGGGTGAAGCCTTTGACGTGCAGCTCATAGATCACCGACTCATTCCAAGGCGTGCGCGGAGGCGTGTCGTCGCCCCAGTCGAAGTCGCCGCGCACCACCACGCTCTTGAGCGCGGTGGCGCCGTTGTCCGTGGAACCGGGCGGCCGCCTGGGTCCCGGCATGGTCAGCATGTCCAGCCGGCCCCGGCAGTCTCCCGCCACCGCCCGCGCGTAGGGATCGAGCAGCAGCTTGCGCGCGTTGTGGCGGAAACCGTGCTCCGGATCCCAGGCGCCATGCGCGCGGAAACCGTACAACGTCCCCGCCGCCACGCCGCGCAGATGCGCGTGCCAGTAACCCGCCTCCATCCGCTCCATGCGCACCCGCGCCTGCTCGCGCTCCGGTTTTTTGGGGTGATACAAGCACAAATCGACCGCGTCCGCCCGCCCGGCATAGACAGTGAACGCCACCCCTTCAGGCGTCAGCCGGGCGCCCGGTTCGGGGACCTGGACAGAGGGCAGCAATTCGGGTTTCAGAGAGGCAGTGGCTGGCATGAAAGGATTCAGGAACAGGTTGAGGACAGGGGCGATGTCAAACTCCCATTGGAAATGGCTAGCTCGATTGCGTGCCAAACCGGCAGGGGAGTGGTAAAAAGTGGGAGGCGAGTTCGTCGCTCTGCGCCCTGAGCCCTGCGCTTTGCGCACGCTCCCCCATTCCCCATTCGACATTCGTCATTCACTGACTACCCTCCCCGGACCATGCTCGACATCCGCCTCCTGCGCGAAACTCCCGACCTCGTCAAACAACGCCTCGCCACCCGCGACGCCGCACTCGCCGCTGCTGTCGATGCGGTGCTCGCCATCGATCAAGCCCGCCGTGCCGCCGAGACCGAGCGCCAGCACCTTCAGGCCGAGCGCAATCGCCTCTCCAAAGAAATCGGCATTGGCCGCAAAAACGGCCAGGACACCTCCGCCCAGGAGACCGAGGTGCGCGGCATCGGCGCCCGCATCGATGAAATCGGTGCCGAAGCCGACACTGCCGATCAACGCCAGCGCGAGTTGCTGTTGGGCCTGCCCAATATGCCGCACGACGCCTGCCCGGTCGGAGCCAGCGCCGACGACAATCCCGAAATCCGCCGCTGGGGCGAGCCGCATGCCTTTGATTTTGCTCCTCAGGATCACATCGCTCTCGGCCACGCGCATGGCCTCATCGACTTTGAAGCCGGGGCCAAAATCACCGGCAGCGCCTTCGTCGTTTATCGCGGTGCCGGCGCCCGGCTGGAGCGCGCTCTCATCAATTTCCTGCTCGACCTGCACACGCGCGAGCACAGCTACACCGAGATCAGTCCGCCGCTGCTCGTCAAACCCGACTGCCTGGTAGGGACCGGGCAGCTCCCCAAATTCGGCGATCAAGTGTATCACACCGCCGACGACAATTTGTACCTCATCCCGACCGCCGAGGTGCCCGTCACCAACCTGCATCGCGAGGAGATTCTCAAGCCCGAGCAACTCCCCATTCACTACGCCGCCTTCACGCCTTGCTTCCGGCGCGAGGCCGGCAGCGCTGGTCTCGGTACGCGCGGTTTGATTCGCATGCACCAGTTTGACAAAGTGGAACTGGTTCACATTACCACGCCCGAGGACTCGATGGCCGCGTTGGAAACGCTCACTGGTCATGCCGAGCAGGTGCTGCAGCGGCTCGGCCTGCACTACCGCGTCATCGAGTTGTGCACCGGCGATCTCGGCTTCGGCTCCGCCAAGACCTACGACATCGAAGTCTGGGCGCCAGGGCAGGGCACCTACCTCGAAGTGTCGAGCTGCTCGAATTTCGGCGACTACCAAGCCCGCCGCATGCACCTGCGCTACAAGGATGCGGAGGGCAAGAATCGCTTCTGCCACACCCTCAATGGCTCCGGCACCGCGCTCGCCCGGCTGTTTGTCGCTCTTGTCGAAACCCACCAGCAAGCGGATGGCAGCATCCTGCTGCCGGCGGCGCTGCGGCCGTATTTTGGCGCGGAGCGCATCGGTTAAAGGCCGGAGAAAACCCACCCCATTTTGCATTCCGCCATGAACCCGCCTCCCTTGCCCTTTGGCGATCCCGATCAGATTCGCCGTGACAACAACAGCGCGGTCAAAAAGGGTCTGCTGTTTGGATGCGGCGGTTGCGCTTTGCTTGTCGCCTTGGTCATGGCGGGGGCCGTCGGCATCGTTTTCTTCGTCTTCGCTGCCGTCCGCAGCAGCGAGCCTTATCAGGCCAGCCTGCGCGCCGCTCAAGCCTCTCCCGAGTTGCGCACGGCCATTGGCGACCCGGTCACCTCTGACTGGTGGCTCACCGGCAGCGTGAATTGGAACAACGGTGTTGGCAGTGCCGACATCCAGGTGCCTGTCAAAGGCCCCAACGGCAGCGCCACCATCCACACCATCGGCGCCAAGCAGCCCGCCACCCCCTGGACCTTCGAGAAAATGGAAGCCACTGTCGAAGGTGGTGGCGCTGTTATTGATCTCAGGCGATGACGCCAGTTTCAGGTTTCAAGTGTTCCGTTTCAAGCAAGACTGCGGCGGGACTTCATTAGCGAAACTTGAAACCTGAAACTGCCAACTTAACACTTCCCGCCCTCGTCGCCGTCTCCGGCGGGCGGGATTCGGTCGTGCTCCTGCATTGGCTTGTGCAGCAGGGCGACCGACCGCTCGTCGTCTGCCATCTCAACCACGGCTTGCGCGGGCGCGAGTCTGGCCAGGACGCCGCTTTTGTCCGCCGTCTCGCACGGCAATACGGCCTGCCGTGCGAGATCGGCCGGACGGACGTACGCGCGCTTGCAAAAAGCCGCCGGCTTTCCATTGAAACCGCCGCCCGCCAGGCCCGCCATGAGTTCTTCGCCAGCATCGGTGCGCGGCTCGGCATCCGCGATATCTTCCTCGCGCATCATGCCGAGGACCAGGCCGAGACGGTGCTCGCCAACGCCTGCCGTGGGGCCGGGCTTACCGGACTCGCTGGCATGAAGCCGCTGCAACAACTCGCCAACGGCTTCACCCTGCATCGCCCCTTGCTGGCGTGGCGGCGCGCTGACATCGAGGCCTTCCTCGCTGAGCATCGTCTCACTTTTCGCGAGGATTCCAGCAACGCCTCCGCCGCGCACCGTCGCAACCGTCTGCGTCATGACATTCTGCCGCGCTTGTGCCGCGCCCTGGATCGTGATGTGACACCCGCGCTGGTCCGGCTCGCCGCGCACGCCGCGCGTGACGAGGCTTGTCTCGATCAACTCACCCGCGACTGGTTGCGCGCGCATCCGGTCATCGAGACGGAGAACCGGCTGCGGCTGACACCCGCGCTCAAAGCCCTGCATCCCGCCCTCCTCAGCCGGGTGATTCGGCATTGGTTGCAAAGCCAACGCGTCCCTGATCTCGACCAGGCGCTCATCGAGTCCGCGCTCACCATGCTGGCACCCGGCGGTCCCGCCAAAATCAATCTCCCCGGGAATCGCCACCTGCGCCGCAAGGCCGGCACGTGGTTTATCGAAGGCGGCGGCCTGGCCAACTGAAGGTTTCGCCCGCGAGCAAGCCCGGCCAGGAGGTGTCCCAGCCTCTCCGTCTTGTCGCCACGCTCATCTGCCGGGTTTGAGCGGGAAGCCAACTGGCTCCCGAGTTTGGTGGCACCTCAAGGTGGCGGCAGGACTTACCGCAGCTCAGCGGCCATCTCCAGAAGGGCGTTCATCAGTTTGACGGAGGCCTGCGGTTCGAGGTTGTTGGTGCCGGGCCAGGTCTCATAGCCGCCGAGGGGGAAATGGCGCGGGGTGGGCATGTATCCATAATAGCCGTGGGCGATTTCGACCATGAAGGCTTTTTGGAACGGGTTACGCTCTTTGAATTCGAGGCCGGTCTCGGCAAAGGTTTCGCAGGGCGAGGAGCCGATGCAGATGTCGCCCAGGCGCAGGACATGCACGGGGAATTTGGTCTCGGGGGTGGCTTGGGCGAGATGTTGCACGCGGCTGGCATAGGCGAGGGGAAGATTGGTTTTGCCCTGGATGCGCGGGGCACTGGCTTCGGTCTCCTTGGCCCAGGCGAGCAATTCGGGTTCGATCGTCCGCCATTTGACATCAAGTTCGCGGTAGCGCGCGGCGAGCGGGGCGCTGGCGCTCCAGGTCAGGCCGGCGAGGGCACCGTGCACTTTGGCGGCGACATCCTCGGCGACGTGGCGCATTTGCTCGTAAGGCGCGCGGCGGGGGCGGGGCTGGCGGAAATTGATGTTGTTGATGTCGCCACTGGTGCCGTTGGCCATCATGGCGACGAAGGGGGGATCGTCCTCGGACTTGGGGACGAGTTTTTTCAAGGCCTCGCAGTACATGCCGTAGTAGTCGGCCGAGATGTGGCCGGAGCCGACACCACCGACGTAGTGCAGGGAGTAGGCGGAGTACACGGAGATGAGACGGCCGTCGGGCTCGCGCAGGGCGATGATGGAGACGTCGGGATCGGTGGGGCCGGCGGGTTCGACGAGGTCGGGGCTGCCGCTGCCGGGGTTCATTTTGACTTGGTCGATTTTGCCAAAGGGATTCGGCGGGGCGGTGCCCGCCTTCAGGTGCCAGCGGCGGTTGTGGACATGCTCGGGGGCGGCGACGGAGCCAAAGGCGATCTCGGCGGGGCGCAGGAGATTGGCGGCGCGGCGGACGCCGTCGGCGATGCGGCGGGCGACGAAACGCTGGTAGGGGCTGAGCTCCATGTCGGAGGAGAAGGTGCGCGGGTCGGTGCTGTGGGCATTGGTGCCGGAGTGAGTGTGGGTGGCGGAGATCAGGACGTGGGCGGCGGGGATGCCGGTCTCGGCTTCAATGAACTGGCGCGCCTGCACGGAAACGCTGCGGTGCAGGCCGAGCAGGTCGCAGACGACGAGGGCGAGCTTGGTCTGGCCGTCATCGAGCACGAGGCAGCGCGCGTGCAGTTCGTCGTGGACGTGGGTGGAGGGGAAGGGGAGGAAGCCGCCGACGATACGGTCGCCCAACTCAGGGGTGATATTGCTGGTGGCGGCGCCGGCCCGGAGGGCGGGTTCGGCGGCGGAGAGCGGGGGCAGAGGGAGGCTGAGGGTGAGAAGGGCGAGCAGGAGGGGACGCATGAGAGAAAATACCGCGCGAGTGGGCGTGAGTTTTCTTTGAAAATGGAGGCGGACTCAAACGAGAGGCGCTCAATTTTGCAAGAGCCGCAAACGCAGGCCGAGCTTGAGGAGGAACACGCGGACTTTTCCGGCAAGGCCGCGCTCAAACACGATGTGAACGGAGCGATCCGACCCGAAGGCTTCGCGGGCGAAGGCTTCAAACAAACCGCGCGCGGTGGTTTCGTCAGGTAGCAGATGGTCTTTTTGCGGGCAGTTCACCCGATTGTGCGCAGTGATGTGGACACGACGCGGGGTGGTGGCTACAACGCTGATGGTGAAGGGGAAGAGCCGGCATTCCATGGGCCGGTCCTCGTAAATGGCGCAGGCTCCCTGCCAGTTGGGGCAGGGGCCGGCCTTGGCGGTGAGTCGCATCAGCTTTCCATGGCTGGTGATGTCAAGCGCGTCTCGATGACGGCTGAAGGCGCGTTCGAATTCGGTTTTGGTGACCATGAGCCCTTGCATCTCGCTGCAACAGTTTTGCGCGATGGAGCAGGCCAGACAAGGATTGGCGGCAATCGCACGGGCGTCCGGGCTGGTTGGTTGCTGGATTGACGGACTCACCCGATGGCAAGGTGCGGCAAAGGCAGCATTTTAGCAAGCTTGTCCTGGAAAGAGATTTGTCTCTGGAATGAATACGCGCGCGGATGCCTCCCTGCTTGACAGCCCGCGCGCCCTCCTTTCCACTGCGCACGCTCATGCCGAAAAAACCCGACAAGCTCTCCCTGCCCGCGCTGCTGCTGCTGCTGGCTTTGGCTCTGGGACTGGGGTCGTACTATCGGTTCATCGCGCTGGATCAGCGGCCAATGCATGCGGATGAGGCGGTGCTGGCGGTGAAATTTGCCGATCTCTGGGAGGGCCGGGGTTTCAAATATGATCCTTCCGATTATCACGGCCCGGGCCTGCATTACGCAACTTGGCTGTATGGCAAGCTGGCGGGCTGGGAGGGTTCGGAGTCCTGGACGGAGGCGGGACTGCGGCATGTGTCGGTGGTGGCGGGCCTGCTGGTGATCCTGGTGGCAGTGGGTCTGCGGTCCGCCTTGACTGGGCGCGGGGTGTTGCTGGCAATGCTGCTGACGGCGGTGTCACCGATGATGGTCTATTACAGCCGCTACTTCATCATGGAGATGCTGCTGGTGCTGCTGGTGGCGGTGTCGCTGGTGGCGTGGTGGCGTTGGTATGTCACCCGCAACCGGCTGTGGCTGCTGGTCTGCGGCGCGGCGATCGGTCTCCAGCACGCGACGAAAGAAACCTTCGTGCTGAATGTGGCGGCGGCGGCGGCGGCGTGGTTGGCGGCGTCGTGGCTGATTTCGGACCAGGAACGCGGCAGCGGGATGCGCTTGTCGATGGGGCGACCGCGCCGGCAGAGCGCGCTGAAACCCTGGCATTTGTTATTTTTCAGCGCGTTGCTGGTGTCGGTGACGTGTTATTCGGCTTTCTTTCATGACTGGGCGGCGGTGAAAGACAGCTTCGCCACCTATGGCAATTACCTGAAACGCGCGCAGGGGGCCGGACATGAAAAACCGTGGCACTACTACCTGACGCTGATTTTTTGGCGGCGGGACGGTCTGGTCTGGACGGAGGCCCTGATCGGTGGGTTGGCCCTCATCGGCATGATGCACGCATTCTGGGGGCCGCATCGCGACGGCAAACGCCAGCGTTTCCTGGTCTTCCTGAGTCTCTACACGCTGTTGTTGTTCGGCGCCTACTCCGTGCTCTCTTACAAGACACCGTGGGTGATCCTGGCGGCACAGCATGCGCTGATCCTGCTGGCCGGCGTGGGCGCGGCGGTGCTCTGGGGTTGGTTCGGCGGCGGGGTGACGGGGGTGGTTTACCAGATCGCGGTCGGTCTCGGCATCTACCATTTGTGCGACCAGGCGATGATCGCCATCGGTCCTTACAAAGCCGATCCGCGCAACCCCTACGTTTATGCTCACACCTCGACGAATCTGCTAGCGCTGGTGCAAACGGTGCGTGATCTGGAGGCGCTTGATCCCGAGGAACCGCCGAGCATCCAGGTGATCAGTCGCGATCAAGGCTGGCCGCTGCCCTGGTACTTCCGTGCGTTGCCAAAGACCGGTTTCCGGGCGTCGCCGCCGGCGCTGCTGGAGGCGGACATCATCATCGCCGAAGAGGCGCAGCGGCCGCTGGTGCTGGCGCGGTTGCAAAAGGCGGATTACCAGGACACCGGGTTGCACGGGTTGCGTCCGGGCGTGCCGCTGCTGATGCTGGTGCGCAAGGACTTGTGGCGCCGGCACATGGCGACGCGCGGCGGCGAGCCGCCCGAGGAGGTGCGGAAGCCTTTGCCGCCCACTGGCGAGCCCAAGACGGAGGACGGCGCGGCCCACACGAGCGAGTTGGAAGGGCCGCCGTTTCCACCCATCGAGGGACCGCCGCCGCTGTCGGAAGCCGCCGCGCCATGAGCGAGCCCGCTGACAGTCACACGTTTCATTTCGACGCGATGGCGACGCGTTTCACCCTGGTCGTCAGCGCGGAGGATGCCGACGCCACCTACGCCAGCCAGGCAGTCAACGCCGTGCGCATCGAAGTGGAACGCCTGGAGGAGGAACTTAGCCGCTTCAAACCGGGCAGCGAGATCTGGCGACTCAGCCAGCTCAAGACCGGGCAAAGCGCGCGTCTCGGCTTGGCCACCTGGGATTGCCTGTCACTGGCGAAGAGCCTGCACGCGGAGACGGGCGGCGCCTTCGACATCACCGTGGGGCCGCTGATGCGGTTGTGGCGGCAGGGGGACGGCAGCCCGCGCCAGCCCGCTGCGGAGGAGATTGCCGAGGCGCGCCACATCACCGGCAGTCATCTCTTTGATCTCGACGAATCCGACCTCAGCGTCACCGTGCGCGCGCATCCGTTGGTGTTTGATCTCGGCGGCATCGGCAAAGGTTACGCGCTGGATCAAGCGGTGCATTTGCTGGACGACTGGGGCATTCGCAACGCCCTGCTCAACGCCGGCGACAGCACCGTGCTCGCCCTCGGCGCGCCGCCGGGAGCGCAGGCCTGGCCGGTGAGCGCCGGCGGGCGTGAGATCGTCCTGCGCGACCGCGCCCTCAGCGGCAGCGGCTTCGCCGAGCAAGGCTGGCACATCATGGACCCGCGCAGCTTGCAACCCGTGACCAAACGTCACGACCGCCGCTACGCCCTCGCCCCCACCGCCGCACTGGCGGACGCCCTCAGCACCGCCTTCATGATCATGAGCGGGGAAGAAGTCACCGCCCTCTGCGCCCGCTACCCCGAAGTGGAAACCCTGCCCGACAGCTGAGACTGAAGGGCCGCCAGCCTCGGGAAAAAGCCAGGGCGTTTTGAAGAGGAGCAAACAGAGACCAGGGCAAATGAACACAATTCGGCGGGAACACCGCGACGAGCCTGCGGTAGTGCGTCCCTCGCGAGCGCGGGGGCGATGACGAAGTCATGGCGTGCCCCGGGACGCGGCGGACAAGTGCGCATCCCACGGCAAAGCCCGATGTCCGCGCGGGCTCATATGATTGGCGGGGGTATGGATGGAAAGGATGGCGCTGTGAAAATAGGAACCGGAGCGCAGCGGAGATAGACTGCGAGGAACGAACAGCCCGAAGGACGGAGGCGAAGCTGCCGATGCAGGAGCACGCTAGACCGTCGGCAGCAGTCAGAGCCGCCATCACAGCGTGGAAGTCGGGTAACTCCGATGGAGCCAAAGGCGGCAGCAAAGCGAAAGCGCTCAAACCATGAGACCGGAAGGGACACCCGCGGAAGTTCCAGCGATGATAAGCAAGTAAGAGAGGCGCGGTGGCGAAGCTGCGGCGCGGACCCGGGTGTCTGATGTGAGCGCATGTGGGCAGCCCTCGAAAAGAAGGGTGACAGGAACCGAACGGAGTGAGACAGATAGCCGACGAAGGAGACCGCCCCGCAGGGGTGGAGCGGCAGCGAGATCAAACAAGTGGTTCAGCCTCATCGACAAAGTCTTTGCGGATCGAACCCTTGAACTGGCATGGGCAAAGGTGTCCGCCAACGCAGAGGCCTGCGGCTGGACGGCATCACGGTAGAACGTTTCAGCAAAGACAACCCAAAGCGGTTGCTCGCCGTCAAAGAGCACTTCGCGAAGGTTCCTACCCGCCCAAGCCGGTGAAACGGGTCATGATCCGAAGCGCCCGCGGGTGTGTCTGGACGAGTTTTCTCCATCCCTTGGAGCAGGAAACGCCCTGGTCAACAAGGTGAAATGAGAAATACTGTTTGCAATGTCATCCGTCGTGTCTTTAATGCTGCCCCACTCCAAACGGAGACGGGCAGATACCCAAGCGGCCAACGGGGGCAGACTGTAAATCTGCTGGCTTTCGCCTACGCTGGTTCGAATCCAGCTCTGCCCACCACCTGCGCAGAAGCGCATCGGCGTTGCATTAAGCGGAACAGACTGCTAAGACTGGACTGGTTTCACGACTTCCACCTCACCATGATGCGCTCCATCCTCTTTGCCTCCCTCCTGACCTTGCCGCTCGCTGCTGGCGAGTGGTCCATTTCCACCGTCGCCGGCACCGGCAAGCAGGGGCACAGCGGGGATGGCGGTCCCGCCACGAAGGCCGACATTGACAACCCCTTTGGGGTGGTGCGTGGCCCGGACGGGGCGCTTTATTTTTGCGAGTACACGGGCCATCGCATCCGCAAGATCACACCTGACGGTGTCATCCACACCATCGCCGGCACGGGCGCGGCGGGTTACACGGGCGATGGCGGTCCGGCCACACAGGCGACCTTCAACAAGCCGCATGAAATCAGGTTCGATGCCGCGGGCGATCTATTCATCGTGGACATGGTGAACCACGCGGTGCGCAAGATCGACATGAAGACAGGGATCATCAGCACCGTGGCGGGTACGGGCGAGCCGGGCTACTCCGGTGACGGAGGTCCGGCCACCGCCGCCACCCTGGCGCAACCACACAGCATCCAGTTCGGTCCCGACGGCAACCTTTACATCTGCGACATCAAAAACCATGTCATCCGTCTGCTCGACATGACAAGCGGTGTCATCACCACCTTTGCCGGCACCGGCAAAGCGGGCGACACACCCGACGGTTCGCCCATCGAAGGCACGCCGTTGAAAGGGCCGCGCTCGCTGGATTTTGACAAAGACGGCAATCTTTGGCTGGCCACCCGCGAAGGCAACCAGGTCTTCAAATTCGACCTCAAGACCGGCATCATCCATCACCTTGCCGGTACCGGCAAAAAAGGCTTTACCGGCCATGGTGGTCCGGCAAAGGAGGCCACGCTCAGCGGGCCCAAGGGCATCGCCATCGACGCCAAAGGCAACGTCTGGCTTGCCGACACGGAGAGCCACAGCGTGCGCATGATCGACATGAAAAAAGGCACGCTCGAACTCATTGCCGGCACCGGGGAAAAAGGCGACGGCGCTGACGGCGATCCATTGCAGTGCAAACTGGCTAGGCTGCATGGCATCTATGTGGACGCTGACGGTGGTGTTTACATTGGTGACAGCGAGGCGCACAAGGTGCGTGTTTTGCGCCGGAAGTAACCCGCTTTTGCGCTCTTTTTGCATGTGGTCGGGCCAGCCAGTCGCAAAGCGGCGCGGACCATGGCGGTGAGTTGGGTGGGTGGGAACACATGGTACGCTGCTCCCAAAGCGGCATCACCGCAGCGAGGCCAATCATTTTGTTGACGAGAAGGCGAAAGGGAGCGGAGGCTGCAGACCAGAATCAAGCGGACCAGGCATTGGCTGGGGGTGAGTTGCCCCAACAACTCGGTTGAGTGTGTAAGCCTGAAATCATCTCAAATGTGCAAATTTTATCAATTTTAGAAAGAATACGCTTTCTATTTGTCTGAAATCGAATAGATATCATGGATATTCAGTTCTCACTCTGTCACTACCGTGTCTGAATCTCTCTTTTCCGCTCCCGAAAACGCTCCTGATGAACCCAGGCTCATAGGGCTGAATCCTTTTGCTGCTGATGTCTGCGCCGGGCCTTACGGGGTCAGCGAGACGCAGTCGGTGGCCGGTCTGAATGCCGAGGTGTTGGAGCGCCTGTCGCAGGCGGTCGATGAACAACAACGCTCCGCCGGGCGTGCTGCCGGACAATCCCTGGTGCTGCTGACGGCGCCGCGCGCGGGTTACGGCAAGACCCATTTGCTGGGCCGCATGACGGCGGCAGGGGGCGGGCAATGGCTGCTGCTGCCGCTGGCATTCCGCATGGGGGATGAGGTGACACGCGCCAACGTGGCGCGGCGTGGTTTGGAGGCGCTTGAGCGTGCGGAGACCGGAGTGCCTGGTTGGTCGAAATTGCGCGAGGCGTGCGGCGGGGTGGCGGCGGCTTTGCTGCGGCAGTTGATCCGAATTGGCAAGCTGCCCTGCGCCAATCCAGAGCAGGCTTTGCGAGTGCTTTCAGGTCCGGTTCACGAGATTTTCAGCAGCAGCGGGCAAGCCCGCTTGATTGGCGAATGGCTGTGCAAGCATGTGGCGCAACTGCGCAAGCCGATGGCGGAACTGGCCTCGCGCACGACCGGCCAGCTTACCGCCGCCGAGGCCGAACTGTGGTTGCAAGCCCTCATCGCGCAGGCTCTGGAGGGGCAGGGGGGCGGGCTCGCCGTGCTGCGCCAACTGGCCACCCGCTCCGAGGAAAGCTGCGGCATGCTGATGCGTTTGTTCGGCCTGTGGCGGCCTGTGGTGCTGCTGGTGGATCATCTCGACGGTTTTTACCGTAACGCCGAGGCCGGCCTGCGCATCGCCACGCTGCTGCTTGACGTGGCCGAACTCGACGGTCATCCGGTGGTGCTCAGCCTCAACCAGGATGTGTGGCAGGCCACCTTCGCGCATCACCTGCCAAGCGCGCTGGAGGACCGGCTCACCGCGTCGAGGCTGCTGCTAAGAGGTCTGGCCGAGGAGGAGGCGGCGGAACTCATCCGGCTGCGTTTGCGGCAGGCGCGTGTTGATGACAAAACCGCGCGCGCGTTCGAGGACTTTTTGGATGTGCCGCGTTTCTTCATGGGGAGACCGCTCGGATCGGTGTCGGCGCGCGCCTTTCTGCGTCATGCGGCACGGCAATGGGCGGCCTACACGCACTCGATCCCGCACGAGGGACTCGGTGAGGACAGCGATGCGCCGGAGGGTCTCGTTGCGGATGAGGAGGAGGGGGGGCTCGGCCTGCTGCCGCTGATCCAAGGGCATGACAAGCCCGCCGCGGACTCGCCCTTCCAACTCAGTCCGCCGGAGATTTTCGACGCCGACACGCAGGCCATGGTGAGGCAGGTCTCCGGAGGGTTGCGCGAGCCGAAGGCGGCGCTGCCGCAGGATCAACTGCCCGCTTCGGGTTCACCTTTTACCCCGCTTGAGCAAGCGTCTCAGCCGCCTGCGAGCGAAGCTGCGCCCAGCGCGCCGTCGGGCGGGGACAATGCCGACGCATCAATCCCGCCGCCGGCGGAAAACTTCGCGGGCCGGGTGCCTGGCAGCTTTGAGCGGCTGCGCGAGATGCTTGATCGTTTGCGCCAGAGCAACGGCATCGCCGCCAGTCCGCCGCCTGCCGAACCGCTTGCGGCGGCCAGTCCGGCGTTGTCGCCAACTCTGTCAAGTGCCACCGCCGTGGTGGAAAGCCCGTCGTCCGAGTCGGTGGCGCGCGCGGCGTTGATGGGACGTTTTGAGGCGTTGAAATTGCAGATGAGCGGCGAGGCAGAGACACGTCCGCTGGACGGCGCGCGTTTGATGGAGCTCATTCGTTTGGCGGGGCGGCGTTTTCCGCTGGTGCGGCCCGCCGAGCACGAGTTGCCGGGTTCGCCGGATCGCCCGGTGATGGCCTGGACATTGAGCCGCGCGGAGATTTTATTCGCGCCCGTCGGGGTCACCGATCCGGGTTACTGGCGGAATCTGGCGGTGTTCGCCGCGGGCCGCGCGACCGCCAATCAGGAGAACGCGGTGGCCACTGGCGAGGAAGCACCCGAATTCAAAGTGGTGGTTTTCAAATCCGTGCATGAGAACGCCGCCTGGGGAGGTCTTTTTTCCAGCGCCGGGTTTCCCGAGTCGCTGAAGCCATGGATCGATGTGGTGCATCTGGACGGGCGCAGCATCGGCGCGCTCTACGCCATGCAGCGCATCATTCGCGAAGCCGAGACCGGCGCGCTGCAAGCCGCGCCGCAGCAGGTGATGAGCGTGTTGGCGCGCGAGCTGGACTTCTTCTGGAAGCGCATTACCAGGCCGCTGAGCCAGCCGCGCTGAGGCGGGTCAGAGAAAAGAGCGGGGTCAAACAAGATCGAGCGGACCCGCGCCGCAGAAGTCGGCGATGCCGAAGCTCTTCAAACCGCTGTGGCCGAAGCCATGGGCGAGACTCAGCAGAAGGCGGTTGTGCGGCTGCTTGTCGAGTTTGCGGCTGCGACCCATGGCGTAGCCAAAGGTCTTCTCGCCGCCGATCATGACACAAGGAATGTTGTCGAGAGTGTGGGAGTTGCCTTTGCCAAGCTCGTTGGTCCAGAGGATGAGGGTGTTGTCGAGCATGGAGCCGTCGCCCGCCGGTTCGGGAGTCTCGGCGAGACGCCGCGCGAGGTAGGCGAATTCGCCAGCGAACCACTGATTGATCTTGAGCAGCTTGTTATGGGAGGACTCATTGTCGTCGGGATCGTGGGAAAGGGAGTGGTGACCTTCCTCGACGCCGAGCCAGCGCATCTGCGCCATGCCGACGGAGCGCATGTATTGCAGGGTGCCAATGCGCGCCATGTCGTTGGCAAGGGCATTGACCAGCAGGTCAATCTGGATGCGGCTGATGTCGGGGGTGTTGTCGTTGACGAGTTCGATGGAGGGATCGATGTCGGGAACGGGATGCGGCAGGCTGGATTGTTTGTCGGCCTGCTTGAGGTCGCTCTCCAAGGCGCGCACGAGTGTCATGTGCTGGTCGAGCAATGTTTTGTCCCGCGAGCTGAGTTTGCTGGAAACGCGTTTAAGATCGGCGTGAACGTGATCGAGCACGCTGACGAGACTGTCCTTGTCCTTCATGCGGCCGTAAAGTTTGGCGAGCATTTGATGCGGGTCATCGATGGGAGCGACGGGCTGGCCGGGGCCGGCGTAACTCATGCGGGTCCAGGGGTCGGCACGATTGGGCACGGCGACACCGAACTCAAGCGAGCCAAAACGGGTGCGGGTGCTTTCCTGGCTCTGCAGGTAGTTCTTGATCTCCTGATCGATGGAAATGCCGCCCGCCCAGCCGGCGGGATTGCCGCCGCCGCCGCGGATGTTGCCGGGGAGCAGCTCGGCGCCGGTGAGCAGGCAGCTCATGCCGCGCATATGGGAGTCGCCATCGCCGCGCACCCGGTTGAAGACGCCATTGAGCACGAGCATGCGGTCTTTAAAGGGAGCCAGCGGCTCCATGATCGGCTTCAAGGTAAATTCAGAACCTTCCTCATCCGGCCAGAAATCCTTGGGCAGCGTGCCGTTGGGGCTGAACATGATGATCAGGCGCTGACGGCGCTGCGGCAGCGGCGCGCCGGTCAGGCTGGGCAGACCGGCGAGGAAGGGCAGGGCGGCGGCCGAGAGACCGAGGTCCCGGAGGAATTGACGGCGATGGAGGGGCATTAGATGGAATTGGATTGCATGAAATGATACGTCCGCAAATCCTGGGTTTATTCCTCGTTGATGCAAAGGTTATCCGGCGGGTTTTATGCAGATGGAGAGTCTCGGCAGCAGGCGCCACTGCGCGTAAAGAACTCAAATGCAAGCGCGGCGAATCCCTCCGGACTGCCGTTCGGCACGCGTCTGCTCGTGTTGACGAATGGGTGTCAGGAATGTCTCTGCTGCCCTTGGCCCGGCTGCCACCATGCACCTCGCCCGCGCTGCGGACAAGCGCCGCCTGGCTTCGGCTGGGGCTCGCTCAAACGCGGTTGATGAGCAGGCCGCGCATGGCGCTGGAGGACATCATGGGCTGGAGCAGGGTCATGGCGGCGCGCAGCTTGGCGGGGGTGGCGCGGGTGCGGTCGTGCATGACGATGACATCGGTGGCCAGGGGGGCCAGCGGAGCGACATCAGCAAAGTTTTTCAGCACGGGCGGCCCGTCGAGGATGATCCAATCCACCTCCAAGCGCGCGCGCTCGATCCAGGCGCGGTAGCCGTCCAGCAGCTCGTTGGTCTCGTAAGCGGGGATGTCGTGGGCGGGCAGAACGTAGAGGCCGGACTCGCCGTAGCGAATGTCATCGAGCTGGCTGGCGCCGGAGCTGTGGCGCTCGGACTGCGGGAAATAATGATGCAGGCCGGGACCGCCGGCGTGGCAATCGATGACCAGGACCTTGCGGCCATGATGGACGAAGGTGGCGGCAAGCGCGGCGGCGGCGAGGCTTTTGCCCTCGCTGGATTCGGAGCTGGTGACGAGAATGATGCCGCCGGGCCCGCTGCGGGTAAGCGCTTGCTTTTCAAGTACGCCGGTGAGTTGGCGCAGGGCGGCGGCAGCGCCGCGCGGCTCCGATTTCAAGCACTCGGAGAGCACCTCGGAGGGTTGGGTGCCGGCGAGGAAGGGGAACTCGGCCAGGATGGTGGTGCGGTTGCCGCTGGTAATCGCCACCGGCGCAGTGGCGGCCAGTTGCCCGTTCGTCGTTTCTTGTGGTGGCGCAGCCTCCGCCGGTTCGGAGACCGGTGCGGCTGAGGTGTCCGCTGCCGCGCGCAAATGCTTGATGACATGATCTTCAGCAAGGCCCCAGCCGATGGGCACGCCGAGAAAGACGAGTCCGAAGACCATCATGGAGGCGAGCGCGGCGATGGATTTGTTTGGTTTCAAAGCTTTGTCCGGCGGGGTGGCCACGTCAGCGACGCGCAGCAGGCCGTTGTCGGTGAACTCGCCAGTGAGGTTGGCTTGGTTCATCCGCATGACGATGTTTTGATACATCTGACGGTCGAGTTCGACCTGATCAATGAGCATCTTTTCCTGGATCTCCTTGTCGCCGAGCGCGATGACATCGCCGCGGGCGGCTTCCACTTGGGCTTTGAAATCATCCCGTTGGGCGGTGAGGGTGGCCACTTCCTGGCTGGCCATGGTGGCGACGGCGGCGATCAAAGCGCTCAAGTCCTCACGGCGGCTGCGCAACTCGTTGTTGAGACCGACGACTTTCGGGTGGCGGGGACCGCAGAACTCCAGCAGGGGCGTCAGTTGCGCCTCAAGCGCGCTGATCTCGTTGCGCTTTTGGGTGACTTGCGGGTTGTCGGCGATCAAGCGCACGCGCAGCAGCTCGGCCTGGCTGCCCTGGGCGCCCTCAATGGCGGCGAGATCGTAGCGGGCGCGGGTGAGCTTTACCTCGGCGTCCGCCTGGGCGATGCTAAGCGCCTGCAGTTTTTCACCACCGGTGTCTTTGACTCCGTCTGTCCTGCTGCGGCTCATGACGCTGGCCTGCTGCCGGTAGTTGGCGAGACGGGCCTCGCTCTCCTGGAGGTTCTGGCGCAGTTCGGCGGCTTTCTGGGTGAGGAAGACAGAGGCGGCGCGGGTGCTGCCAAGCTCCTGCTCGGCGACGTAGTCGATGTAATGATTGACGTAGCGGTTGGCGAGATCGGCGCAGAGTTTTGGATCCTCGCCGCGCACCTGGACGCGCAGGATGAAGGACTCCTTCATCGGTTCGACGCGCGTGGCGGCGGCGGTTTTTCTGACGAAGATCTCGCGCAGGTTCGGAGGCGGCTTGGGTTTGGACAAGCCCAGCCAGTCCATGAGCATGGTCTGGAAGGATTTGCGGGTCAGGTCGGGATGAATGTACTCCGCGCGCAGTTCCGCCGGCAGTTGATCGTGGAAAAACTCGACGTAGCGGCGGGACTTCATCTCGGAGAGGTGGTTGTTCACCAGCAGCGGCGCGCTCAGTTCGCCGACAGGGGAGCGGCCGAGTTGCTCGAAGTTGAACACGTTGGCGTCCTGGATGCGCAGCAGCAGTTGCGCCTCGGCTTGATACACCTTCGGTCCGGTGCCGAGCGCGACAAAGGCGAGCATGGCGAGCAGCGCTCCAAATAGCGCGCCGCGTTTCCAGTTGCGGCGCATGTAGCCCACGAGATCGCTGAGACTGATGATGGTTTCGGCAGAGGAGGGGGCGGGCGCCGTAGGGGGAGTTGGCGGCGGCGGCGGCGACATCGCGGGCGCGGTCGGCACTGCGGCGAGTTGGTGATGTCCGCGCGTGTCCGCCAGTACCAAGGCGGAGGAAGCGGCGGCGTTTGCCGTCCGCTCCATTGCGGTGTCGTCAGTGTCGGGAAGATAGGTGAGCGGATTGGCGGCCATGACGGGGACGGGTTCAAATTTCAGGAAAGGGTGGCGGGGGAGAGCTGAGCGAGGGCGGGGGAGGCGGCTTTCACGCTGCCCTTCAGGGACATCGCGCGCAGTATGGTTTCGTTGACGAGGCGCACGTCGAAGACCTGCTCGGCCAAAGCGCGGCTGGCGCGGCCCATGGCAGCGAGGGCGGCGCGATTCTCAAGGCAGCGGCGCATGGCCTGCTCGGCGGCGTCCACGTCGCGCGGGCGCAGCAGCCAGCCGTTCTCGCCTTCGAGCAGGGCCTCGCCCGCGGCTTGTTGTTTCAGGCCCGCGCGGGTCAGGCGCACGCACTCGCGCGCGCCGACGGAATCGGTGGTGATGACGGGCCGTCCGGTGGCCAGCGCTTCAAGCGTCGCGTGCGGAACGCCCTCGCGATACCAGGTGGGCAGCACAAAGACGTGCATGGTTTTGAGCAGGGAGGCGACATCCCGAACCATGCCATGATGAGACAGCAAGCCCTCACTGACCCAACCGGCCACCTCCTCCTCGGTGACGCGATTTGGATTTGGATCGAAGGGGCCGATGAGGTGGAACTCGGCATCGGGATGCTCTTTTTTCACCCGTCGCGCCGCTTCTGCAAAGACGCGCACGCCTTTGCTGACGAGCAAGCGGCTGACCAGCGCGAAACGCAACGGGCCGCCGTTTTGGAACGCCTGATTCTCCTCCAAAGGCGCCTGCGCAAACTCGCTGGTGTTGACGCCGGAACCGGCGGTGACATGCACCGGCACGCCGGGCGGCAGCATGTTCAACTCCTCAAACAAGCGCTTGTCATCCTGGTTCTGCATGAAGATCACATCGGCGCGCCGCAAGGCGAAACGATGCAGCAACTTCGACACGAATTGCACAAGCCGGCCTTTAAGCGTCTCCTGCCGGACAAAAGTGAACCCGAGTCCGGGCAGCAGGGCATACACCTTGCGGACACCGGCCAGCCTGGCGATCGGGCAGCCATACAAAACCGACTTGATGGTGTAAGCGAAGAGGGCGTCGGGCCGCTCGCGCCGGAACAGGCGCAACATGTCCCGCCAGGTGGTTAGGTCGCTGAGCGGATTGACGCGCGAGCGCACCATGCGCACAGGCTGGTGGCGCCCGCCGAGTTGGTTCATGAACTCGTGCACATGCGGGTAATCCTCAGCGGCGGAGGTGACGACCTCGCAGCCATGCGCGGCAAAATCGCGGATGAGATCGCCGCGATGGTAGATCAGCGTGTTGGCGTCGGCGGTGAGGACGAGGATTTTCATGGCTTGCTTGGCAGCAAATGGGTGAGCGCGCGCTTCACCGTGCGCATGGAGTGGAAGACGAGGGCGCGCAGGCTGGAGGGATTGACCGCTTCAAGATCCGCCACAAGGCGTTGCTCCTTGGCCCACTTTTTCTTGTATTCGACATCGCCGGGCAGCAGGTCGTACTCGCTCAAACCCTGGCGCATGGCCCAGCGGATGTTCTCGGCCATGATGAGTTTCCCGGGCGAGAATTCGATGTGCGCCACGCTCCAGCCGCCCTGGTAGTCCCAAATTTTGCCGCCCTCGACGAAAGCGTAGTTGGCGGCGACTGGACGGCCGTCGAAGTCGATAACCAACAAGGCGGCGCGCTGCCGCGGGCACCAGGCGGCGGCCAGTTCGTTGTGGAAGTCGCGCGTGCGTGGTTGCAAAAAGAGGCTCTGATCGGGAGTCCAGCGCTCCCCATGCAATTGCATCAGGACCTCCAGCAGCGCGGCGGATGCCGCGGCGTCGCGCGCCTCGCGCACGGTGACGCAGAACGCTTTTTCGGAGTCGGCGACCAGGTTGCGGTATTTTTTCCGGAAGCTGCCGCTGCGCTGCATAATATAGCTGTCCCAGCCGCCGTCGTCGAAACGAATGATCGGGCTGGGCTGCTCATTGACGAGACGGACCTCGCAGGCGTGCTTTTCGAGGGCGCGGCGGAGGCGCGAGACGTGGGGCGAGTCAAGATCGAGGAAGCCAAAGTGCGCGGCGTCCCAGGCGCTGCGGGCAGCGGCCAGCGTCTGATCGAGAAGCATGTCGAGCACCGTTTCGCAGCCCGGTAACACCATCAGGTCGAGTCCCTCCGCAACCACCTCCCCCAGCCCGCCGAAGAACGACAGGTGCCGCAAATGGCGGCGCGCGGGAGCGGTGCCGGGACCGATGGCAAAAGGCGCGAGCGCGACCAACTCGCCCGCGCTGGTCCAGGCGGCGCCGATCAAGGCTTGGTGGTCGTTGGCAAAATGTTTCCACCAGAGTTCGATCCAGTCACGCCGCATGAACGGGGTGCGCGTGGCGTTGCGCTCCAGCAGGGCGTCCCAGTACGGCAGCAGCCGCCGCACAGCGGCGTCATCGCGCGCGATCTCGATGCGCACGCCAGCCGGTGTGCTCCGATTCGTTTTCTCCACAGGCACGGCGGCGCGGTACAGGCCCGCGATCTCCGCTTCACGCCGGAGTTCGTCGGTGAGCATCAGGGTGGATACCGGGATCATGATTTCGGGAGAGTTTTGGCTGCGGGCGGCCGGTTCAATCGATCGGCGAGTTGACGCGCAAGTTGTTCGCGGGCGGCGAGCAGCGCCGGCATGTCGTCTTTCCAATCGCCAAAGCCGCGCGCGAAGACACGGGTGAGTTGCAGCGCCGGCTCGCGCAGACCGGCTTTGGCGGCGAGCGTGAGATAATCAAAATCCTGCGCCGCGGCGCGCAGCCATTTCAATCGAATGGAGGCGACGGGCGCGTCCCGCCCATGGCGCGACCGGGTGGCAGGGTAGATGTAAAAACCGTCGCCATTGAAGGTCTCTTCACCGCCACGGAAAGTGCCGGCGTCGGCCCAGGGATCGACATCGGGCGGGTAATAAAGCAAGTCCCAATAGGCCAGCCCGGTGAGGCCGTGGAACTGCATCAGCCAGGGCAGGATGCGATGATTGATCGCGGGATAATCCGTCATCCACACGGGCGGATGACCCTCGGTCACCACTTGCGGGTGGCCGTGCAATTCTTTCCATGGCTCGCTGAGCTGAACCAGCGCGGCGTAGGTCCAGACCTCGTCGCCGGCGGCGAGGCGTTTGGCGATGTTGCGCTGGCCTTGCGGATGCTCCATGTCCTCGTACACCGCGCTGAAGTGCGGCACCCAGATGTCGGCCGCGCCGACGAGCGATCCCCAGCTTGGATCATCCGGCGTGGGTTGCTCGGTGATCATCAACGGCAGGCGCACGCCGTGCTTCTTTTCCGCCTCATTGAAGAAGGCACCCCACTTGCGCACACGCTCGTAGGCGGCGGCGTCATTTGGCTCGTCGAGATCGCCGAGCGCGATGTAACCGCGATTGCCGCTACGAAAGCGGTGCAGAATTTTCATCCAGTCCGCCACGTAACGCTGTGCGGCCTTGCGATCGCGCCCGAGTGGATCGGGGAAGGGCCAGTCAGGAAAAATCGGCAGGCCAATGGCCGCCGCATGACGATGCAGCAGGTGACGGCGCAAGACCAATTCAACGGCCTTCGCGTCAAGCTTGCCGGTGGCGGCATCGGGAAAGCTCTGGCGCACCTGGTCGATGCTGAAGCGGTGCTGCGCCAGCATGCTTTCATAGGCGTCGAGCAGGCGCGCGAGTTTGGAGTCGGGCGAGCCGGCGTTACGGTCAAAGCCATGTACTTCAGCGACCCGGCGCCAGCCGAGCCAGAAGGACGAGCGCAATGACGGCGTCACTGGCAGATCGAAGGGCAGCACCTCCAGATCGTAAGCGACCGTCTCACGCGAGCCGCCGCGCAGCGTCACCCAGACCTCGCCCGTGTAAATGCCGGGCGGGGTGGCGTAAGGCACAAACACATCCACCCAGAAGGGCTGGTTGAGTTGCGGCAGGGAAGGCAGCACCTGCTCCGGCAAATCCTGCGGCACCAGCGCATCAGGATAATCCCCCGCGGGCAGGGAGGTCTGCGGCGAGGAGATGCTGACTCTGACGTAATGCTCCCGAAAGATCGTGGGTGGGGCGATGCGGCGACCTTTTTGACCTGTGATCGGTGACGCTGTGAGTTTGGCGCCCGCCAGCTCCTGCGGCGTGCCGGTGAGCACCACCTGGAACGCCTCCCACTCGCCGCGCGCCGCCAGCAGTTGCGGGGTCACCCGCGGGCGCGCCGGTTGTTCGCGGAACACCCGCGTCATGGCGTCCACCGTCCACACTCCCACGGCACACGCTTTCCAGGGCGCGGCCAGCAAGACCGCGCTTAGGGAGAGCTGAATGAGTCGCGAGCAGTTCATACAGTGGCGGGTGCCAGGGTTTCGTAGAGTCGCTGGTAAGCGTCGGCGGCTCGGTCGAGGGAGAAATGTTCGAGCACCCGCGCGCGCGCTGACTCGCCCGCCTGAGCGCGGGATTGAGGTGGCATGGTCAGCCAGTGCGACCAGGCGGCGGCGAGCGCGGACGCGTCCCCGGCGGGTGTCACGGTGCCGTAGCCTTTGGTGAGCAGCGCGCAATCCCCGACATCCGTGGTGACGCAGGGCACGCCGCAGGCCATGGCTTCCAGCACGGTCATCGGGCAGGCCTCGGTGCGCGAGGACAGCGTGAACAAATCGAGCGCCGGATAAAAAAGCTCCGGCTCGCTTTGAAAAGGCAGCCACAACACCTGGCCAGGGCGCGGCAGATCGTCCGCCAGCGACCGGCATTCGGCGTCCAAATCTTCAAGTCGAACTCCGCACATCAACAGCCGCACTTCCGGCAGGCGCTCCTGAAGCAAAGCCATGGCGCGCAGCAGCAGCGGCAGGTTTTTCATCTCGTGAAAGCGTCCAACAAACCCGATGACCTGCGCGGTCTCGCTCAAGCCGAATTTTTCGCGTGTTTCGCGGCGCCTCTGTGCCGAGCGGCGGAAGCGATTGCTGTCGATGCCGTTGGGAATCCACTGCAAACGCGCGCGCGGATAGCCGATGGCGACATGGTCAGCGAGCGCGGCTTGCGAGCAGGACACGATGCGGCTGGGTACGACCTTGGCCGCCCATGGCAGCAATCGTTTCAACAGCGCCGTTTTCCAGGCGGATTCACCAGGCGCATGGGTGATCTCGCGGCAGTGAATGCTCCACACCACGCGCCGCGCGCCAGTCAGGCGCGCCATCAGGCCGCCGATTAAATCCGCGTGATGCATCCAGGTTTGCACCACCGCGGGCCGCTCCACGCGCAGCACGCGCCAGAGTTTGCCGAGCGCGGAACGCGACAGGAAAGAATCCTCCTCCAACGCGTAAAGGGTGTCGCAGGACTGGCGCAGTTCCGCCGCCTCCGCGGGCCGGTTCGCGGCGCGCATGGCCACCACCACCACGCGCCAGCGTTGGCGGTCCAGACGGCTCACCAGCGCGCGCAGCATGGATTCCGCGCCGCCACCGCCGATGCCATGAATGAAATGCAGCAGCACTGGTCGCTCGTTCGCCGTGGCGGCGGGACAAGGCAGCGTCCGCACCGGAGCCACGGCTGCGGCCGGCAGGAGCGCGGCGTGCAGGCAGCGGTCTTGCGGCGGGGTGGCTGACAGGGCAGGTGTCATGGGCATCACAAGGCGGCGCGGCGGCTGAATTGACGACGCCATTGTTTCAAAGTTTCAAAGGCGCCGGAAACAGTGGCCTCCGCCTCTGGTACCGAGGCTGGCGTGCCGTAGCGCGGCAGCTCCCAGTGACTGCTGCCCGGCAGCACCCGGCCGTTGATCATGCTGAAAGCGGCCTGGTAACCGGCTTCCTGCAACCATCCGGCACTTTTCGCCACGTCAAAATCATGAGCACCGCCGTTCGGGTAGGCGAACCAGCGCGCCGGCCTGCCCAATTCAATGCGAAGACGCTCCGAGCTGAGCAGGATTTCGTTTCGCGCCTCCTCGTCGGTGCAGCGCCCTAAAATCGGATGGGAATGCGTGTGGCCGCCGATTTCAATGCGGCCATCCTGGGCCAGATGCCGCACTTCGTCCCAAGTCAGCGCCTCCAACAGTTCGGGCCGGCCGCGATTCACCTCCACGCCAAGCAAGGCAACGAGACGCGCGACCTCGCCCTGCAGTTCGGCCCATGGCAGCCGCTTCAGCGTCCTCAGCAGCTCTTGCAACGCGAACCGCCTTTCCTTCAGCGTTGCCAGCGGCAAGTCGAAGTTGGCGCCGTTGATTTTCACCGTCAGCCGGCCGCCCGGCGCGCGTGCCAGCGCCACATCAAGCTGTTGAAACCACAGCATTTTACCATCGGCAAAGGCCGTGCTTACAAACACCACCGCGCGCAGATCGAACTCACGCAGAATGGGCAGCGCCCGTTTCAGGTTCGAGGCGTAACCGTCGTCAAAAGTCAGCAGCACGCGCGGCTTCGAACCAGGACTGGGCGCGGGCGATTCCGCCACGTTGACCGCCTCTTCCGCACTGACCACATGGTAGTGTGCCGCCAGATGCGCGCAAAGGTCGCGGAAGTGGGAATCTCTAACGTGCAGGCTCTGGTCCAGAACGCCGTCGCAGTCTTCTCCGCGCAATCCGTGAAAGGTCAGCACAGCGATGCCTGCACGCGCCCGTTGGCGGCTCCAGCGTGAAAAGCCGGAGCTCACCAGGGCCGTGGCAGCGAGATGCTGACGGCTCAAATTCGAGGTCATGAAGCGGTAAAATGGTTCAAACACCACAACTATAAGGAGAACCCATTGCTTCGCAATCTCTAAAGTATGAAAATTATGGAAAATAAATTACATGCTCTGCTTGTGCGTGCTGCGCACATGCGCATTCACCGTTGCGGACAAAGACAGGCTGGTTACTGCGTTGTTTGCCTGATGCAAAGCCGCCGTCATTTCCTCGTTTCCTCCAGTGCTGCCTCGTTGATCTGGGGCGCGGTGCCCATCCTTGCCCAGAAATCCGACCGCAAGTATCGCGTGGCCCTCATCGGATCAGGTTGGTGGGGCATGAATCTGCTGCGCGAGGCGCTTGCCTCCGGGCGCGCCACCTGCGTGGCCTTGTGCGATGTGGATCAGGACAAGCTCGATTTTGGCAAGGACGACGTGGAGGCGGAGAGCGGCGACAAACCGGCCTTGTTCAAGGACTACCGCGAGTTGCTCGAGCAAGTGAAGCCGGAGATCTGCATCATTGCCACTCCCGATCACTGGCATGCGCTGCAAACTATCGCCTGCGTGCAAGCCGGCGCGCATGTGCTGGTGGAAAAACCCACCGGTCACACCATCAACGAGAGCAAGGCCATGGTGCGCGCGGCGCGGCAGGCCGGCGTCGTCGTGCAGGTCGGTTTGCATCGCCGCATCGGCCCGCATCACGTCGCGGCCATGGAGTTTCTCAAATCAGGCCAAGTCGGCAAGGTCGGCTCAGTGCGTCTTTTTGCCCACAGCCGCGGCGCCAAAGAAGAACCGAAACCGAACCAGGAACCGCCCAAGGGCATGGATTGGGACCTGTGGTGCGGCCCGGCTCCTGTGCGGCCTTTTAACACCAAGCTGCATCCCGGCGGCTGGCGAAATTTTCTCGACTACGCCAACGGCACCATGGGCGACTGGGGCGTGCACTGGCTCGATCAAGTCCTCTGGTGGAGCGGTCAAAAAGCGCCAAAGAGCGTCTTCTGTACTGGTGGTCGTCCCATCTTCGGCGAGCCGGTGCTCAACGATAAAGAGCAGACCACCGACGCGCCGGATCATCAGCTCGCTGTTTTTGAGTTTGCGGGATTCACTGCCAGTTGGGAGCACCGCAAGTTCGCCGAGAACGGCAGCGAGAAGCACAAGATAGGCGCCTATTTTTACGGCGAGAAAGGCGTGCTGCACATCGGCTGGCGTGATGGCTGGACGTTTTACCCGGCCGGCAAAAACGGCGAGCCCGGCGCGCATGGCGACCACGAGCTGCAGGAGCCGGACGGTCACAACATCGCCCTGCTCTGGGCCAACCTCATCGACGCCATCGAAGGCCGCGCCGAACCCGTCGCCGGCATTGAGGCCGCCCACCGTGCCTCCTGCCTGCCCATGCTCGGCATGATCTCCCACAAGCTCGGCCGCAGCTTGCAGTGGGATGGCGAAAAAGAAACCATTCCTGGTGATGCGGAAGCAGCCGCACTCATGAGTCGCGCCTATCGCAGCGGATGGGAATATCCCGTGTAGTGGTTATTGCCCACTTGCAGGCAGGATTAAGGTCGCAAGAGCAGTTGGAAAATCATGGACCCCAGCATGAGACTGCCTGCCACAATCTGGCGGTCTTCAGAGATCGCGTCACACAGCCGTCTGGCTCCACGACGGCCGCGCGCGGTCCACTTGATCTCCTGCCCGGGCGGCCTGCAAATCGGAGATGGGTGATGATAAAAGACGGCGCTGGCGGAGTTTCAGCGGGCTGCCATGAAACTTCCGCGCCCCGCCTCCCTTGTTCAAAGGCCCGCAGGCCAGCCTTTTTTCATATGGGCGAGTTTCAGCGACCCGCAGCATGCCTGGAGCGCGCCGGCCGAGTTGCGTCCTGAAACTGCCCCGCCCATTGACCGGACTTGCCTGGCATGCACGCGCAGCTCGCAGACTACTTTGCCGAGATCAACCGTGTGGTCCGCGCGCTGGGCATGCTTGAGCCTTGCAAGATGGCGCGCGCACTTTTTTCTCGCGCCGCGCAACTCCGCGGGCGCGAGCGGGTTTGAGTCGTCGTCTTCCCGACCAAACCAACCCGAAACCGAACCTAACTCAAAAACGTCATGAAAACCCAGTTCAAACCGATCTTTGGCATCCTCTGCGGAGGCGCCCTGCTGGCAGGGGCCAGTCTTGCCCAGGAGGGCAATCGCCCGCCTCCCGGCGGTCCTGATGGACGCGGCAACCCCGCGGAAATGCTCAAACGCGCCGATGCCGATGGCGATGGCAAGGTGAGCAAGGAAGAATTCATCAAAGCACGCAGCGCGGAGTTGGAGGAGGCTTTTGGCCGCATTGACACCAACAGCGACGGATTCATCGACGAGGCGGAAGTGAAAGCGGTCGCCGACCGGATGCGCGAAGGATTCAATCGTGGCGGTGGCGAAATGCGCCGCCCGGATGGAGGCGGCCGCCCGGAAGGGGAGGGCATGCGCCGCCCGGATGGGGAGGGCGGGTTCCGTCGTCCTCCTGAAGGGGAGCGCCCCGAAGGCATGCGCCGCCCGGATGGGGAAGGCGGCTTTCGTCGGCCTGAGGGCGGTCCTCCCGGCGGTGAGCGCGGAGCCTTCATGGGCGATCAGGCGTTCTCCCGCATGGACACGAATGGTGATGGGGTGCTTTCCAAGGAGGAGTTCGAGACCGGCATGGCCCGCATGAGGGAAATGCTGCGCGGTGTGGGCCGCGGCGAAGGGCCTCCCGGAGCAGGTTCTCGCGGTCCTGAAGGCATGCGTCGTCCCGAAGGCGGCGAGGGCGGTTTTCGCCGTCCGCCGCAGCAAGGAGGAGAAGGCACAGGCCGCGCCCGCCCGGAACTGGAGGGTGGCGACGCTCCGAAGAAGGACGAGGCCTGATTTTTTCGAACCAGGGACCTGCCCGTTGAACGGAGAGCCGCGCTGGCTCTCCGTTTTTTTTACGTTTGTTGCATTGAGATTTTGCTTCCGCAAACGCGGGATGCGGGTGAGATTCCAGGCTTTCCCGAGTTGGCATGACCCGATACCAAATTCTCAACACCCTGCTGCACCTGATTATCTTCTTCCTGGGCGCGGGCATTGGCTCCTTTCTCAATGTGGTGATCTATCGCCTGCCGCGCGGGCTTTCGGTGAACCAGCCGCGGCGGTCCTTCTGCCCTTCCTGCCGGTCTCAAATCCCGTTCTACCACAACATCCCGCTGCTCAGCTGGCTGCTGCTGCGCGGCAAGTGTGCCAAGTGCGGCGGCGGCATCTCAGCGCGCTATTTCTGGGTGGAACTGCTCGTCGGCATTTTATTTTACGCGGTGTTCCTGCGCTTCGGCGGCGAGTGGGCGGAGATCAGCCAATGGGGGCCACTGGTGCTTTGCCTGTGGCTGTTCATCGCGCTGCTGGTGGCCGGCACCTTCATCGACATCGAGCACTTCATCCTGCCGCACGAAATCACCATCGGCGGCACGGTGGCGGGTCTGCTGTGCGCGGCGGCGGTGCCGGCTTTGCAAAACGAAACGGGACACGGGCGCGGTTTCCTCATCGCGCTCGGCAGCGCGGCCCTGGGGTTGGGGTTGCTGTGGTTGGTGGTGGAACTGGGCAAGCTGGCCTTTGGCCGCAAAAAGCACGATTTTGATCCGCCCGTGCGCTGGGAGGTGGCGCAGCCGGATGAAAACCAGCCGCCGGTGGTGCGTTTTGGCGAGGAGGAACTGGCTTGGGAAGACATCTTCACCCGCGCCAGCGACCGCATGTTGGTGGAATGCGCGAGTCTGAAGGTTAATGAGCGCGACTGGCAAGGGGTGACTGCCGAGCTGTGGATGGAGCATCTGAAAATCCGCCAGGGCAAGGATCTGGCGGCGGTACTGCCGTGGGAGGAGGTGAAATCCATCACGGGTGTGACTGCGCGCATGGTCATTCCGCGCGAGGCGATGGGATTTGGTGACGTGCTGTTTTTGATGATGATCGGCGCTTTTGCCGGTTGGAAAGCGGTGCTGTTCACAGTGCTGGCGGCCTCGGTGCTGGGCACCGTGGTGGCGGTGCTGCAGCGCGTCACCGGCCGCGCCGAATGGAGCGCGAAAATCCCCTTCGGCCCCTATCTGGCGGCGGGGGCGGTCATCTGGTTGTTTTACGGACCGCAACTGCTGGCCTGGTACTTTTCCAAACTCGTGTTCAGGGCATCGTGAGGCAGGAGCGGGTTTTTAGTCGCGCTCGCCGCCGCCTGTGTTAAGCATCGCGCATGGCATTGCTGAGTGTCCAAAACCTGAAGGTGCATTTCCCGTTGCGCGGGGGATGGTTTGGCCGTGACGGCGGGGTGATCAAGGCGGTGGACGCGGTGAGTTTTGAAATCACGGAAGGCCGCACGCTGGGTTTGGTGGGGGAGAGCGGCAGCGGCAAATCGACGGTGTCGCGCGCGCTGTTGAAACTGGTGCCGCCGACGAGCGGCACCGCCCATTATCGGGGGCGCGAGATTTTAAGCCTGGGCGAGCGCGACTTCCGCCCTTTGCGCAAGGAGATGCAGATGATTTTCCAGGATCCGGTGGGATCGCTGAATCCACGCATGAAAGTGGGGCGCATCATCGAGGAGCCGCTGGCGATCCACTTCAAGTCGTTGAGCCGGGGCGACCGCCGGCACGCGGTGGCCACCCTGCTGCGGCGGGTCGGGCTGCCTGAGGACTCCGCCGAACGTTATCCACACGAGTTCAGCGGCGGACAAAGACAGCGCATCGGCATCGCGCGCGCGCTGGCGGTGGAGCCGAAGTTTTTGATCTGCGACGAGCCGGTGAGCGCGCTCGATGTGAGCGTGCAGGCGCAGATTTTGAACCTCCTGAAGGACTTGCAAGAGGAGTACAAACTGACCTACCTTTTCATCGCCCACGATCTGGCGGTGGTGCGGCACATGAGCGACGACATCGCGGTGATGCACCTCGGGCGCGTGGTGGAAATGGGCGGCGCCGACGAGATTTGCGAGGAACCCCGGCATGAGTACACGCGCAAGCTTTTGAGCGCGGTCCCCGCCTGAGGACGGTCCGAACCCGACACCGATGACACCGCTCTTCAAAAAACTGCTCGGACTGAACTGGATCCTGTTTTTGAACATGGCGGCGCTGATCGCCTTCGGCGTCTTTGCCATTTACAACGCCTCGGCCTACAAGGAGGGGCCGGCGCTGTCCATGAAGTGGCGTGAGCACATCACCTTTGCAATGGTTGGCCTGCCGGTTTTTTTTGGCGCCGCCTTGATTGATTACAAGTGGATTCGCTGGGCTTGCGTGCCGGCTTATCTGGCCGGCATCGCCGGGTTGATCGCGGTCGAACTGGTGGGAGTGGAAAAGGGCGGCAACAAGGCCTGGCTGCTGGTCGCCGGCAGGGAGATTCAGCCCTCGCAGTTTGCCATCACCTCCGGCATTCTGATCCTGGCGGTGATCTTCGGCGACCTGCCGCGTTTCATGCCGGTTTTTCGTCATCATTTTCTGCGCGTGGCCACGGCGGTGGTGGTGGCGGGCATCCCGGCCGCGATGGTGGCCAAGGAAGACTTGGGATCGGGCTTGGTGTGGGGGCCGGTCTTCCTGGGTCTCATGCTGGCGGGCAGCGTGCCGTTTCGTTATCTCATCGTGCTGGTGCTTGGCGTCTTGTGCGTGGTGCCAATGGTGTATTTTTTCGGCCTGAAGGATTACCAAAAATTGCGCATCGACACGCCGCTGTACATGAATACGGGCCGCTCTCATTTGGTGGACATGCAAAAGGAGGGCTGGGTGCCGAGGCATCTGGAGATTGCCGTGGGTTCGGCGGGGCTGGAAGGGAAGGGGCCGCTCTCCGTCAAAGTCCCTGACGGGCGCTCCGTGCACCGCACGTTTTTCCCGAACGAGTCCATCAATGATTTCATCTTCGCGGTCATTTGCGAGGAGTTTGGATTCCGCGGCGCGCTGCTGATGCTCTCAGCCATGCTGCTGCTGCTTTTGCAGGGCATCTTCATCGCCTACAACGCGCGCGACCAACTGGGCCGGTTGATCGCGGTCGGCGTGGTGGCCATGTTCTTCGCGCACACTTTTCAAAACGCGGGCATGAACTTGAACATCCTTCCTGTCATTGGCCTGCCGATTCCCTTTGTCTCCTACGGCGGCACTTTCCTGCTCGTCTCGATGTTCCTCATGGGCATGACGCAAAGCGTCTGGATTCACCGGCGGTCTTCCCCGCTCAAGAAAAAACGCGGCACCGGCGACAAATTCGAGGACATGGACGAATAAGACCCCGCTGGAGCCCGCCCTGACAGTCCCCGCCCGGGTTGACTGGCCATGGCCCGGTTTTCCCGAATGACTGCGGCCAAGACTGTGATTAATTCGCGCATGCGCCTTCTCCAGTCTCTTCCGCGTCTCGTCTTGATCCCCGCCGTCCTTCTCTGGCTGGCGCATTGCGCCACCTCCACGCCGCCCACGGCCAGCGCCACCGCGGAGAAGCTATTTTCCCACGAGGTCAAACCCATCCTGCAGCAGCACTGCCTGCGCTGCCATAACGGTGCCGCGCCGGATTTGCTCGACCTCTCCAATCGGGCTGCCGCCTTCATGCCGCACCCCAGCGGACGCGCCTACATCGTGCCCGGCAAACCGGATGAGTCCTTGCTGATCGAGTCGGTGTCACGCGAGGGTTTGCATCAGCGCATGATGCCGCGACTGCTGGTGACGCTGACCGACATGGAGATCGGCACGCTGCGGGAATGGATCGAGGCGGGCGCGCCCTGGCCGACCGGTGAGCCGGGCAATTTGCGGCACCGCGCCAGCATTGAGGATCGCTGATCCGGCGCGCCATCACAAAAACACCACTGCCAGCGACAATCGCCGTAGCAGCAAGGCGCCGCGTTCGGTAGTCATGCTGCGTTCTCTACAATCACCATGGGCAAGGAATTCAACATCACTCCGCAGAGCGTTCCGCTCGTTCACACCCCCTACCGTCGCATCCAGACGCCGGTGCCGCATCCCGACTCGCTGCCGGTGTTGGAATCCCTGCGCCACAATGAGCCGCTTTCCATGCGCGGCATGCCACCGGTGGTTTGGGATCGCGCCGAGGACATTTTTGTGTTCGACAAGTACGGCAACCAATGGTTGGACTGGAGCAGCGGCGTACTCGTCACCAACGCCGGTCATGCGGCGCCGGAAATCTGCGAGGCGATGATCGCGCAAATCAAGAGCCGCCTCATTCACAACTACGTTTTCCCCAGCGAGGAGCGCGCCGAACTCGTCGAGTTGCTGGTGTCGGTCGCGCCCGCGGGACTCGACAAAGCCTTCCTGCTCAGCACCGGTTCGGAGGCTACCGAGTGCGCCATCAAACTCTCGCGCGCCCACGGCATCAAAGTCGGCGGCCGGGAGAAAATCGGCATCGTCGGTTTCGAGCGTGGTTTTCATGGCCGTACGCTCGGCTCGCAGCAGGCCGGCGGCATGGCGGGGCAGAAGGAGTGGATCATCAACATGGATCCCGCCTTTGTCATCGCCCCGTTCCCGGATGGTTACTGGGAAAAGGAAACCGGGTTCGACGCCTTCCTCGCCGCCATCGAACGCGCCGGCTTGACGCCCGCGCAGATCGCCGGTGTCATGATGGAATCCTACCAGGGCGTCGGCCCTGACTTCGCGCCCGTGCCTTATGTGGAAAAATTGCGCGCCTGGTGCGACGAGCATCAGGTCGTGCTCACCTTTGACGAGGTGCAGGCGGGCTTCGGACGCACCGGCAAATTCTGGGCCTTCGAGCACTACGGCGTCACCCCTGACATCATCTGCTGCGGCAAAGGCATCTCCAGCGGCATGCCGCTCTCGGCGGTGATTGGCCGCTCGAAGTTCATGGATCAGTTCCCGCCCGGTTCGATGACCAGCACCCACACCGGCAACCCGGTTTGTTGCGCCGCCGCCACCGCCAGCATTCGCAAGATTCAGAGCGAGGACCTGACCGGCAACGCCGCCCGCCTCGGTCCCGTGCTGCTCGCCGGACTGCAAGAGATACAAAGCCGGCACCCCGAACTCATCGGTCACGTCACCGCCACCGGCCTTGTCGGCGGCATGCAGACGGTGAAACCCGACACCGGCAAGCCCGACCACGACCTCGCGCACCGCATCATTGAGCTTTGCTATCAGAAAGGATTGCTGCTCTTCGCCCCCGTCGGCGCCTGGGGACAGACCGTGAAAATCTCCCCGCCGCTAACGATTCCGCGCGAAGCTCTGGAGGAGGGTCTCGCCGTGCTGGCGGAGGCTACAGATCAAGCCGTGGCCGAGTGCGCTGAGTGCTGCGCCGCTTGACGCCTTTTCCCCGCAGACGCAGCGCGCCATAAACCGCGGCCACCAGCAGAACGGCCACCGCCACCAGCGGCCAGGGGCTGCTCTCCTCACTTGGCGATTCCGTTGCGGGGGGCGTCTGCGCAGGCTTGCTTGTCACCGTTTCGATCTGGCTGGCCGCCAGCACTTCGCGCGCGGTCGGCAGTTCGCGATCCAGCACCGGCGACGCCTTCGCGGCATTGTCCCAGTCCGCTTTGATCAGCAAGTCCACCCCCGGATTTTGCTCCTTCACCTGGCAGGAGCATTTGCCGACGAGGAAAGCCGCCGCGCTCTCAATCGTCTCCTGCCGGATGCCCGCGCCGACCAGCGCGTAGAGCGCGCGACCGCGACCGAACACGGGAAACACCATCGGCTCGTCGCTCTCCGCCAGCCCCTCCTCGCTCAGCAGCAGCATGGAAACCAGCCGCGCCTCCGCCGGATCGTCGCGCGCCACGCGCAGGACGGAAAACTCCAGGCGCAAATCCTCCTCCGGCACCGACACCAAACCGTTGGCGATGTCCGACTCGTCCAGCTTCGGCAGCGTCATCACACTGGCCAGATAATCCAGCCGCTCCTGCAGCAGTTTCTCCGCCGCGTCATCCGCCTCCTTGTCACCCGACTCCAGCAGCAGCCACACCGCGCTTTCCCCCTCCGACAAACGCCGCGCCAGCTCGCGCCGCGCGGGCGACTCGATCAGCCCTTGCAGCGTCTCAGGATGAAACGGCGCCGACAGGATGGGCGCGCGAATGCCCGTCGAGGAAGGGAAGCGCGTCATCAACCAGGCGTTCTCGTTGGGCGGCACACCCTTGCCCAGAGCGGCCAAATCCGGCGGCAGCGTGTCGCTCAGACCCACCCGCCGCACCAGCACGTTGGCGCGCTCGCCCTCTTTTTTTTCCAACTCACCGAGAGCCGCCTCCTGCTCCGCCGACAGCGCGTCGCGATGAAACACCAGCACCTGGAACGGGTCCGCCGGCCAGTGCTCCAACGCATAGCGAAACACCGGCACCGAACAGGCAAAAGCCGCGCCGGCGGCCAGCAGGATCATGGAAAAGTACAAAGGAAAGCGACGAGGCATGGACCAACAAAACGGCTTCTGGCTTGCGGGCTTTGCAAGACTTGCTCTTGCCCAATGGTAGTGGTTGTCCATGATCACCCAGGCCAGCACTTTCCATCCCGTCTTCTGGCAGGTCTCCGCCAGGGTCGCGAGCAGCATTTCCCGGTCGGCGTTGTCTTGCACAAGGTTCTCCCTGCGGTTGCCGCGCGCGGTGACGTGATAAAGCGTGCCTGGATATTGGATACGGAGTTGCCAGGGCATGACAGCGAGCCTGGTTCATCCGGGATGTTGGTGCAAACAAAGGGAAGAATCCCGAATGAAGGGGGGCGTGCTAGGACGCGTCAGCGACTTGGTGCGGTGGCAGAGCGCAGCGGCGACACCGCTTTGGTTCGCGGCCGCGCGCCAAGGATTTCTCACTCATAGAAATCAGCAGAGGAAACAGAGCAGCAGGTCATTCTCCAAATCCCGTTCATTCTGCCATCCTGTCCAGCCTGTCTCAAAGGACAGCCCAACCTGCCTTTCATCAGCGGTGTGCCTCCCCGCGGGAGAGGGTGAGGAAACGCAGCGCCACCGCGCTCGAACAGCGGCGTCACCAAGCGCCTCCGCCCCCAGCCAAGATCGACCGTTTACAGCGTTCTCGGACGCACGATAGCGCCGAAACTCGGTAGATACTTTAATCAGCTGTCAGCATCTTGAAGAGAGCATCGCGTTTGGCGGCAATGGTCGGGACCGTGCCGACGCGCGTGATTTGATCCAGGCAGCGCCGGGCTTCCGCGTAATCCTTCAAACGTATGAGAATCGCGGCACGATCCGCGAGGCAGCGATCCACATTGTAGCTTGACGTGCTTTGCTGTCGCGCGGCTTCCCAGCGCTCCGTGACTGAAGCGAGCAGTGCGGAGGCCGACTTCAGATCACCCCGATGGACTAGCATTGCGGCCAGCTCTTCGCTGAAAGCGACAGGAAAAACCGGAGCTTGCCGAACGATCTCATCGGAGTTGCGCACCAGCTCTTCAGCGGTGAAAAAGCCATGCTCGATGAGTCTGGAGCAGATTCTTGGACTGTGGATCGTCACCAGGTATTGTCGGAAAACATTCTCGAAAAGGTGGAATCGCTGCTTGAAAGACAGGCGTTGCTTGCCCTCACCAGCGATGGCGGCGAGGCACTTGACGAGGTGTGCGATTCGCACAGAGTCGGAAAGTTTGTCGATTTCAACTATCAGGGCTGGGATCGGAGCCAGCTCAAGCGCCAAAGACCAGGCGGTCAGTAAGGACTGGAATGTGCGCGGGGGCATGGATCTGGAGCCGGAAGAAGAATTGCCCGGATCCTTGAGTCCTGAAAATTCTCTCAGCTTGGCAGGCTCACGGGCCAAGCCATGGGACCAGAGCCTCAGCAGGCATTCTACCAACGTTTCATGGTAAAAGCCCCCGATTAAAAGGTAACTACTGGAGCGATTAGCGACTTTGGGTTCTGTCTGCAAGCGCTTGAAGGATGCTTCCGCTCCGTCGAAGTCATTCCGCGCCAGCTTGAGAGCAGTGTGAATCGCCAGAAACTCCGCCCACTGTCGGGAGTTGGAGTTTTCCCCGCCAGATGAATCGGAAAAGAAAACCTTCTCGACGGCCTCAAATTGCGACAGCAGCGGCAAGGCAGCCGCAGGATGGGCCTTGCCCAGGACGACAAGCGTTTGCGCTCGTTGGAGCACCTGCTTGGGAAGATCAGTGGTGGCAAGTTTCTTCGCGAAAGCGGCAAGACGCTCGTAATAGCCTGGTTGATCAGATTTTTCAGGAAACAGCACCCAGGTGGCGTCATCGTCCGCACAGAGCGCCATGACCTCGGCCAGCAGCGCATCCTCGCTTGAATCGGCTCGGATGGCTTGCAGCGTGGTCTCGTCCGGAGGCAACCACCCATACCGGGACGCGCCGCTCAAGGAAGCGGCATCGAGCGAGGCACGCAAATCCAGGCGCGGCGCTTTCTCTCCGCCACATTCCATGAGAATGCCGTTAACCAGTCCAAGGTCATACCTTGCATACGCGGGATAAAAAGCCGCCAGCACGCCTTCGTCGCCGGAGCGGCAGGCAAAACGGAGCACAAAAGGAAAATAGGGGCGGTGGATGATGCGCCGATTGGTCTGCCGAAACGTTTCCTCACGCTGCTTCCAATGATTGAGGACAAGAGTGCTGATGCGTTTCCAAGTTTCATTGACCGAGGAGACAGCGGCGGCATTCAGCAGAGCCTCCAGCTCAAACTCAGTGACCGGCTGGTCGTCGTGCCAGGCCTGTGCGGCAGCGAGAGCCCAGGTTTGCACTGTCGTCTCGTCCAGCAGGCCGGGGTGAACGCCGCAGAGATACCCGGCGAGTGCAAGACGGACGTGCGGAGAGATGGTTTCGTCCCGCAGCAACTCATGAGCTTCTTTGGCGGCGGCGTTGAAGGCTTTGGTCTCGGCCGATGAGTTGGAAACAAGCCGTCGTGCGCCAAGCAGATCGTCAAACACTGGGCTGGTCGCTTCCACCAGCGCTGCGGCTAGGCGCATCTCGTCGCCGACGATCTGCAAGGCAGGCTCTGCTGGCTCGCCCGCCCACGCGGCAAGTTCCAATCGCTCCGCCCGGCCCAGCTTCGCCAGCATGTCGTGGAGAATGGGCAGCCAGAGGCCGCGTGTTCCTTCAATGCCGTGTTGCGAGACCTCGCGTATGAAATCCGCAAACACGGCTTTCGGTGCTGCCATGCCTCCACGCTGCTCCCAAAGAGGGTAAATCGTGCTCAGGTCGATGCTGCTGCGTTGAGGATGACTTTGGTCGGAAATGAGGCGGACACTCGGAATCTGAGCACCGGCCAACATCTGGCAGGCAAACAACGCGGCGCTGTCCGCATCATTGACGCGCAGAATGTTGGGGAAGAAATAGTTGAGGTAATACTGATGGCGCGGCACCCAATCTCCTCTGCCACTATATTCAACAAATTGCGGCAGTTGATTCAGCAACTTCAAAATCTCGTCCCGCCTCCCGGCTTTCATCAGTGCCGCCAGCTCATTCTTCACGACCAGAGTCCGGCCCCGGAAGGGTTGTTGGAGATTCGCCCTGCCTGCGAGCAGGGCGTCAAGGTATTGACGCTCCTCTTGATCACGCAGCTCCAGCAACGGTGCAAACCGTTGAACGCTTCCCTTTGCCTTCCCCGCGGCCACGAGTTCTGGAAACTGCTTTTCAAAAATGCTGACCAGCGCGCCCGCGGCACCAGGCGTCAGCCGTTTGAAATCCGCCGCGCAAAGATCAAGGCGGGGGCCTTTTTCCGGCGCATCCTGCGCGGTGAGCAAGGCCGCCATCAAACGGTGGCCGAATTTCGCTTCCTTGTCCGCCAGCAGGTGCTGCGCGGTTTTCTCAGCCATCTCGGGTGTCAGGTTGTTCAACCGCCCCAAAACCAGGTTGAGCATGCTGCGAGAGGAGGAGCTTGGCAGGACGAGCGGATCGTAATCTCCCGCATCGGCCAGCAAACCCAGGTCGGCGAGCTTTGCCGCAAGCTTCTCAACGCTGGTGAGGGTCGAGGGCAGAAAAATCTGGATGATAAGCGCGTTTTCGGTCACCGGCATTTGCCCCCCTGAAGGAGAACTGGAAGTTCTTTTCTGCGCGGCGAATTGAAGCGCCGCCAGTGAGAGGCGAGGGTAGGCACACAACTTGAGCAGAAGGGGATCCAGCAAGTGTCTGTGCTCAACATTGCCGGAGCGACCAAACTCCGCTTGATAGACCTTCACCACATGACGGAAGCCCTGCAGCGCCTTGTCGGCATTTGCGGCCGCCATCAATGCCAACTGCTCGCTCAGGTGATCGATGGCAGGATAGCTCTGCCCTGGATAGTAGAACGGACGGCCCATGCTTGCGCGCATGCGGGAGTCAAATTCTTGCCGGCGGTTTGGCGGCAGGGTTTGGGCGTAAAGATCCTCGATCTGCCGCCACGTCGTCGTTTTCAGCAGCGAGTCGAGCCATGCCTGGCTTCTGGCGGCGTTCTCTTTGAGCAGTGGCGCGAACTCATCCTGCAAGGCCGGCACGTTTTGGGCAAAGTACTCCGTCCACTTCCGGCCCTCAATAAATTGCGCCAGCAGGCGCTGCTGCTCCGGCGGACAGGCCGCGATCTCGGCGGCATGGGTTTGCGCAAAGGAGGTGAGCGTTTCCGCACTGCTGCTGTTGAACAGCAGGAGCAGGCCCACGCCAAACGTCGCCGGTTCCCGCTGCCGCAAGGCTTCCGCCAGTCCGGGGTGGAAGCGAAAGTCCGTCAGCATGAGATCAAGCTGGCTGCGTGGCTGCCCTCCCTGTGCGCCAGGCAAAAGCCCCGGATCAAAGGTGGCGGCGGGATTCAGCATGCCGACCTCATCCAGCAGGGCAATCACCCGCATTGGCTGGCTGCGAAGTCTGGAAATTTGCGCGGCAGTGCGCAGCATCTCGGTAAGCCATTGCGCATCCTTGGCCGCGCCGCTTGCCTCGGCCCGCTGCCGCACCTCGCCGAACAACTCGGGCACGGTGATGGCACGCTGAAGCCATTGGGCCACGCTGGTTTGATGCGGCGGCTGGGGGCGCCCGCCGTTGTTTCGAGTGTCTTCCTGTGCCAGCAGCTTGCTGAAATGATCCAGCAGGACCACGGCGCGTGGCTTGTCCGCAGGCGCGAGGCGGTCGAGCAGCCGCACGCCTTCATGGATGACCTCGTAGGGTTCCTCTCCTGAGTCGCGCAGGTCGCTGGTCTGCGTCCAGCGGGTGATTTTGGCGTCGAACTGCGTTTGATCCGCCTTGATGAGCGGTTGGAGCGCGTTTTGCAGCGTTTCGTCTTCAGCAGCCTGTGTCTTCAGGTTTACAAGACGCGCGCTGAGCAGGGCAAAGAGGCACGCAGCCGTCTCAGGCTGAAGCTGTTCAAATTCCGGACCACGCTTGCGGATGAAGGCCAGCAGCGCGGTGTCAGCCGGACGTTTGGAGTTGTAGAAGCTCCGAGTGGCGTCACCGGGTTCGCGGTGGAAAAAGGCCCGCAACAACTCCGTGCTGAAGGTGGCGGGCTGTTTGGCCAGATGCTCGCGCACCTCAGCCGCGCTCTTTTCGTTGTTTTCAATCGCGTTGATGAGGTGGGCGAGGAGGGTCGGCTCGTTTTCGTCCCTGTCCTCCAGATCACGGAACTCCGGTGCTTCGGCCACAAAGGGCGAGGAGCTGAAAAGCGCCGCCGCCTGATCTTGATGATGCGCAGTCTGCTCCAAACGATTGCGCAAGTTCGAGCGCCAATTCAGCGAACGCGTTAGTCCTTCCGCCTCTGCCAGTTCAAAGATGACGGACAGCAGTTGCGGCACCTGAGCGAGCGTGTGCAGGAAGGTGTTCACCGGAGGGGTGTTGTTCCTTCGGGCCATCGACTGCTTCTGCTCAGGGCTGCCGCGCAAGAGTTCGACCGCATGACGGGCGGCGGCCTCCGCTTTGGCAGGGTCCAGCCGCGCGACCTCTTTGAGGAGAAGGGAGAATTGCTCCGTGAACTGGTATTCCTGCTGCCCGATCTCATTCCAGGTTTTCGCCGCCAGCACCTGATCGGCCTTGCGGAGTATATCGGCGTTTTCGGTCTTCAACAGCGGGGCGAGAATGAGAGCGAGCGACGCGCCCAGCCTCTCAGGCTGAGGATAACCGCTCAATTCCCCGCGCAGCAGCAAGGCAAGCTCGTTTTGGGCAACCTCTGGCATGGCGGGGAAGTCCTTGGCGTGCCGCACCAGCACGGTTTCCAGCGCCGCGCTGCGATGTGCGCGACCTTCGTCACCATCAGTTGAAAAGCGCGCGACCTGCTCCGCATCAAACGGCCCCGGCACGCCTTCCAGCCACAAAGGCGTGCGGCTGTTCTTCACCAACAGGGCTTGCAGGAGATGTGTGCCGAATGTGGGAGGCCGTTTGTCGAGCAGTTGAAGCGTGACGTTGATCCGCTCCTCATCGCTGCGATCACGGAACTGCCGTGCCAGATTCCCCAGCCAGGTGAAAGGCCGCTCGCCGCCTTCGCCCATGTCGTAGGCGCGAAAGCGCGGCGCTTCCCGGAGGAACCCCGCCTCCTCGGCGATTTGCAAAAAGACGTCGGGGGTGGTGATCCGGTCGCTGTTTGAATGCTGGTAAGCGATCTGGCGCAGCCAGCCGGGCGCGGCATCCAGACCCTCTTCCAGCGCGACTTCGAGCAGCGGCAGCCCGCTTTGCTGCTGAATCAATTGCTGCAGCCAGTGGATGTAAGCATTCACGGACTGTTCCTTCTTGCCAGGCTGACGGTAGTAGCCGTTGCGTCGGCGCTGGTCATTTTGCAGAGCAATCCATGCAGCTATGTCCTTGCGGCGGGCCTCGGGGTCGGTGCCGAGCCATTGATCCCGCAGCTTACGCACAAACTGGCGCATGGCCTCGGGATTGCGTTGCCCCAGGGCGGTCACGTAGGCAGTCGTGGCGTGCGGGATCTGGTAGCTGCTGGCTGCGGCGGCTTTGGGCGCGTAGAGCGCATCGAGTGGCGCGTTGATTTTGCGTTCCAGCCATAGGCGCAGAACTTCATCGTGCGCTCCGCCTTGGTTGTTGATGGCATGGGAAGGCTGCTGCTTCAGCCAGTATTCAGCAGCGGTGACGAAGCCCTCTTCATCGGCCATCAGCAGCTCGGCGTAGCCTTTGAGAAAAACAAGACGCTGCCTGTCCTGCAAGCGGCTGATGAGCGGATGGATCCGGTCATTGAGCATCTGGGCGTCGCCACGCAAAGCGGCGGCGCGCACGAGAAACAGGCCGGCGTCCGGCATGAAAAGACGATCCTGCCTCTGGAAGATCATGCCGTTGTTGAAATAATTATGGATCCCATGCAAGGCGAGGCGGCGCTTCACCTTGGGCAGGGTCAGACTCGTCAGCAGGTCCAGCGCGGTGGCTTCCATCTCCGCCTGGGCTTTAGTATCCCCGTCCGCGAGCGCGAGGCCCGCGAGCGGCGGAAAGGCGTCCTGGGCGAGTTCCGGCACCGCCAGCATGGCGCGGCAGAGTTCATCATGGGCCTGGCGGCGTGCGGCGCGGCTTTTGGCATTGGCTTCATCAAGGTCCAGGGTGCCATCCGCCTTCAGCTTCCAGCGCTGCTGGCTGCCGGATAACGGATCAAGACGCCAGGATTGGTAAAGGGAAGGATAGGAGCCATCCGCCCGCTCCAAGTTTTGCAACGCCTGGACAAACTGCTGCACGAGTTGCGCGGAAAGACCACGGTTTGGCTCCATGCCTTTCAACCACGCGCAAAGCAGTCCGGAGAGCGCCTGCGGCTGCGGCACCGCGTATTGATGCCGCTGGGTGAATTCCTGAATGATGCCGTGCAGGTGCTGCTCCTGGAGAAAAGCAGGCACGGTGCGCCAATGCGCCACGGCCTCCTCATATCTCCCTCCGTATGACAACAGGACAGCCAGCCGCACCTGCGAGTCGTACGCCCGCGCGTTGGCGGCGAGCACAGCGCGGTGCTCTGCCAGCGCGGGTTCGCTGTTGTTGCCCAAGTGCTCGAGCATCACGGCATATTCCAGGCGCGAGCGCCAGCCGCCGGATGCGGTATCACGCAGCGTTTTAGCCACCTCGTCCCACAGCTTGAGTTTGACCGCCTGATCCATGACCTGATGCAGTTGCTGGTGGCCGCTGGCGCCGTTTTGCGGCTGCAAGGACTGCTGGATCGCCGCCCGCACCAAGCGCAGGCTTTCCTTCACCGCCAGGTCGGTCTTGCCTTCCTTCACGAGTTGCTCGGGCGTCTTCTGCGCCTGATTCCGACGCATCTGATAAGCGCGGTTTTGGGAGTAAGGATTGGCCGCCAGGCTGTTGATTCGCTGCGACGCCGCCCCCCCCCGATTCTGAGCAGCCTGGACCGCTTCTTCGACGGCTCGCGCTTCCTCAACGAGGCCGACGCTGTTCATCAACTGGCCTATCTGATATTTTTCCTCCACGCTGACCGCTGTCTGCAGCCGCGCTTCGAGCAGGGACTTCATCTGCGCGCGCATGGGAGCGCTTTTCGTCTCGTCCTGCTCCCCCTGGATGAAACGCTGTGCGTGATGGAGCATCGCGCTTTCGATCATCGTCCGCGTGTTTGTGTCGGAGATGAGTTTGAGCGCTTGCTGGCAGTGTGCGACGACCTCGGCGGATTGGTTGGCTCGCTGGGCGATCCAAGCTGCGGTGAGGAAGTCCTCCACCGTCACGTCTTCAGCCTGCAAACGGACGGCTAGATCCGTCTTGATGGCCGCGTCCTCACCGCACAGGAGCCGGAGGATGAATTTCAGCCGCGGTTCGTCCGCTTGGGCCAGGAACGGCCGCAAACCCTCCTGCATCTCCTTCGCAAGCTCTTTGACAGCCTCTTCAGACTCCCCTGTGAAGGGGTCGATGGGGGCGTTTCGAGCGGCGTTCCCCGCCATATTCGCGATCTCGGGCGGAAAACCTGGGAGCTGATATAATGGCTGCGGATTTAGCCTCTGCCCACCACCACCGCCATGCCTCCCCTTGTGGAAAACAGGCAAGGGAGAGGCGGGGGTTTTGGGCTGTGGTTTGTTCAGCGTGATTTTCAGTGCCTCCGCCAGACTCCCCCACTCCCTCGCCGCCACCAGGGCGCCGAAGAGCGATCCGGCATGATAATCCTCCGGTTTGGCCCGGAACCAGATCATCAACTGATCGGAAAGCCGCCGGATATCCACGGGCGTGATTCGGGGCGCGGTCTGTGACGCCTCATCCGCCGTGACGTGTTGCGTTTGCAGCAAACTGGCAATGATATGAAATGAATCCCTGCCAGCCTGAGCCTGCCGTTCGACGGCCTCCAGCACGCGGCCAAACCACAGCCCTGCTGTCTCGCCCGCGATCATCCACGCCCGCTGCGCGATGCTTTGGGCACGGGCCGGATCGCTGGCCTGAAACAGCTTCCAGGCGTTCTCGAAAAGCGGCAGCAACTCCTCTGGGTCTCCCTGCTGAGGCTGCATCAGCCAGACGGCATGCAGCGTGAGGTTCTGCGGATGCGCCAGCAGCATCTCGGGCGTGATGAGGAGCTGCGGTGAGCCTTCCGCCGCCTCCAGCAGCAGCTCCGGCTCTCTGACCCCGGCTTGCTGCAACTGCGGCACCAGCGCGGCCCGATCCCGGGCGTCCCAGCCGCCGGCGATCTGTAGCAGATGCGCCAGCGCGAGCACCGGTGACTCAGTGACACCGGGCGCATGCACGATGAATCCTTGCGGCATGCCGCTGCCGGCCTGCTGAGCCAACAAACCACCGAAGTAACCACCGCCCCGCCCGCTCTGCGCCGCCTTCTGACGGTGCATGTAAGCCAACTGCATCATTTGAGGCAGTGCAAGCCAGTCCTCCGCGCCTGGTGGGAGGTCTTTGTTTTTGAATTTCTCCCGCAGATTGATCATGCGGCCGGTGTTCACCACCCCGGGCAATTCCTCATGCAGGTCCATCAGTGCGATGAAGGCGCGTGCCGCATCCTTCTCGCGTCCCGCTTCCTCCAGGGCGATGGCGTAGAGGTAATGCAGCCGGTAGTCCTTCGCGTGCTTCGGCAGCAGCGGTTCCAAAAACGTCAGCGCACGCTCCCATTCGCCTGTTTGCGCGATGGTGTCGGCCATCTGCTCGATCGCACGCGCGTCCATCTGTTCGCCCCCAGCCAGCTCGAAAAGCAGTCGGTAGCCGGTGTCGGCGTCACCTTGTTCGATATGCAGGCGCGCGATGTGCTCCCGCGTCTTCAACGTCTTGTCCAGCTTCGCTGCCGCGTCGAGGGTGCGCAGCGCCTCGGCGACGAGGCCGACCTCCTCCTCGCTGCGGGCGATCGCATGCAGCAGTTCCAGGTCCTGCGGACGCAATCGGGAGGCCTCATACAGGCAGCGGCGGCGCTCCTCGTCATTGCCGGTGCTGCGGTGAATCTCCGCCAGCGCCAGCCAGGGTTGTGCGGAGGCTCGGTTCTGCTTCTGCCTCTGCTGGAAGTTCTCGATCAGGCGCGCAAGTCCGTTGCCCTGCTGTGCGGCCAGCGCCAGCGGGCCGATCAGGCGCAGTCGTGCGCTCGCTTCCGTGGTCCGTTCATACAAGCCCAGATAGACGCGCTCGGCTTCGTCCGGCTGCCCGTGGCTCAGGCAAAGCGTCGCATAACTGGACGCCACCTCGATGGCGTCTGGAAACTTGCGCATGGCGTCCTTCAGCAAGGCCAGCGACTCCTTGCTCCGGTCCAACTCCAGCAGCAAGCGTGATTCATCCAGCCAAGGCTGCACCGCGCTCGGCGAAATCTTCTTCCACTCCGCGATCCATTTCAGCGCCTCTTCGGCCTTGCCCATCCAGCGATGGAATTCCACCAGTCGCTTCACTCGCGCTGATGTTCGCGCACCTGGCAGGTCGATCACCTCCTGCAGGACCTGCGCTGCCTTCTGCCAGTCCTGCCGCGAATGAAACAACTGCGTGAGCTGGCTTAGCGCGACGACCTTGTCCTCCGGCGGCGAATCCCTGAGTATCTTCTCGGCCTCCTCGCTCTGGCCGGCATCATCAAACAGCGCGGAGAGCAGACAGCGGTTTTGCAGGGTCGGCGTGGCAGCGCCTTGCAACTCCACCAGCAAGGCCGCGCCCGCTTTGCCCTCCTCATCACTCTGCACAATGATGAGAATGTCCCGGATCGCGCTTTCGATCGCCTCCGCGTCCTTCGCGAGGCCCAGCCGCGACCGCGCCCACGGCAGCGCGAGCGTCAGTTCCTTGTTCGCGATGCCGAGCTGCACCAACAGCGCGTAAAACCGTGCCTCCTTCGTGAAATCGCGCTCACGCGGCATCAGCACCTCCAGCGCGGCGCGTGTCTCCAGTCGCGCCTGCAGGGCTTGCGCGATGCGCAGCAAGTCCTCTAGCGACGCGGATGCAGCCAGCCGTTGCCAGATCGCCAGCGCCGCCTCACGCTGGCCGGAACGGTGCAGGTAATGAGCCTGCGCCTCCTGCGCGCTGATGCTGCCCGGAAACTTTTCCACCAGACGCGCATAGGCACCAGCGGCGGGTGTCGGCGGCCCGTCCGTTTTGGTCTTATCCGGCGGCCCTTCCCAATTCTCCAGCAGCCGCGCCACCCGCAAATAATCCGCCTCACCCGCGCCCGGCAATGCCAGAAAGCGCTCCAGCGTGTCCTGCGCGCCCGTGACGTCCTTTGCACGATGCTGAAGCGTGGCCAGGCGAATTCGCAATTCCTTGTCGGTGGCGTTCTGCCTCACCAGCGCCCGCGCCTGATCGACGGCGTCTTCAATTTGCTCCAGCGACTCCAGTAGATCGAGGAAACCCTCCTGCAAATCCCGCTGTCCGGGATTGGTTTGCAACAGTGCCCGTGCCGCCTTCAGCGCCTCCTCCTTCTGTCCCGTCTCCGCCAGAATTTGCGTGTGCTGCCAGCTCAGAGCCACGCGCTGCGGATGTTCCTTTGCGAGCGCGGCCAAGTGCTTTTCGAACCCGCTCACATCGTCACTCATGCGAAACACACGACTCATGCGGCTGAGCACATCCCCTTCGATCCAGCTCCCCTGGCCTGTTGCCTCCAGGGCCTCCTGCAAAGCTTTGAGCGCATCATCACGCCGCTCCGCCAACAACAGCACATCGGCGAGGCGGAGTTGGCGCAAGGTTCTTGCCAGCGGATCGCGCGACTTCTTCACCAAAGCCAGTCCCTCCTCGATCGCAGCCTCGTACTGCCCTTCATCCGCCAGCAGATCGATCAATTCCTCAGCCAGCACCTCGTCCTCCGCGTGAGTGGCCGCCAATTCCTTCCAAACCTTCAGCGCCTCCTCGTTTTTGCCGAGCCGTAGCAAAGCACGCCCCCGGAGCTTGCCGATTTTTACCGCGCTGGCCTTGTCAGACTCCGCTTTGGCGGCTTCATCGAGCGACTTCAAAGCTGCGCTGAAATCCAGTGCCCTTGACTCCAGTCGCGAACGTTCGATCCACGCTGGCGCGTTGCCTGGATCAAGCTTGAGCGCCACGTCATAGGCCGCCAAAGCTGCCGCATCCTCCCGACGATGCATGGAATACACCGCAAGGAGCAGATGATCCGCCGCAGTCGCCGTATTGTTTTTCGTCTGGTTCGCGAGATAGTCACCCAACTCCTCCGCAGTGCCTTCCTCCAGCCACGAGGCGTAAAAGCGTTCGAAGACCGTCCCCGGCTGCGGACGTTTGATCAAGATGTCGAGATACTTTCGCGCCGACTCCGGCACCGTGATTGCCCGCGCGTCCTGCGCCGCCGCATGAACTCCAATCGCCAAATAAAAAAAACCGATGCGCCAGCGCATGACCAATTTTTACAGAGAAAACAGCGCGATTACAAGAACAGTCACCAGGGTTTTGGGGTTCTCTGCGGGTATCACCAAATAATTTGTTCCTGAGGAGAAAGAAGTCCTGGCGCAAGCCACTCCATCCTCAGCGCGTTTCCTTCCCCTCAACCAGCCGCATCATGCTCCGACTCCCGCTCTCTCTTGCCCTGCTGACCCCGCTCCTCACTCTCCAGGCCGACTGGCCCGCCTACCAGCACGATGGCAGTCGTGTCGGTCACACCGAGGAAAAACTTCCCACCCCGCTGCAGGCCCGCTGGACCCACGTCTCGCCCGTCGCCCCGGATCTCGCCTGGCCTGGCGAGGACGATCGTGTTATCGAGGAAAAGCATCTCAAAAACCGCGTCGTTTTCGACTCCGTCTTTCATCCCGTCATCGCCGGTGGTCGCGCTTATTTCGGTTCCTCCGTCGATGGCCGCGTGTATTGCCTCGACCTCGCCACCGGCAGGGAAGAGTGGACCTTTTTCACCGACGGCCCCATCCGCCTCGCGCCGATGATCGCCGGCGGCAAAATCTACGTCGGCTCGGACGACGGCCACGCCTACTGCCTCGACGCCGCCACCGGCGCCCAGGTCTGGCGTCTGCGCGCCGGGCCTGATGACGAGCGCGTGCTGGCGCGCGGGCGCATGATCTCGCGCTGGCCCGTGCGCACCGGCATTCTCGTGGATGACGGCGTCGCCTTCTTCGGTGCCGGCGTGTTCCCGCACGAGAAAGTTTTCATCTACGCCGTCGAAGCCGCCACCGGCAAGGTCATCTGGAAGAACGACACCGTCAGCCAGGAGGACGCCGGACGGAACGACCTCTCACCGCAGGGCTACCTGCTCGCCACCAAAGATCTGCTTTTTGTGCCCTCCGGTCGCGCCCTGTCCATCGCCTTCGACCGCCACACCGGCAAGCCCCTCACCAAGCCCAGCCCCTCCTGGCGCACCGACGCCGGCGGCCAGATCGGCGGCAGCCAGGCCATGCTCGTCGAGGACCAAATCCTCGCCGTCGGCGAGCACCACGTCCTCGCCCTCGACCAAAAAACCGGCAAGACCGGTTACGCCTGGTTTCGCGGCACCCAGATGACCTTTGCCGGTGATCGCGGCTACATGGTCAATGGCAAGGAAGTCACCGCCATCGACCGCGACGCCCACGCCAAAAGCACCCAGGAGCGCCAAGCCCTCGAGATGGAAGCTTACAAAATCGGGCGCGACCTGCGCGGTCATCCCGCCCTCACCGAGTTGAAAAAAGTCACCGCCGCCGAGAAAGAGCTCAAAGACGCCAAAGCCGCCCGCAAAGGCATCACCGAAGCCGAGGCCGCGCTCGCCAAGGCCGCGAAAAAGTACGAACCCCTGCGCGTCGAGTATCAAGGCAAGCAGGATCGCCTCGCCACCCTGCGCCAGCAGATCGACACCTTCAAAGCCGCCGGCATCCTCTGGACCCAGCCCCTGCCTCACGACTCCGCCCTCATCCTCGCCGGCGACACCCTCGTCATCGGCGGCCAGGACGAAGTCGTCTGCCTCGACGCCAACACCGGCAAGCCCGCCTGGAAAACCGCCGTCGAAGGCGAAGCCCGCGGCCTCGCCGCCGCCGACGGCCACCTCCTCGTCAGCACCACCACCGGCAAGATCTACGCCTTCGCCGACACCGCCCTCAGCCTGCCCCCGCTCGCGCAGACACCCGCCCTCGAAAAAAATCCCTTCCCCCAGGACGACCTCACCGCCCTCTACGCCACCGCCGCCGAGCAAGCCCTCCGCCAGAGCGGCGTCACCGACGGCTACTGCCTCGTCATCGGCAGCGAGCAAGGCCGCCTCGCCTGGGAGATCGCCCAGCGCAGCACCCTCAAAGTCTATGGCCTCGAGCCCGACGCCGAAAAAGTCCGCACCGCCCGCGACACCCTCGCCCGCACCGGCCTTTACGGCTCCCGCATCGTCATTGACCACCTCGACCTCAGCGTCATCCCGCACGCCAGCTACTTCGCGAATCTGATCGTCTCCGACCACCTCCTGCTCACCGGCAAAATGCCCGGCCTCCCGCAGGAAGTCGCACGCGTCCTCAAACCCATCGGCGGCGTCATGGCCCTCGGCCTGCCCTTCAGCCCTGATGAGGCATTACATGATAATGCCAAAACCAACATCGAAAACTGGCTGCACGAAACCGGACTGATGTCAGAAGGCGCAAGTCATAAAATCGTGGGAGGCATGAGCCTCCTCACCCGCGCCGCCCTCCCCGGCGCCGACTCCTGGTCCCACCAATACGGCAACGCCGCCAACACCTCCAGCAACAAAGACGAGCGCATCAAAGGCGGCCTCAGCGTCCTCTGGTATGGCGACCCCGGCCCCGGCAAGATGGTCAACCGCCACGTCGGCGCCGTCGGCCCCATCTCCACCAACGGACGCCTCTTCATCCAGGGCGAGTGGACCGTCATGGCCTACGACGCCTTCAACGGCCGCTTCCTCTGGGAAGTCGAAAACCCCGGCGCCCTCCGCCACGGCCTCAAAGGCGCCTACGAACCCGGCAACATGGCCGCCAGCGACGACCACCTCTTCGTCGCCATCGAAGACCACTGCCTCCAGTTCGACGCCGCCACCGGCAAGATCGTCCACCAATTCAAGCTCCCCGCCCCCGACCTCCAGCCCGACAAACAATGGGGCTACCTCGCCTACGAAGACGGCATCCTCTACGGCGCCGTCACCGACCGCAAAGAGCTCGCCGCCGTCCGCGCCCGCCGCAGCCGCGCCGCCGCCCAGGCCAGCGACGCCATCTTCGCCTACGAAGTCGCCACTCAAAAGCTCCTCTGGCGTCACCAAGGCCAATACATCTCCCACGTCACCATCGCCATCGGCGACGGCCGCGTCTTCTTCGTGGACGCCTCCCTCACCCCCGAGCAGCGCGACGACCTCCTCAACGCCGACAAAACCGAGCTCGTCAAACTCACTGGCAAAGAGCGCGCGCGCGCCGAAGAGCGCCTCAAAGCCGCCGACGTCCGCATGGCCACCGCCCTCGACGCCAAGACCGGCGTCAAAGCCTGGGCCCAGCCCGTTGACGTCACCGACTGCAGCGAGATCGGCGCCGGCGGCGGCAGCCTCACCCTCATCTACCACAACGGCCACCTCGTCCTCGGCGGCGCCAACGCCAACGGCCACTACTGGGAGCAATACCTCGCCGGCGAATTCGAGCGCCGCCGCCTCGTCGTCCTCGACGCCGAAAAAGGCAACAAAATCTGGGCCAAAGACGCCAACTACAAAAGCCGCCCCACCGTCATCAACAACGAAATCATCGCCGAACCCTGGGGTTACGACCTCTACACCGGCGCCCCCAAGACCCGCCAGCACCCCCTCACTGGCGAGGAGACCCCCTGGCTCTTCTCCCGCCCCGGCCACCACTGCGGCGCCATCTCCGCCACCGCCCACCTCATGTTTTACCGCTCCAAGACCACCGCCTTTTACAACCTCGACTCCGACGAAGGCACTGAGCACTTCGGCGGCCAGCGCCTCGGCTGCTGGATCAACACCATCCCCGCCAACGGCCTCGTCATGGTCCCCGAAGCCAGCGCCGGCTGCGTCTGCCTCTTCTCCATCGCCTCCACCCTCGTCTTCGAACCGCGCGAGCAAAGCCGCATGAAATGGGGCGTCTATGGCGCCGCCGGCGACCTCCTGCCCGTCCGCCACATGGCCCTCAACCTCGGTGCCCCAGGCGACCGGCGCGACGCCCATGGACGGCTCTGGCTCAGCTACCCCCGCCCCTCCTCCCGCACCGGCATCGACCTCCCGCTCAAGCTCGCCCATACCTTCGCCAAAGACGGCGCCTACTACGACGTGAACGAAGAGACCCACACCCTCGCCGGCACCGACACCCCCTGGCTCTACGCCTCCGGCGCCAAAGCCCTCAGCAAGCTCGAAATCCCCCTCCTCAACCCCGGCGACGCCCCCGCCACCTACGAAGTCCGCCTCCACTTCGCCACCGCGGAAGGCCAGCACCCCTTCACCATCAAACTCCAGGGCAAACCCCTCGCCACCGCCCTCGACATCGCCGCCACGCCCGCCGCCCACATCGAAACCTTCACCGGCATCCCAGTCACCGAAACCCTCACCGTGGAGATCGAACCCACAACAAAAGAGGGCACCCTCCCCACCCTCCACGCCCTCGAAATCCTCCGCACCGGCGAGAAAGAAATCAAAGCCGGCGTGGCGGCTAGGTAGCCCCCTCTGGTCCGAGTCTTTACTTGGATGCATCATGCAACAGCCTTTACCTCGTCCACGTTGAGGGGACATGCCCGTTCACGTCTTCTCCCGCCGCCAGTTTCTTTGCCAGCTTGGAGCCGCTGTCGGCTGTGTCTCGGCGCGGAGTTGGGGGGCGGAGACGGATCCCGGTCTGATCGCGATCCTCAATGACACGCACATCGGGGAGAAGCAGCCGGAGACCTCCGCCGTCCCAAGCAACCTGCGCGAGACCATCACCCGGCTGCTCGCGCTACCAAAGCGTCCCGCCGCGGTGGTGATCAATGGCGACTTGGCGTTGAAAGACGGGCAGCGCGGTGATTACGAGCATCTGGCCCGGCTGCTGGCGCCGCTGCGTGAGGCGGGTGTGGCGCTGCATCTGACGATGGGTAATCACGATGACCGGGCGGTGTTTTACGAGGTGCTGAAGGATGAGAGACCCAGCTCTCCAGTGGTGGAGTCAAAACACGCGGCCGTGGTCAGGCTGCCCGCCGCCAATCTCATCCTGCTGGACACTTTGAAGGAGACCATGGTGACTCAGGGCTTGGTGGGTGCTGAGCAGTTGGCCTGGCTGGGGCGCGCTCTCGATGAGCTGAACGACAAACCCGCGCTCGTCTTCGCCCATCACAACCCGCGCCTCGGCGGCGACCCGCTGCATTTCCCTGGCGGCTTGGAGGACAGCGAATCGCTCTGGCAGGTGCTGGAGACGCGCCGTCATGTGAAAGCTTATGTTCACGGCCACATCCACGATCGCGACTTCTTCGAGCATCAAGGAATCCACATCTTGAACACGCCCGCCACCTCCTACGTGGCTAACAAGGAAACCTCCACCACTGGCTGGACGATGCTCCATCTCTCGGCTGACGGCGCGCAATCCGTGACGCACACCCATCAAGCCGGGCACGAGTGGGATGGGGCCAACGTGGATCTAAAATGGCGCGCTTGAAAAATCGCTCCAGCCTTGCCTTGTCCGCCACCACCTGCCAGGATCAGCGCATGAGCAGGCACCTTCTCTTCTTTGGGCTGGCGGCCGCTGTCGCTTGCGGGCTCGTCTGCGTGCCCGCCGCTGCCGCCACGCCGCCGAACATCGTCATCCTGCTGGCCGATGACCTCGGTTACGGCGACCTGGGCTGCTTCGGTCACCCGGAGATCCAGACGCCGCATCTGGATCGTCTTGCGGCCGAGGGCCTGAAGCTGACGCATTGCTACTCCGCCGCGGCGAATTGCTCGCCTGCGCGCACCGGCCTGCTCACCGGACGCACGCCCTACCGGGTCGGCGTGTACAGCGCCATCGGCATGCTCAGCCCGATGCACCTGCGGCCCGCGGAGATCACCCTCGCCACGCTGCTGCGCGACGCTGGTTACGCGACCGCGATGGCTGGCAAGTGGCATCTCAACGGCCTGTTCAACCTGCCCGGCCAGCCGCAGCCGGATGACCACGGTTTCGAGCACTGGTTCGCGGTGCAGAACAACGCTCTGCCCAGCCACCGCAACCCCTACAACTTCGTCCGCAACGGCATCCCGGCCGGGCGGATTGAAGGGTATTCCTCCGGCATCGTGGCGGCGGAAGCCGCGCGCTGGTTGAGCACCGGGCGCGATCCCTCGAAGCCCTTCTTTCTTTACCTTGGATTCAACGAACCGCACGAACCCATCGCCACCGACCCGCGTTTCAGCGGGCGCTACCAGGCCGCGCATCCCGGCGACCCCAGCCGCGCGGCCTACTACGGTAACGTGACCCAGCTCGATGATGCCATTGGCCGTGTGCTCGCCGCGCTCGACGCCGGCGGTCTGCGGGAGAACACGCTGGTGTTTTTCACCTCCGACAACGGCCCCGCGCGCACCCGTCATCACAACGCCGGCTCCACCGGCGGCCTGCGCGAGTTCAAGGGCCACATGTATGAAGGCGGCATCCGCGTGCCGGGAATCGTGCGCTGGCCGGGAAAAATCACGCCCGGCTCTGTCAGTGCGGAACCGGTCAGCGGTGTGGATTGGCTGCCGACTCTGTGCGCGCTCGCCGGCATCGCTCCGCCTGCGGACCGCACGCTGGACGGCGTCAACATCGCGCCCGTGCTCGCCGGGGAAGCCGTCGAGCGCCCGCAGCCGCTCTACTGGCAGTTCCTGCGTTCTGCACCGCATGTCGCCCTGCGCTCGGGGCCGTGGAAGATCCTGGCGCGGTTGACCGGGCCGAAGCCGACGCAAACCATCCTGACGGAGACCAACATGGACCTCATCCAAACGGCCGGCCTGGAGGCTTTCGAACTCTACCACCTCGTCAACGATCCCGCCGAGACCACCGATCTGGCGGCCACCGAGCCAGCGAAGCTGGCGGAGATGAAAATGCTCCTAGCGGCCTTCCACCGCGGCATCCGCGAGGACGCTCCGCGCTGGCCCGCCTGGGAAGATCCCGGTTATGAAAGGACGCGCATCGAGTGGCCCGACTATCAGGCGCTGCCGCTGACGGAACCGGCGCGTTGATTTGCCGCGCCCTAATGATTCGCTAATTCGTGCCTGCCCGTCCTTCTTGATCATCCCCGGCGGCTTCGGATGCGGCAAACAAGGAAACCACCGCACCGGCTGGTCCCTGCTCCATCTTTTCAGGACGGGGCGCAATCCGTGACGCACTCCCTTCATGCCGGGCATGAAGGGCAGGGAGTCTCCGTGGACTGAAAGTGGCGGTGAAATCGCTGATTGATGATTGCTGAGGCGTTGATACGATGGCGTTGTTTGGCCGCCATTCTCAAATCCCTGAGCCTTCTTTCGGACCCCACCCGGGCGCGGATGCTGCTGCTGTTGCGGAAGGAGGAACTGTCGGTGGCGGAGTTGCAGGAAGTACTGGCGCTGCCGCAATCCAACATCTCAGCGCAGTTGGCGCGTTTGCGTTCGGCGGGTTTGGTGAGCGACCGGCGCTCGGGCAAAAACCGTCTTTATCGTTTGCGGCCGCCGTCCAAGCAGGAGGCGGAAAGTCACGGGCACCTGATGGCGCTGCTCGACGCGGTGGCGGGTGAGCTGCGGGAGAGCGGGCGGGACGGGGCGGCCTTGAAGGTGGTGCTGCGCAAACGAGCGCTGACGGCGCGGGCCTATTTTGATGCCCTGGCGGGCAAGTTTGGCCGCCACTACATCCCGGGCCGCTCCTGGAAAGCACTGGGCGAGACGCTGCTCAAATTGATGCCGCCGTTGGTGATTGCGGATTTGGGGGCGGGAGAGGGCACGCTTTCGCAGTTGCTGGCGCAACGGGCGGAGTTTGTGATCGCGGTGGATAATTCGGAAAAAATGGTGGCCTGCGGAGAGGAGCTGGCGCGCCGCCATGGTTTCGCCAATTTGGAGTTCCGCCTGGGGGACATTGAGGATCCGCCGATCGAGCCGGGCACGGTGGATTTGGCCTTGCTGAGCCAGGCGCTGCACCACGCGGCGGCGCCGCAACGGGCGCTGGAAGCGGCGCATCGCATCCTGAAACCGGGTGGCCGGGTGGTGGTGCTGGACTTGCTGCGGCATACTTTTGAAAAGGCGCGCCAGCTCTACGCCGATGTCTGGCTGGGGTTCGCCGAGGCGGAACTGGAGGAAATGCTGGCGGCCGCCGGCTTTGCCGCCATCGAGTCAACGGTGGTTCATCGCGAGGCGAAGAGCCCGCATTTTCAGACGTTGCTGGCGGTCGCGACGAAATCAAAGTAACCAACAAGCATGGATGCCGGGATCGTGGATTGGAATGAATGGCGGCCTGCGGTGCGCGCCACCTTGATGTTCATCGTGGACCGCGCGCGTGAACAGGTGCTGCTCATCCGCAAAAAACGCGGGCTGGGGGCGGGGAAGATCAACGGTCCGGGCGGCAAGATCGATCCGGGCGAAAGTGCTTGCGCCTGCGCGGTGCGCGAGACTTTTGAGGAATTGGGTGTGACCGCGCTCAACCCGGCAAAATATGGTGAATTGTGGTTCGAGTTCACCGACGGCCTGCGCATGCTGGTGCATGTGTATCTGGCCGAGGGCCATCATGGCGAGGCGCATGAAACGGCGGAAGCGGTGCCGTTGTGGACTTCGTTGGCAGCGCTGCCGTTGGATGAGATGTGGGCGGACGATCGCTTTTGGCTGAAGGAACTGCTTATCGGACATGCAAGCTTCACCGGGAAATTTGTTTTTGATGGGGACCAAATGCTTGCTGGTAAAATGGAGTGGGGGAGCGCGGGTTGGTGGGCACAAGGGCCTACCGAGCAGGATTAGTCCCCAAAGCCAGCGGCCACTTCCGATGAGAAAAAATGTCGATTTTGAATTTTCTTGCTTTTCATAGGAGCGTAATAGGGGTAGGAACTTGACAAAATGCTCAAAAAGAGCGACTCCCAACCACCATGAAACACAAAGTATATATATTGGATGATCACCCCATCGTTATTGAGGGGCTTAAAAAAGTAATCGACCAGCAGGAGGATTTGCAAGTCGTCGGCAGCTCCGAGGACGCGCAGCCCGCCATTCAACAGGTACAGAAGCTGAAGCCTGACATCATCATTTTGGACATCACCTTGAAGGACCGCAGCGGTGTGGACCTGATCAAAAAGTTGAAGTCCGTCAGCTCCGCCTCCCACATCCTGGTGTACTCCATGCACGAGGAAAACGTGTATGCCGAGCGCTGCCTGCGCGCGGGTGCCATGGGCTACCTCATGAAGGGCGAGTCCGCCGCACGCATCCTGCACGGCATTCGCCAGATTTTGACCGGCAGCTTCTGCTTCAGCGCCAATTTGCTGGCCAACATCGTGTCCGGCGGCGGCCCGCGCACCGGCTCCCGCGGCGAACCCGGCCGCATGCTCAGTGACCGCCAGCTTGAAGTCTTTGAAATGGTCGGTCGCGGCTTTGACAGCCACGAGATCGGCGAGAAACTCGGCCTCAGCTCCAAGACCGTGGACGCGCACAAAGCGAACATCCGTCAAAAGCTCGGTCTGGCCTCCGCGCGCGAGCTGCTCATGGAAGCGGTGCGCTGGGTGGAGAAATAGGATTCGGCGGTTCCAACCGCTTCAAGAAAAGCCGGACCGCGCGCCGCGGTCCGGCTTTTTTTAGGCCTCGCCGCGCAGCATCTTGCGCAGGCCGGGCAGGTTCACGCAGTAAATCAGCACGGCATACATGTGGGCCTCGAAGTTGAGGTTCATGAGCCGGCTGATGCTGAGGTGGAGCGCAATGATCGCCAGCCCGCCTGCGAATGACCAGCGCCGGCTGATGAGGATGACAAACCCGAGCAATTCAATGAGCAGGCCGCCACCGAACACCACGCGGGCGAGATTCGGGTTTTCCAGGAGAAACTCGGTCGTTCGGCTAAGCCACTCCGGCGGCATGTTGAGGGTGTCGTAAAAGTGATTGTAGTGCGTTTTAAGCAGTTGCACCGCCAGCAGGGGGGCCTTGTGCAGCCAGAGTCCGCCCGAGTTCGCCAGCTTGACCACGCCGCACACGACGTAGCTGGCGGCGATCACCACCAGCGCCGCGTGCGCCGCCATCCGGTGGCGAATCAAATCGGGCTTCAGCAGCACCTTGAGCGACCTGCCGCCTGGCCCCTGGCGCGGCCAGGCATAAACGATGAGCTGGGCCAGCAGCATCATGGTGACCATTTGCCAGCTATGATTGATCGCCCCCTGGGAGTTGATCAGCGTGCCGATCAGAGTCGCAAAAAAGGCCAGCGGCAGCAACCCCAGAGCGGGTAGAAAACCCGCCACATAGAGCAGCAGGAAGGCGATCACCACGTTCTGTGTCGTCGCGCCCGGCGGATGATGCCCGAGCCAAGTCAGGTCGAAAAAGTTCGCCAGCCCGTTCGGGAATTTCTGCTCTTTGTAGGGTGCGGTGGCCCATTTGACATTGCTGAAGGCCAGCGCCGCGAAGGCGGCGCGCATCACCAGCATCTCGATGGCGCCATACTGCAGGGGGAGCGGGCGCCACCAGGGCGCGGCGGGGGCGGGGGAACTCATGACTTTGGAGGCAGGGCTTTCTCAGCGAGCAACTCCGGCGGCGATCCCTCGTCAGGATCAACGCCGGCGCGAAAGACGCGCAATTGAAAGCGCAGAGCGGTGACACCTTCAGGAACCGCTCTTTGCACCAAGCGTCCGTTGAGCAAATCAAGCACCTCGGCCCCGGCCTGCCGGCGCTCCTCGGCGGTGGCCAGTTCGGAATCGCGCCCCAGCGGATTGGTGATCTCCGCGAGTTCCTTTTTGTACATTTTCTTGGAGGTAGCGGAACTGGTCTTGAACAGCGCCTTCATGGGCAGCGGCTGATCGTCCTGATCGGTCACGAAGACCACGTCCGCCTCCTCGCTGATGCGCGAGTACATCGGGAAATTGGAGAACGGGAACTGCTCGCGGATCAAATAAAGCGCCAGCACCAGCAGCATCAGCGCCGGAAAAGGAATCCGGCGCCAGACACGGCGAAGCGGCTCAAAGCGGGAAGTGTCCATGATGCGGGAGCATACCGAGCGCGGTGGCAGATGAAATGCAACCCCGTCTTCGCGGCGGCGCAGTCTTGCGCAAGATCGGCGCAATGCCACCCGCGCTCATGAAAAACCAAAATCAACTTGCCAGCGCGTCCCGCCGCCGCCAACGTGTCGGCCCGTCTCATTGGGCTGAAAAAGGACAGATGCCAGAGTGGTCGAATGGGCACGCCTGGAAAGCGTGTGTGCGTGAAAACGTACCGAGGGTTCGAATCCCTCTCTGTCCGCCAGCCTGAAATGAGGCCATTGCCTCACCCGCGCGCGCAACCCGCTTGCGCGCGCCGGCTTTCTCGCTACCGGGATAAGCTCCAACCCCGCGATGCCCGCCACCCGATCCTTTGAAATCACCGGTCTGTTCGACCAGAAGAGCGACTGCCACAAACTGCTCTACGCGCCCGTGAGTCACCCCTGGACCTATCGTGAATCGGTGGTCTATATCGCCACCTTCGAGGGCGCAGAGGCGGCGCTGGAGGCCTTCGTGCGGCGTGTGCTGCTGGACCCGATCTCGCAGGAGTTGCGCGACGGCGGCGGCAGCGCTTTCCCCGAGGCGGCATTCGTTTTGGAATACGGCATGAAGGGCGGCGCGCTCGACCTCGAAAAAGAAGCCATTCTGGCCTTTTACCGCGCTTTGCCTGATCCCGGCTTCACTCTCACCAGGCTGGTGCTGCGGCGCCGTGTTTACGTTTTTGGTCCCGGAGCGGATCCCGCGCCTTTTGTGAAGGACGTCTGCAACCCCGCCATCCACACCTGGGAGGTGCGCCCCCAACAAGCCGCCTGATCGCGTCGGCCCTCTGAATGCCGACCTCTGATTACTGCTCACCGTTCACTTTCAAAATGTCCGACACCCCGCAAGCCGTCTTCCGCCACATCCCGATCCGCGACCTGCCCGCTGACGAACTCCTGACGCTGAGCCAGCAGATGAAGTTGTCCCTCTCCACGGCGGACATGCAGGCGGTGCAAAAAATGTACCAGGAGGAAAACCGCGAACCCACCGATGTCGAGCTTGAGGTCATCGCGCAAACCTGGAGCGAGCACTGCAAGCACCGCATCTTCAACGCCCGCATCGAGCACGATCTGGATGGCCGCAAGGAGACCGTGGACAGCCTGTTCAAGACTTATGTGCGCGCGGTCACCATGGAAATCTGGAAGGAGAAAAAGGACTTCATCCTGGGTGCCTTCGTCGATAATGCCGGTTTTGTGCGGCTCGATGACGAACGCGCGGTCTGCCTGAAGGTGGAGACGCACAACCATCCCAGCGCCATCGAACCTTACGCCGGCGCCAACACCGGGCTCGGCGGCGTCATTCGCGACATCCTCGGCGCGGGCAAGGGCGCCAAACCCATCGGCTCCCTCGACGTGTTTTGCTTCGGACCGCCGGACCTCGATGAAAGCGAGTTGAAGGCCAAGGACGTGATCCATCCACTCGGCATCATGCGCGGCGTGGTGCGCGGCGTGCGGGACTACGGCAACCGCATGGGCATCCCCACCGTCAACGGCGCCATCCAGTTCGACGACACCTACATCTACAACCCGTTGGTGTTCTGCGGCACTGCCGGCGTGATCCCGATCAAGGACATCGCCAAGGAAGTGAAGCCGGGTCACTGGCTCATCGCCGCCGGTGGCCGCACCGGGCGCGATGGCTTGAAGGGAGCCACCTTTTCCTCCGCCTCCCTTACCACGGACAGCCATGAGGAGGATCAAACCGCGGTGCAGATCGGCAATCCGATCGAGGAAAAAAAAGTGGCCGACTTCATTCTGGCCGCCCGCGAGAAAGGGCTGATTGAATTCGTGACCGACTGCGGCGCCGGCGGCTTCAGCAGCGCCGCCGGAGAAATGCTGAGCGAGGTCGGCGGCGAGGTCTGGCTGGAAAACGCGCCGCTCAAAGAGCCGGGCCTGGAAAGCTGGCAGGTGTTCATCTCCGAATCGCAGGAGCGCATGGTGCTGGCGGTCGAGGAAGCGGCGATTCCCGAACTCGAAACCCTGGCCGCCATGTTCGAGACCGAGCTTTGCCGCCTCGCCCGCGCCGACGGCAGCAAGCGCCTCAAAGTCTGGCATCACGGCAGTCTGGTTTGTGATCTGGCGGTGGACAAACTGCACGAGGCGCCGCGTCGCGAGATGAACGCACGCTGGCGCACCCGGCCCGCGCGCAAGCCCAAGGTGCTGGTCAAACCCGACTCCTGGACCGGCACCTTGAAGACGCTGCTTGGCGATTTTGCCATCGTCTCGCGCGAACCGATCATTCGCGAGTACGATCACGAAGTGCAGGGCAACACCGTTTTGAAACCGCTGGCCGGCGCCGCCGCGGACGCGCCCCAGGATGGCGCGGTCATCCGTGTGGACGGCAGCCCGCACCTCATGGCCATGGCCTGCGCGCTGCTGCCCGAGCTGGGCAAGACCGATCCCTTTGCGATGGGCCGCGCGGTCGTCGATGAATGCGTGCGCCAGCTCGTGCTGGTCGGCGCCGACCCGGACCGGCTCGCCATTCTCGACAACTTCTGCGTCGGCAATCCCGACAGCGAAAGCGAGCTCGGCGCGCTGGTGGAATGCACCAAGGGCATGGCGCAGACCGCGCTTGCCTACGCCGCGCCTTTCGTGTCCGGCAAAGACTCGTTCTACAACTACTTCATCACCGACGAAGGCCCCGTCTCAATCCCCGTGACGCTGCTGGTGAGCGGCATCGGCATTGTCGAGGACGCCGCGCATGTCACCGGCTCCTCTTTGCGCCGAGTCGGCAGCAAGCTCTGTGTCTTCGGCGAGACCCGGCGCGGCCTGCGCGGCAGCGTGCTCGGCAAGTACGTCAGCGGCTGCGGCGACGATGCCGCGCCCGGCTTTGACGAGGAGGCGGCGCTGGCGCGGTATCGCAAGTATCACGAGCTGGTGAAACAGGGCGCCGTGCTCAGCGCCCACGATCTCAGCGAGGGCGGCCTCGGCGTGGCGCTGGCGGAGATGGCATTTTCCGGCAAGGCCGGCATCCGGGTGGACCTGGACCGGCTGCCCGCCGAGGCGGGTTGCACCACGGCGGAGCTGTTGTTTGGCGAGACCCCGGCGCGCCTGCTCGTCGAAGTCGCGCCCGAGCACATGGAAGCCGCCCGCCAGGCCGGGCTCGCCGCCATCGGCGAGACCACCGGCGAGAAATGGCTGCACGTCACCCAGTCCGGTAGCACCCTCATCGACAGCTCGCTTGCTGAGTTGAAAGCGGTGTGGAAAGCCGGCCTCGCACCCTACTATTGATTTCTCATGCCCCACGCACTCCTGATCAAATTCCCCGGCACCAACTGCGACGCCGAGACCGCCCGCGCTTTGGAGGCGGCGGGCTTCTCGGCGGAGGTGCTGCCCGTGGCGCTGCTCGACAGCGCCGCCCTTGACCGCGCGCAGATGGTCGTCTTCTCCGGCGGCTTCAGTTATGGCGACTACGTCATGTCAGGCCGCATCGCGCAGTTGATCACCAAAAACAAACTGGGCGAGAGCCTGCGCCGCTTCGTGGACGGCGGCGGATACGCACTCGGCATTTGCAACGGCTTCCAAATCCTCACCCAACTCGACCTGCTGCCGAAGGCCAGCCTCATTCACAACACCAGCGGCCGCTTCCTCTGCCGCTGGGCGCCGCTGCGCAAGAGCGGCGGCAAAGCCAGCCCCTTCCTGACAGCGCTGCCCGATCAGTTCGAGCTGCCTGTCGCTCACGCTGAGGGCCGCGTCGTCACCGTCGCGGGCGACGCCGCGCAGTACGTGAAAAACGGCCTTGCCCCGCTGCTTTACGGCGAGGACGTGAACGGCTCCAGCGAGCGCATCGCCGGCCTGCAGGACGAGACAGGCCGCGTGTTTGGCCTCATGCCGCACCCCGAGCGCTTCCTGTTCAAAGCGCATCACTACGATCCCGACTGGAGCGGCGCCGAGCACGGCTGGGGCTATTACTTTTTCAAAGGCGTCCATGCGGCCATGACCGCCTGATCCCGTTTTCATCATGCCCAAGCACACGTACAAGCAATCCGGCGTGGACATCCACGAGGCCGCCGCCTTCGTCGATGACATCGGCGCCCTGGTCAAGCGCACCCAGAAAAAGCGCAAGCTGGCCAACGCCTTCGGCCTGTTCGCCGCCGGCTACGACTTGAGCAAGTACCGCGAGCCGATGATCTTCACCGGCTGCGACGGCGTCGGCACCAAGCTCGAACTGCTCGTCAAGCACGACCTGCTGGAGAACGCCGGCAAGGACCTCGTCGCCATGAACGTCAACGACGTGCTCACCACCGGCGCCGATCCCATCCTCTTCCTCGACTACCTCGGCGTCGGCAGGATCGACAAACGCCAGCTCACCCGCATCATCGCCGGCATGTCCGAGTACCTCGAATCCTGCGATTGCATCCTCGCCGGCGGCGAGACCGCCGAGATGCCCGGCGCCGTGCCCGAAGGCATGATCGAGCTGTCCGGTTTTGCCATCGGCGCCGCGGAGAAAAAAGACGTGCTCAACCCCGCCGAGATCAAACCCGGCGACGCGCTCATCGGCTGGCCCAGCGCCGGCTTCCACGCCAACGGTTTCAGCCTCGTGCGCCGCGTCATCGAGCGCGAGAGCGTCAAGCTCAGCAAAAAGGAGGCCGCCACCCTGCTCGCCCCCACGCTGCTTTACCACGATGTCTGCCGCGCCCTGAAAAAAGCGCGCATCAAACCGGCGGCGATGGCGCACATCACCGGCGGCGGTCTTTGGGAAAACCTCGGGCGCATCTTCGTGAAGCGCGGTCTCGGCTGCCATTTGCAAGTGCCCGTCTGGCAAAACCCCGTGGTGCAGAAAATTCTGCGCCATGTCGATGCCGCCGACGCCTGGAAGACCTTCAACATGGGCATCGGCTGGGTCGCCATCGTCGATCCCACACAGGTCAAGAAAGCGCTCAAAGCCGGCAGCGGCGCCGTCCTGCTCGGCGAGATGGACAGGAGCGGTGCCGTCACCTGCGAGTTGGCGGGGTGACGATGATCAGCCGTTGCGCCAAAGAGGTGCCATCCATGCCCTTGACGAGCGCCTTTCTTGCGTCATGGAAAGTCATGCCTGAGACCGCAAAAGCCCCTGTTTTGCCCCCGGACGGGTTCTGCATGAAGCCCCTGGACGAATATCGCCGTCGCCATCGCAGCTTCCCGCCGCGGGGCCTGCTGCAAAAGATTGGATTCAAGCTTTGGGATTGGGCGGAGAGCGCGCTCGTGCATGCCGGAGTGCACGGCGACCAGCCGGTCTTTGACGCGCGGGACTTTCCCTGGGTGGCGGCGCTGGAGGCGGACTGGCGCAAGGTGCGCGCCGAGCTCGACGAGGTGATGAAGTTTCGCGACGCCATGCCGAGCTTCCAGGACATCGTCAAGGAAGTCGGCAACATCCAGGGCGACGATCAATGGAAAACCTTCTTCCTCAAGGGCGTCGGCATGGAGTGCGAGGAGAACGCGCGCCGCTGTCCGGAGACGATGAAGGTGCTGGAAAAAATCCCCGGCTGCACCACCGGTTTTTTTTCCATCCTCTCTCCGCGCAAGCACATCCCGCCGCATCGCGGTCCCTGGGCCGGCGTGCTGCGCCTGCACTTGGGCTTGCTGGTGCCGGAGCCGCCCGAGCAATGCCGCATCCGCATTGGCGACGAAGTGCGCGCCTGGCAGGAAGGCCGTGCCATCGTTTTTGACGACACCTTCAATCACGAAGTCTGGAACGACACCGACGGCTATCGCGTCGTGCTCTTTGTCGATTTCAAACGCCCCATGCGCGCGCCGCTGAACTGGCTCAACGACTGGATCATGGGTCTCTCCACCCTGGCCCCCTTTCTGCGCGAAGCGAAAGGCAAGCAGGCGGCTTCTGAGAAGCGCTTTTGGGAGCGGTTCGAGAGTCAAAAGTAATCAGGACGGGCGGAAACCAGGCGGTGGCGGAGAAGGCGGATTCAATGCCGCGGACCGCCTGGGGCGTTGACGCCAGGTAAAACGGGCTGGACCGATTCTCGAAAAGATTGTCATTTTGATCCGGCAAGCGCAATGGCCTCATGGGCAAGAAAGTCGCGCAGCCCGCTATCAGAACGATAACGGGCAAGCGGCTGACGCAGCCCATGAGGCCGCGCCGCCGCCGGGCAAGGCGACAGGAATTTCGAGAACCGGGCTAAGAGGCGGCGGCGCGGGCGGCGATCTCGGCGAGAAGCTTCTGAATGTTGAAATCGTTCTGGGCGAAGGAGGTTTGCAACTGCTCAAGGGTGTCGAGTCCGTAAGCGGCGGCGGGCTGCTTGACGAGGTGATGGAAGAGATGCCGGATGAACGCGCGGTGGCCGTCGGGGTTTTCGACGACGTGATTGACGATGTCGCGCGGACCGGTGAGGCGGATGCTTTTATCTCCGTCCAGAGGCAGTTCAGAGACGGGATCGACGGGTTTATTGGCGTCCTTGGTGCGCCAGCGGCCGATGGCGTCGAAGTTTTCGAGACTGAACCCGAGCGGGTTGATGACGGAGTGGCAGGACATGCAGTTGCCATCGCGGGTGAGTTCGGTGACTTTTTCCCGCATGGTGAGGCCGGGCTTGAAGTGGCTCTCCTCGAAGGCGACCGCCACCGGCGGGGATTTGAGGGACATGCCGACGATGTTGCGGGTGAGAAAGACACCGCGATGGATGGGGGAGGTGGCGCTGGCAGAGGCGAAGGCGGAGAGCAGGTAGGGATGGGTGACGACCCCGGCGCGTTGCTTCGGATCAAAGGAGACGCGCTCGAAGTCGGCGCCCTCGACCTTCTTGCCGTAGAGTTTGGCGAGGCGGTCGTTGAGATGGAGGTAATCGGCCTGCAAGAGCTGGCGGTAGTCGGACTTGTCGCTCCACACGACTTCGTCGAGGAAAAGTCGCAACGAGGTGCGCAGATCGGCGAGCACGGCCTGATCGAAGCCGGGGAAGGCCTTCGGGTCTTTGCTGGTTTGCTCGGCGTGGTCAAGCTCCAGCCAGTGGTGGAAAAAGCCGTCCATTTTCGCCCGGGCGCGCGGGTCGGTGGCGAGTCGCTGGGCGGCGCGCAGGATGTCCGCGCGCTCATGGAGACGTTTCTCGGCGGCGGCTTGCAGCAGGCGCTTGTCCGGCAGGGAATCCCAGAGGGTCAGGGCGAGGCGGGCGGCGATGGCATGGTCGTCAGGCGCGCCGTCGTTGTCGGCAAGGCCGGGGTAAAGGAAACGCGGAGATTTGAGCGTGTAGAGCACCACGCGTTTGACCGCCAGCTCAGGGGTTTTGGCGGCGGTGAATTGAGCCTCGATGAGCTGGCGGGTGGCGTCATCAAGGGGGCGGCGGAAGGCGACCGTGGCCAACTCGACGGCGAAGCGCCGCAACTTCTCAACGCGGTCCCCGGCGCCGGGCTTGGTGCCGGCGAGTTCGTCCACTTTGGCGACGACCTGCTCGCTCACCGCGATGGCAGCCTGGGTGACGGCTTGATCCCATTCGGGGGAGACACCCGAGCCGCGTTCGTAGCCGAGGCTGCGATCATCGGCGGGGAAGGTGGTGGCGACGATCATCACCTCACGCATTCGCGAGGGAGTGAGCTGGCGTTCGGGGATGACTTGCTCGACGCCGTGGGGCGGTTTCCAAAGAAGCTGCAGGGAGGCGGTTTTTTCCCGGAACTTGAAATGCTCCAGCACAATGGAATAGGCGCGGCCGCCGATCAGGAAGAGGCTGGCGCGCTCCTCCCGCACGTCCGGGCCGGAACTGACCCAGGCGTCGATGAGCGTTCTGTCGGTGGTGTTCAGCCACAGGCGGAAGCCGTTTTCGCTGCGCACGATGAACTCGTAGTGGCCGGTCTCCGGGGCAATGACACTGCCCTCAAAACGGGTCTCGAACTCAAGCGGGTCCAGCTTTTCGGGGTCCGGACTGGCCTCGCCGAACCGGAAATCGACGCGGGGGATGCGGCCTTCTGTCTTGACGGTCTTTTTGCGCGGCTCGGTGTTGCTTTTGAGATTCTGGCGCTCCTCCTCAGTGATGATCTCCGGGCTGCGGTAGGTATGGCGCAGGCCGCGCTCCGTGCCCCAGTCGCGCTCGCTGCCGGGACGAAAGTAACCGATGAGATCGGCCACGCTGGCGCGGAACTGAGGCGTGGTCAGGCGGGTGAGGTCGGTCTCCGGCGGACGCACGCGGGCCTGGGCGGCGGGGGAGTAAAAGGCGTCGTATATGTAAGCGGCGACGAGGCGGGCTTCTTCCCCTTTACAGAGGTCCGGATCCTCCTCCGGCATGGTGCGTTCGATCTTGCGGGTGAGGGACTCAAGAGAGCGCTCACCAGTGAGCGGCTCGTCGTATTTGCCAGCCACACCTTCGCCCTCACGGCCATGGCAGCTCGCACATTGTTCCCGATAGAGGGCCGCGCCCGGCGGGTCCGGCGCGGGCGAAGCCGCGCGGAGGGTGGTCGCAAAGAGCAACAGGATATAGGGTAGTCGGAGCAGGGGCATCGTGGAGGCTGGCCCTTGGTCGCGGGTGCGGGGAAGCAAGGGGCAAGCCAAAGTACAAAACGAGCGCCGGACCTCTTTCAATCCAGGCGATTCGGTGCAACAAGTGAGGTGAGGCCGCCTTTTTACCAAGGCAGCGAGTAGGTCTTTACTGTGGTCATGAACTTGACTGCCTCGATGACGCCCTCCTTGATGCCGAGGCCGCTGTCTTTGACGCCGCCGAAGGGGCTGAGTTCGAGGCGGTAGCCGGGGATTTCGTTGACGTTGATGGTGCCGGCTTTGATGCCTTTCACGGCTGCAATGGCTGACTCCAGGCTGCGGGTGACAATGCCGCTGCTGAGCCCGTAAGGCGTCGCGTTCGTGTAGTCAATCGCGTCATCAAGGTCGCGCACTGCGAAGATGGGCGCGATGGGGCCGAAGCACTCGCAGGTGCCGAGCGTGGAATCGCGCGGCACGTCGGCAAGGATCGTGGGCTGCAGCAGCGCGCCCTGGCGGGCACCGCCGTGGAGGAGCTTGGCACCGCGTATGATGGCATCATGAATGGCGGCTTCGAGCGATTTGGCGGCGTCTTCATCAATCACGGTGCCGACGACGGTGGTCTCATCGGTGGGATCGCCGCAGGTGTAGGTTTGGGCAAGCGCGAGGAAGCGTTGGGTGAAGCCGGCGAGCACGCTTTCCTGCACGAGGATGCGGCGCACGGCGGTGCAGCGCTGGCCACTGTTGCGGAAGCAGCCTTCACAGGCCAGTTTGGCGGCGAGTTCGAGGTCGGCGTCGGCGAGCACGATCAAGGGTGAGTGGCCGCCGAGTTCGAGGCAGGTTTTTTTGTAACCCGCCGTGGCGGCGATTTCTTTGCCCACCTTGGCGCTGCCGGTGAAAGTGACGAGATCGATGCGCTCATCGCGAATCATGGGGCGGGTGATGGCATCAAGATCGCCGTGAATGCAGCTCAGCAGGTGGCCGGGCAGACCGGCCTCGTAAAGCAGCTCCACCAGGCGCACGGCCGTGAGCGGCGTTTTTTCAGAGGGCTTCAGGATGACCGGCGCGCCGGCGGCGATGGCAGGGGCGAGCTTGTGGGCGACTTGGTTGAGCGGGTGATTGAAGGGCGTGATGGCGGCGATGAGCGAAAGCGGCTCGCGCAGGGTGAAAATTTTGCGGGCCTTGCCGGTGGGTGAGATGTCGCAGGAGAAGGTCTGCCCGTCATCACGCAGGGCTTCCATGGCGGCGAAGGCGAACACATCGCAGGCGCGCCCGACCTCGTAGCGTGTCTCTTTGAGGCACAGACCCGCTTCACTGGTAATGAGCCGGGCGAGTTCGTCGCGGTTGGCTTCGAGGAGATCGCGGGTCTTGTTCAGGATGCGGCTGCGTTCATAACGGGTGAGCGGCTGTGCGGGGGCGAGATGGGCCTGGATGGCGGCTTCCAAGTGATCGCGCCCGCTGGCGGCGACGCGGCCAACTTGCTCGTTGTTGTAGGGGTTGAGGACGTCAATCCAAGTGTCCGTGGTGACAGATTTTCCGGCGAGGTAACTGGGGAGGGAAAGCATGGTGACTCAGGGTTTGATGGCGACGCGCTGCCACTGGCGGCTGCGGGTAAGGTCGAAGCCTGCGTTGAGTTGTTCGAGCGGCAGCGCGGGGCTGGTGAGTTTTTCGAAGGGCATTTGCCCGTGGTTCTGAGCGAGGAATTCAAGTCCGGCGGCGAGGTGCTCAGGGCGGTAATTGTGGACGCCGCGCAGGGTGAGGCATTTGCGCAAGACAGCCTCGCCAGTGAGGTCGAGCTGGGTTTCAGGATGCACCATGCCCGCCCAGACATAGTGACCGCCAGGGCGCAGGGCTTTGACGCCAGCGGGAATGACAGCGGCGCTACCGGTGACTTCGAGCACGAGGTCCACCTGCGGCATTTTTTCGCCATGCGGAACCGGCGTGCCGCCAAATTCGGCGACGAGGGCGAGGCGCTGCGGGCTGAGATCCGTGCAGAAGACCTCCCGCACGCCACGATGGCGCAGCCAGGCGCAGGCGTAGATGCCGAGCAGGCCGCCACCTTGCACGAGGGCGCTGTCGCAGGGATCGGACAGGGCTTCGAGCGCGTTGACGATGGTGGCCAGCGCGCAGTTGGCCGGGGCGGCGGTGGCGTCCGGCAAGGTGTCGGGCACGGGCATAATCTGCGTGCCGGGGCGCAGCACGATGTGGCTGGCGTAGCAGCCGTTCAGCCCGCTGCCATCAGCGAGCGCAGCGTGGCCGTATTTGAAAAGGTGCTCGCACTTCTGCGGCAGATGCCAGCGCGTGCACGGCGCGCAATGGCCGCAGGAATCGGCCAGCGTCCAGGTCACCCGTTGTCCGCAGCCGATGCCAGCGCGCGCGCTTTTCACCACATGCCCAACCGCTTCATGGCCGAGAATGCAGGGCGTCGGCGCGGAGCGTCGGCCTTCGGTTGTGTGGAGATCGGAACCACAGATGGTGGCGAGCGAGATTTCCACCAGCACCTCGCCAGGGGCGAGGTCGGAGGGGAGAGGTGCGGACCCCATTTGGAAAGGTTGGTTTGGGCCTTGAAAAAGCTGGACGCGGGCAGTCATTGTTTTGTCATCTTCTGATCAGGAGGGCCAGGACCGCGCTGCACACGGCGAAGGCGGCAACAAGCGGGAAGACGAGGGCGACGCTTTCCACACCGGGGGTGGTGGCGAAGGGATTGTGCTGGATCATCCAGCCGATGAAGGGCTCGCCGAGGCCGGCCATGGCGTAGGCGAAGAAGTTCATCACGCCGACAGCGGTGCCGGCGCGTTCGCGGCCTAACAGATCCGGTGCCAGCGCCCAGAAGGCGGACTGCGGGCCGTAAGCGAAGAATCCGGCGAGGAACAGCACGGGCACACCCAGCCGATGACCTGGCGGCAGCAGATACATGCCCATGGCGGCGACAGCGGCGAGGATCATGAAGCTGGCAATGACACCGCTGCGGCGGGAGTCGCAGAATTTGTCGGAAATCCAGCCGCTGGTCACAGCACCGAGCGCCATGCCGATGGGCAGCGCGATGCTGATCCATTTGCCGAGTGGATCGGCTTTGAAGTCATCGCCCAGGAAATAGACGGGCACCCAGATAAGCAGGCCGTAGCGAACGGTGTTTTGAAAACCGATGGCAAACCCGGCGAGCAGCAGACGTCCGTTTTTCAGCGCCGCTGCGTAGCGCTGCCAGGAGGATTCTTTGACGGCCTCGGGATCGAAGACCTTTTCATCCTCATGCGTGTCCAGGAAACCGGCATCGGCAGGTTTGTCCCGCGCGACGATCCACACCACCAGGCCGCCGAGAAGCATCAGGAACACCGGCAGCCGGAAGATCCAGCGCCAGTCGAGTTGGAGGACGTCGAGCACCACCAAGGAGGTGATAAAGGAGAGCACGGAGGACAGTCCTGCCGCCAGCACATAAAGGCCGAAGGCACGCCCGCGTTCGTGCGCGCCGAACCAGTTTGACACCAGGCGGCTGCCGGGCGCCCAGCCCATGCTTTGTGCCAGGCCGTTCAAGCCCCAGGCAGAGGCGAGCGATTTGAAACCGATGCCGAAGCTGGTGAGCCAGTTCAGAGCAAAGGAGCTGAAGGCGCCCAGAAACATCATGCGGCGTCCGCCGAATTTGTCACCCAGGTTGCCATTGATCATCTGCCCGGCGGCGTAGGCCCAGAGCATGGCGGCGCTGATCCAGCCGAGGGTTTGTTTGTCAATGCCCAACTCCGCCTGGATGCCGGGGATGGCGAAGCCGAAGGTTTGCCTTCCGGTGTAGTAGAATAGGTAGCAGAACATCACCGCACCCAGCGCCCAACGGCGGGCGTGGAGGAAGGCCTGGGAGTGGTGGGTTGTGTTTGCTAACTCCATATCCGTTTCATCACTCGGAGAGTGATGGCTACTTTTGAGTGCCGTTGCAGGTGATCTCGAAGATGTCGAAGTTGCGCACGTCGCCGGCGACGACAGCGGCATATTTCGCGTTGAGGGGCTCGCTGAAAACGAGCGGCACCATTTCCTCGTAGCGGCCGCCGTGGCTGCGGAGATGGCCGGCGAGCGCGCTGAGGTCGTGATAGGCCGGCGTGCGGCCCAGGACGACATCGCGCCCGCTGGCGACGACGAGGTCGCCCATGCGATCCTCGGGAAGCTCCATCAAACGCGCGGCGGTGGCGCGTTCGTGGCATTCGGTGACACCGGGGCGGAGCAGGAGCCAGTCGCGCACTTTGCCCGCGTCCATGCCCTCGGGCAGATGCACTTGGGCGAAGGATCCGAGCGCGCCGTGATGCGCCACATAGGGATCGGTGATGGGCAGGATGACGCGGAAACCTTCGCCGAACTGCTCGACGAGTTCGCTTTCGAGATAGATCACGTTCGGGCTGCCATCGGGCTTTTGTTTGGCGCACATGCCGTGGTCGGCGGTGATGCCGATGACGGCGCCGAGGGCGAGCAGACGGCCGATTTCCACATCAATGGCCGCGTAGAAATCGAGCGCCTCGGGTTCCTCCGGCGCGTGCTTGTGCTGCATGTAGTCGGTGGTGCTCAGGTAGAGGAAATCGGCGCGGCCATCACGCAGCAGCGCCACGCCGGACTTCAGGACATACAGGCTGGCGTCGCCACTGTAGATCTCAGGCGTGGGACCGACGAGCGCCTCGACATCGCCAATGCCGTGCGTCTCCACGACCGCGTGTTTGGCTTTCTCGGAGGAGAAAGCGATGCCGCCCTCGCTGATGAGGCCGCTGGCAAAGATGTCGCGCAGTTTCTCCTTCGCGGTGACCACGGCCACTTTGCGTCCGGCGCGTTGGGCATGAGGAAAGATCGTCTCGGCGCGCAGGAATTTCGACGAGTTCATCATCACTTCCTCGCCCGTGCTGGTGTCGAAGAAGAAATTGCCGCCGATGCCGTGCACGCTCGGTGGCCGGCCGGTGACGATGCTGCTGTTGTTGACGTTGGTGAAGGTCGGCATCGCCGCACGCGCAAAACCGCGCCAGCCTGTGACACTGATCTTGGCGAGGTTCGGCATCCGACCACGGGCGATGGCGCAGTCGAGGTATTCATCCGCGGAGCCGTCGAGGCAGATGACGACGACGGGCTTGGCGGGCGGGGTGTAGGTGCGGTGGTTAACGGTGAACATGGGCGTTTTGGGTAAAAATTCAGAGAAGACTAAACACGATAATTGTGATTGATAGGAGGACTAAAAAAGCGAAACCGAAGCCAACCTTTGTCAATGCTTCCTGGTCGCCGCGAATTTGAGCTCGAAAGCGAGAGGAGAAGATCCATCGAAGTGCTACACCAATGTAGAATGCAGATCTGCAAGCCAGATACATTGACAAGGCAAGCTCAAAAAGAATAAGCATTCTAGTAAGGGATGTATCGGATCTAATCAGAGCTGCGGCTTCAAATCATCCTCGGTGAGGTGATAGCTGAAGACGGTCTCGCCGTTTTTGTTGATGAGCACGGCGTTGAAGGTGGCGGGCGTGACGGTGCTGTCGGCGTCCACGCGGAGGAAGACGTTGGGTTCGACGGCGCTGCGGACGAGGTCGGGGTGATAGACGTTGAGCGAAGGGATGGTGCTGCCGTGGATGGGGGAGGCGATGAACTGCACGAGGTCGTAGCCCACGGTTTTGGCGGTCTTGTATTTCAGCACGCGGCTGGCGTGGATGTCGCCGCCGACGAGGATGACACCGGGGATTTTGTTTTCGCCGATGAACTTCTGAACGGCGGTCAACTCGTGCTTGTAGGTGCCCCAGTCGTCGGACTCGGTGTTTTCCTTGTCATCCCAGATCATGCCGCAGGCGAGCAGCTTGAAGGGCGCGGTAGAGGCGAGCAGACCCTTTTGCAGCCACTCCCATTGTTGGGCTCCCAGCAGGGTGGGTTTGTGGGAACTGGCGAAGGATGGCTCGGTCATCGAATACCAGCGGGTGTCGAGCACGAAGACCTCCACCGGCCCGCGCCGGAAGCGGGTGTAGATGCCGCCCTCGCCATCGCCGTATTCACGCTGTGGGCGGTAGCGGGTGAAGACGAGGCGGGTGTTCTCTTTTCCCGCAGCGAGGCCGCTGGAGTCATTGCCGGCGAAGTCGTGGTCATCCCAGGTCCACCAGCAGGGCCGTGATCGCAGCAGCGCCTGATACTCCGGCACGGCGGCGAACTCGCGATGCCGCTGCGTCTGCTTCTCCAACTCCGTGCTGTCAATGTAGGGCGTGTCACCGATCAAAACGACCGCGTCCACCTCCTCCGCGGCCATGCGACTCCACACCGCGCGACTGCCTTCGTCCTCCTTCGCACAGGAACTGATGGCGAGCCGGACTTTCGCGGGCGCGTCTGCCTTTGGGGCGGTGGTTAGAATCTGGGTCTTGTCAGTGGCGATCTCTTGGCCGCCTTGCAGGATGCGGTAGCGGTATTGGGAGCCGGGCTGCAGGCCGGTGACGGACCAGTGGAGGCAAAGGTCGTCTTCCACGGTGGCGGATTGTTTGAGCCGGATCGTGTCCCCGCCGGCCTCGGGTTTGACTTCCAGAGTGAACTCGCCCGCCTCGGCCGCTCGCATCCACACCATGGCGGAGGCTTCTTCGCTGTGTCCGAGGATGGGTCCCAGCAGGGGGGGGCTGCCTGCCGCCAGGGTCAAAGCCGGGGACAGCGCCATGCCCGCCCCCAGTGTCATGGCGCCCGTGATGAAGTCACGACGCGGCAGGTTGGAAGCGGTGGGTTTCATGGGTGCTCGGAACAACGACAGGAGGTGAGGGATGGAATCATGCCAGGATCATCGTGAACGCACCCGGCATGATGTGATCATGCGTCACTCGTTAGCTAAAAACTGTTGCCTGCCAAGAAACTTTTGTGACATTTAAGCAACTCGAAATTTCCTCCTTCAGGGCCGTCTCTTCCGGCGCCAGCGGGATTCAGGGCTCAAGGCGAATTGCGTTTCAGGCTGAATCCGCCGAGCGCAGGCAGAATGGGAGAGTGCTGCCGCGTCCGAGTTCATTTTTGACTGCGCCGTGTGCCACAACGCCGGGGTCCCGGCACCTTTTGGGTTGATGAATTCGAGACTCCTGCAGGCGTCAATTCGCAGCAGGACGTGTTGCGCGGCGCTAGGTCAGCGCCCGCCGGTGTGCCTGCCGCGCTGCCTTCACGGCAAGCCCGCCACGCGGTCCAGCGTGGCTTTGAAGATCGTGAGGCCTTCGTCCGCCTGCACATCAGTGAGGTTGAGCGGCGGCAGCCAGCGCACGACTTTGGGGCCGGCGGGCACGACCAGCAGACCGTCTTTGAGCAGCTCGGCGGCGAGCCAGATGGAGGCGGGTTTGCCGGAGGCGCGCACGGCATCGAGGGCGTTGAGGCGGGCTTCGTCCAACTCAAAGCCGATCATCATGCCAAAGGCGCGGACCTCGGTGATCAGCGGCTGATTCCAGGCGGTGACCTCGGCGGCGATGCGACGCCCCAGGGCGGCGGCGCGCGCGGGAAGTCCGTCGCGCAGGATCACGCCCAGCGTGGCGAGACCTGCCGTGCAAATGAACGGGCTGCCGCCATAGGTGGTGCCGTGAGTGCCGGGACCAAGAAGGTGGGTGAGATTGCGGATTGCTGAAGCAGGATTTTGAATTTCCGCGTCCCGCACCCAGAAGGCGCCGAGGGGCAGGCCGCTGCCGATGGACTTGGCCCAACTGATAGCGTGCGGCTGGATGGCATCGCCAGGCACGATGCTGCGCCAGCCGCAGGTGTCGCCGGTGCGGCCGAGCCCGCACTGCACCTCGTCGAAGAGCAGCAGGAGATCGTGCTTTTGACAGAGGGCCTGGGCGGCGCGCAGGAACTCGGGGGAGGCGGCGTTGACGCCGCTCTCACCCTGCACCGGCTCCAGCAGGATGGCGACGGTGCGCTCGGTGATGGCGGCGGCGAGCGCGGCGGCGTCGTTGAAGGGCGCGTACACGAAGCCGGGCACGATGGGGCCGAAGCCGCCGTGGATTTTTTCCTGCGCGGTGGCGCTCATGGCGCCGAAGGTGCGGCCATGGAAGCTGCCGGTGAAAGTGATGATCTCGTAGCGCGGGCTGCCGTCGGGCAGGGGCGTGTTGACGCCGTATTTGCGGGCGAGTTTGATCAGACCCTCGTTGGCCTCGGCGCCGCTGTTGCAGAAGAAGCATTTGCCGGGCACTCCGACGATGTCCTCGACGAGCAGGCGGGCCAGTTCCGCCTGCTGGCGGATGCAATACCAGTTCGAGACATGAATCAATGTGGCGGCCTGCTTGGCGATGGCCGCCGTCACTTCCGGGTGGGCGTGACCGAGCGGACACACAGCGACACCGCCAGCGAAGTCAAGGTAACGCTTGCCGTCCCGATCCCACAGGTAAGGCCCCTCCCCGCGCTCCGGCCAGAGCGGCAGGCGGCCATAATTGGGGAGGACATAGTGGTCAAGCCAGGCGGGATCGAAGTCGGGGGCGGGCATTTTTTGAGGAGGAGGAAGCGGTGGTGAGTCACCCGTGTTCAGTGATCAGAGGAAAAGCGCGGATGTCTGGCGTCTTGTTTGATTTTGCATTCTGACGCCGCCAGCTTTAGGGCGTGTCATGGTGCGTTGTTGAAATTCTCCTTGATCACCTCCGCGAGGTCGAGGAGCATCTGGTCGCTCTTGCCGCTGTAGGAGGAGCCATGCATGACGGCCAGCGTTTCCGGTTTGAGATCCGCGAGTCCGCGCAGGACCCCCTCAGTCTGACTGGTGTAGGGCATGTAATCGGCGAGCGGACCGGACTGCATCGCTTGCATCGCCTTGCGTGCCGGATCGATCAGGTCCGAGGAAGTCAGTGGAGCGCACTTTCCGAAATGATGAAACAGGTCGGAGCAGAACAAGGTCTTTCGCGTTTCTTCAAACAGCACGCCCGCATCCCATCCGTGCGGCAGGTGCGGCGAGCGATGAAACCGGTAGCGATATTTGCCGGTGGTCAGGACATCATCGGCCGTCATGCCCCGCGCCGGGCGGATGGCAAAGTCGTCCACGGTGACGAGCTTGCCCACCAGCGTGCAGACAGGCTGGGCCTGCGGCGCCAGTTCCAGCCAGTGGTTGAGGGCGCCAACCTCGTCCGACTCAAAGTGGCTCCAGGCGATGTGCCGGAGCGTCGCGGGATCGATCAGCGTGGCGACGGCTTCCCGCAACGCGGGGAACATGGCCTTGAACCCCGCGTGAAACAGCAGCGGCTCCTCGTCGCGCACCAGGAAGTGATTGAACTGCATGTCAAACTCGGGAACGTAAAGGGAAAGGCGGAACAGGTCGGGCGCGATTTCGTCGATGGCAGTCATGGCAGTGGGGCTTGGTGACGGGGTTGTTGATTTTGGGAAACGTGGATGTTTACCTGCGCCACGTGTCCGATCAACATGCGTCTGCATGGCCGCGCGGCAAATCCGCGTCCGAGCGAGTGAAAAAGCCGGGCAGGCACCGGCGGGGCGGCAGAAGCCAGGCATCCTTTTTCTTTTTCCCCTACTGCGATCCCGATGTGGAGGAACTGCGGGACAAACTCAATGAGTTGATCCTCAACGGGCGGCGGTAGGGGCGTGCTGGGTCGCGTCCGGTGATTCGGAGGGCGGAGGACGGGGGGCGGCGGAGGCGCGTTTGCCAAAACGCGGGGGTGGGGATGGGGTGCCGCCGTCGGCAACGAAACCGGCGCGCGGTCAGCATTCACCGTCTTTGATGACGCGCCTGTGTGCCAGTGCCCACCTTTGCGTGGATGATGACGGACTGATGAGGGAAAATCGACCATGTTCAGGCCAAAAATCCGTGCCTAATCCACAAAAACGTGGGCGATAGAGGTCTTGACGTCTTCGGCAAATTTGTTTTTCATCAATTCGTTCCACCAAGAAATGAAATACACATTCGATGTTCGAGTATCGCAGCGTGACGCCGACATTGCCCTTCGGCGATTCATTTTTCGGGACGCTGGATGGGGAACGATAATTGCGGGTGTACTGTGTCTCGCCTTCGTTGTCTATGATACTTCGGATGGCGGCATAGGGCGTCTGGGGGTTACCATCCTCACTCTGCTCTCGATCCTTGCCCTTGTTTACTTAGTTGCCTTCGTAACGCGCCGGAAGCAGATGGTAGAGCTACTGCGAAGACTTGGCGATACTCCGATCTCATACTCATTTGACGGCTCCGAACTCGGCGCCGAATCTTCGCTTGGGCGCTGGACTCTGAAGTGGGAGATGATCAAGAAGCTTTGGATCGATCCAGACCTTACTCTCGTGTTCTATGCTCGGAACGGCTACACCACGATTCCTACTTGCCAGATTCCGGAGGATGCTTTGGTCTTCCTCGTTACCCAGGTAAGGCGTGTCGGCGGATCAATCCTACACAACAAAGCGAAGGCAGAACAAGACGGCGCCGGGCCACCCGCTACCCGCCCCGAGTCGGTGCCGGAGGGTGGCGACAAACCTCAACCTGAAGCGGAGGGGCGCTCCCGGTAGCGGGTTGCCAGGCTTCGACGTTCTGCTAAAAATGAGATCCCTCTTACCAGTCGCAATCTCAATCACGCTGGCCGCGTGTGACCGCCCCACCCAACAACAGACTTCACTCAATCCCAACCCCAGCGCTCCAATGAAAGTAGGTGACTTAGTTCCTGATAGCTTGCTTTACGACGATCCTCCGGATTCAGCCGACCCATCTCAGAACGTGTTTTTCGGACTCAAGGACGGGGACGAAGGACACAAGCTCTACGCCGTCCCAACAAGCACAACGGTTGGTCAGGTTGTGCGCGACTTTCAGATCGGATCGCACGGTGCCGAGAGCTATTCGTGGGATGTCGAGGAGACGATCCAGATGGTCGCAGAGAAGGCTGAGGCGATCGCAGCGGTGATACCTTGCCGCGTGACGTTTGCAGATCCGGCAGGTCTCAAGCTGAGATTCTTGCGGCAGGTTACACCGGTTGACATGGAGAGGATTGAGGCGCTATTTCCAGAAGAAGATATGATGCAGGCCGGGCTTGAAGGCTACTTGACTGAATGGGATGGGGAGGGCTCCCCGTTGTCGCGCATCGCGCAAGAGAACCTCATTCATCTCTGGTGGGACTAACCCAAGTAGAAAAAGTCGAGACACAGCAACCCCTATCAGCCGCCCTGTTGACATGCACCTCCGTAATTCCAACCTCAACCCTGTGATCGACGCTCGCCCCCGCTGATAGGGGTGCGTGCTCTTGACGTTAGGCTGCTCCACGCCATGCCGCAATTCACACAACAGATTGCTTGCTATTTGGAGATGTTTCGCCGCGGCGACACTGACAACGCGTTCCACGGATTGCTGGAGATTGACCGCGACATCTTGCCCGAGTTGATGGAGACGTTTCGCAGAGAGCGAGGCATAGACTTGCGTGAGATGCTCATCGAGGTCATTTGGGAGTATCGTGACCGCTCGGTTATTCCTTTTCTCGGAGAGGTTTTGCTCGATTCAGAGCCGCGCATTTGGCAGCAGGCACTCAATGGCTTGGTCGCGCTTGCTTGTCCTGCGGCGCTCGACGCATTGCGAGCGGCACGGTCACGGGAATTTCCGAAGCCGCGCGAGACGGAGGAGTTTCGACGCTGGTTGGAGGAGGCGATCGAGCAGGCAGAGATGGAGGCACAGAGAGTATGACGACGATGCAGCCCGGGGCGCTTCAGCCAACCGCCGTCCCGCTGGGCAGTTGGACGGTTCAGGTAATACGTCCGCGACTGTTGCCGCCGGCGGGGCGTTTCCGGCGACGGTCGCTGAGCTTGGGGGCGTTCGCCGCAAACGAGAAGCCCGGTAGCGGCGCGTGCATGGGCCAGGCTTTTGGGGCAAGTGGGAAGGGTGGCGTTCCAGGGGGGGCGTGGGCTGTGGGCGCGCGGAAAAGCGGTGTCGCCGCTGCGCTTTGCCTCCGCAGTCCAAGACGCTGCGGCGTTTGACGGTTCAGTGCCCCGATCCCCAAGGCTTGCCTTTGCGTCGGGTATGGATGGCGGTTCAGCTTGCGTGCTTCGATTTCCGAATTTTCCGTCCCCGGCTTTTCCACGGGGGGGCGGGCTTCCTGCCAGCCGGCGAGGCCGTCGTCGAGGTGGATGAGCTGTTGCTGGCCGGGGTCCTGCGCGTTGTTGGGTGGCGGCGGCTGGGCTGGTCTTGCGTTACTCGCTGGCGGCGGGGGCGGGGTCGGCGTCGAGGAGGTCGCGGAGGTTGTATTTGGTGTAGCGGGTGTGGCTGGCGACGTTTTGGCTGTCGGCGTTGGCGACCCAGAAGTCGAGGGTGTCAGGGGCGAAGAGGACGGACTGGATGTTGGAGGTCATGCAGACGGGGCGGGTCATGAGGTCGCGGGCGCGGTCGGCATCGAAGCGGCCATAGCCGGCTTTCACGCGCTCGACGAGGGCGGTGTAGCGGTCGCCGGCGGACATGAGCACCGTATTCTCAATGGGGTGGGGGAGCTGGGGATGGGAGTCGCCCGCCCAGATGGTCTCGAATTTGTCGGGGGTGGCAGCGATGCCGACGGCGCGGTTGGTTTTGGCGTCGGAGATGACGTAGTAGTACTCGCAGGTGCGGGGGCTGGTGCGCATGATTTCGACGGCTTCATCAATGGTGCCGGCTTTTTCCATGACTTCGCGCATGAGCTGGGCCATGGGTTTGCCGTCCCAGTGGCCTTCGCCACGGCCGCCCATCTCGCCGATGGCGATGTGCTTTTCGTTCATGGCGGTGACGGTGCCGAGGAAGCCGGCGTAACCGAGGTTCACCCAGGCGTGGCCTGCATCGGGCTGGACGACGATGACGCAGGCGTTCTGCTCGAGGCCGACGCCTTTCATGTAGTCGAGGATGCGGCCATGGTAGAGGCGGCCGTCTGCGGTGGCCTGGCCGTAGAGGGCGAAGCCGCTGCAATGGAAGAGCTCGGGGAAGAAGTTGGCGAGGCGGGCTTCCTCAACGCGCACGCCGGCGGCGGCGGCGAGCGCGTCCATCTCGCGCAGGTGACGCGCGTCGGTGAAGGGCTGCAGGCGGGACTGCGCCTCTTCGATCTCGCCGAAGAACCAGCGGCCTTTGGCGAGGGAACTGCCGACGCCGACGCCGTAGAGGATGCGGTCCACAAGATGATGCACGGCTTTTTTCATGAGCTGGCCGTGCTGGCTGCCCATTTCCTCGGGGGTGCCGCGCAGGAACAAGACGCGGGTGCCGTCGTGCTCTTCGAGGCGGCCTTTGCCATGGCGGGCGAGCAGGCGGCGCTCGCCGGTGGCGGGGCCGAGGGCGGGCAGCTTCTGATTGAGCATCTGCGGGGCGACGGTGAGGAAGCGGGTGAGATGGCCGAGGGCGACGGTCTCGATGTGGTCGCCCTGGCGCGCGGGGATTTGCCAATCGGTGTCTGGCAGGCCGCTGGCGTGAAGTTGGTTGCGATGGAAGTCGAGGGTGACTTCGGTTTTGCCGGATTGGAACTCGATGCGGGCGGGGTCGTTGCGGGGGCTGCGCACCCAGACGGTGAGGGTGAAGTCGGGCAGCTTCATGGCGGTGCGGGCTTCGGGGCGGGGGCTGAGGCGCAGGCCGGTGCAGATGTGGCTGCCGAGGGTGAGGTCGGGCGCAGCTTCGACCTGGCAGAGCAGGGGGAGGAGCAGGATTTGCTCGCGTTTGACGGGGAGCGTGAAGTCGGGCAGCACGGTGCCGTCGGGAGCGGGGTCGGTCTTGAAGCGCGGGACTTCGGGGGTGCCGACGAGGCCGAACTGCTTGCCGCTGGCGTGCAGCCAGAGCTGGTTTTGGAAGCGGCCGGCGGCGTAGGTTTCAGCGCCGACGGTGGCGGTGAGTTTGACGCGGTCGGGGGCTTGGAAGGCGAGCGCGACGCGTTTGCCGAGGAGGTCTTTGGGCGCGCCGGTGGCGGTGATGATTTCGATTTCGGTGCTGTAAGCGGGCGCGGGGCTGTCCGCCGGCGGCGTCAGTACGCCGGCCCAGGTGGTGGCAATGGCGAGCAGGCGGCGGGCGAGGTCCATTTCGTCCGCGGCGCGCGGCGCGGCGGGGGCCAGCAGGAGGAGGAGGAGGAGCGTCAGGACGGCGGGCTTCTTCATGGCGAGGGTGTTTTACCTGAAATCGTGGAGGATGGGAACCACGAATGGACAGGAATCGACACGAATTATTGCGGTCGAAGCTGCCGCAGTCTGGCCAGTGCGCCCAGGCTGGCCGCTCCTCCGCTCTCCGGGAGTAGGTGGGACGCGCGACCCAGGGCGTCCCTAACTGGCCTCGACGCGGAACACGTGCAGGGCGACGGCATCGGGGCGGAGGGCGACGAAGTTGGCGGAGCCGACCCAGGTGTAGCGGGTGCCGTGCAGGAGGTCGTGGACGTCGAAGCTTTGCCCCTCGCTGAGACCGAGGGCGGGGAGGTTCAGGCGCACCATGGTCTCGACGGGGGCGTGCGCGTCGAGGCTGACGACGAAGAGGAGGCGGTTGCTTTTGTCCGGGGTGACGCGGCTGTAGCAGAGGACTTGGTCGTGGTCGCTGTGATGAAAGACGAGGTTGTCATAGAGGTGCAGGGCGGGATTCTCCCGGCGCGCTTGATTGAGCAGGGTGATGAAGGGTTTGATGTTGCCGGGGGCGTCCCAGTCGCGCTGCTTGAGCTCGTATTTCTCGGAGTGGTTGTATTCTTCCTTGCCGGGGTAGGGGTCGTTCTCGCAGAGTTCGTAGCCGGAGTACAGGCCCCAGGAGGAGGAGAGGGTGGCGGCGAGGGCGGCGCGGATTTTGAACATGGCGGGGCCGGCGTTTTGCAAGTGGCCGGGGAGGATGTCGGGGGTGTTCGGCCAGAAGTTGCCGCGATAGTACCAGCGCATCTCGCTCTGGGTGAGCTCGCTGGCGTAGTCGATGAGCTCTTGCTTGGTCTCGCGCCAGGTGAAGTAGGTGTAGCTCTGGGTGAAGCCGACTTTGCCGAGCACCTGCATCATGCGGGGCTTGGTGAAGGCTTCGGACAAAAAGAGCACGTCGGGGTCGCGCCGCTGCACGGTGCCGATGAGTTCCTCCCAAAAGGCGACGGGCTTGGTGTGGGGGTTGTCCACGCGGAAGATTTTGACGCCGCGCTGGACCCAGAAGAGGACGACGTCGATGAGCTCTTTCCAGAGGTTTTTCCAGTCGGCGCAATGGAAGTTCAGGGGGTAGATGTCCTGGTATTTTTTTGGGGGGTTCTCGGCGTAGCGGATGGAGCCGTCGGGGCGCTGGTAGAACCAGTCGGGATGGTCGCGGACGTAGGGGTGGTCCGGGGAGCAGTTGAGGGCGAAGTCGAGGGCGATCTCGAGGCCGCGGGCGTGCGCCTGCTCCACGAGCCAGAGGAAGTCGGCCTCGCTGCCGAGCGCGGGCTCGATGGCGCGATGCCCGCCGGCGGGGCCGCCGATGGCCCAGGGGGAGCCGACATCGCCGGGCTGGGCGGTGAGGGTGTTGTTCTTGCCTTTGCGATGGGTGACGCCGATGGGGTGGATGGGGGGGAAGTAGATGACGTCGAAGCCCATGGCCCTGGCGTCGTCGAGGCGGGGCAGGCAGTCGCGGAAGGTGGAGTGCCTGTCGGCGCGGCCTTCGGCGTTGCGGGGGAAGAATTCGTACCAGGCGGAGAAGCGGGCGCGCTCGCGCTCGACGATGACTCGGAACAAGGGGGAGCTGGTGGCCTGGGTGCGGTCGGGGAAGCGGTCCATCAGGGCCTGCAATTCGATGGAGAGCAGGACTTCGAGCAGGGGCTCGGGCGGCAGGGTCTCCAGCAGCTCGGCGCAGTCGCGCAGTTGCTGCGCGGCGTCGGCGCTGCCGGCGGTGAGGGCGCGCGCGGCGGCTTCGGCCAAGAGCCGGGCGCCTTCGCGCGCTTCGATGGCGGCGTCGGGGTCGTGCGACTCGACACGCACGGCGAAGGTTTTTTTCCAGGAGCGAAACACGTCGCCCCAGGCTTCGATGGCGTACTCCCAGCGGCCGGCGGTGTCGAAGGCGCAGCGGCCATGCCAGCGGTCGCCATCGACCTGGGTCATCGCGGTCTCGGCCCAGCGTTTTTGGCCTTCCCGCCGCCATTTGATGACGGCGCTGAGCAGGTCGTGCCCGTCCTTGAAGATGTCCGCGTAGAGGTCGAGCGGCTCGCCGACGATGCGTTTGACGGGGTGGCGCCCCCCGTCCAGGCAGGGGTAAAAATTTTCAATGACGACGGTGGGAGCGTGGGGAGTCGCGGGCATCGGCGCGGAACTTTGCTGAGAAAGCCGGTCCATGCAACGCCGCAAGTAGGCTGTGACCGCTCTGCCGGGGCGGCCGTGAGCACACGCTGCGGTCCGCCCTCTCCGCACAGGCGCGGGGCTGCCCTTGGCGGCTGCGCGGCTCAGGCGGCGTGCAGGGTCTCCACGCGCAGCCAGGCGGGCTCCTCCAGCACGCAGGGCAGGGCGGCGATGGCGGCGATGGCCTGGCGGACGGCGCCGAGGGGGGCGTCATGCAGCATCAAGACGAGGCTGGTGCGCCCGCTGGTGTCCTCAAGGTCCTCGGGCTGAATCATGGAGGAGATGCCGATCTGGCTGGCGCCGAGCACCTGCGCCACTTGCGCCACGACGCCGGGGCGGTCCTCCACGGTGAGGCGCAGGTAGTAGCGGGAGATGGTCTCCTCGATGGGCTTCGATTTGCCGTAAAGTCCGTGCGGCACGAAGCCGCTGTGGCGAGGACCGAAGATGAGCACGGCGGCGGCTTCGCAGATGTCGCTGATGACGGAGGAACTGGTCGGGTCCTGGCCGGCGCCGCGTCCGTAGAAGAGGGTCTCGCCGACGATGTCGCCGTTGATGAGCACGGCATTGAAGGAGCCGGAGACGGAGGCCAGCACATGGGAGAGCGGCACCAGCGCGGGTTGGGTGCGCACTTCGACGCGGCCATTTTCCTCGGCGCGGATGACGGACAGCAGTTTGATGGTGTAACCGAGCCGCTTGGCGAAGGCGAAGTCGGTGAGGCGCACTTTTTCCACGCCTTCGACATGCACATGCTGCTGCGGAATCCAGAAGCCGTAGGAGAGGGAGGCGAGGATGATGGCCTTGTGGGCGGCGTCCCAGCCGGAGACATCGAGGGTGGGGTCGGCCTCGGCAAAGCCTTTGTCCTGCGCCTCCTGCAAGGCTTCGCGGTAGCTCAGCCCGGCCTGCGCCATGCGGGTGAGGATGTAGTTGCAGGTGCCGTTGATGATGCCGTGGATGGAGACGATGTGGTTGCCCACCAGCCCCTCCTGCAGGACCTGAATGATCGGGATGCCGCCGGCGACCGCCGCCTCGAAGTAAATCGGCACGCCGCATTCCTCCGCCAGCGCGAACAGCTCCTGGCCGCGCTCGGCGAGCAGGGCTTTGTTGCCGGTGACGACGATTTTTTTGGCGCGCAAGGCGGCGCGCACCAGTTCGTCTGCCTGGGTGGTGCCGCCGATGAGCTCGACGATGACTTGAATCTCCGGGTCGTTGACGAGGTCGCGCCAGTCGGTGGTGAGCAGCTCGCGGGCGACTGCGACTTCGCGGGTGCGATCGGGATGGCGGACGGCGATTTTTTTGACCCGGATGTCGGCCCCGGTGCGGCGGGTGATGAGGTCGCGGTTGCGCTCCAGGTTTTGATACACACCGGCGCCGACGTTGCCGAGACCGGCGAGGCCGATTTGAATGAGGCGGGGAGGGGAGGGAGGCATCGGAGGGAACGGCAAGTTGTGCAACGCGCCAGGCGCGGGCGCAAGGAATTGCTGTCAAACTCCGATTGGAAGTTGCGCGGACCGGGCGGCGGGGGGAATTTCCCGGCCCTCCGCCCCATGAACAAACTGGACGAAATCATTGCCCACAAGCATCGCGAGATCGAACGCCTGCTGCCGCTGACCGAAAAACTGCGCGCCGCGGCGGCGGGGCGCAACGACTTCCGCGGCTTTGGCCAGGCGCTGGTGGCGGACCCGACCCGGCTGGGCATGATCGCCGAGGTGAAACGGGCCTCGCCCTCGGCCGGCACCATCGCCGCGGAGTTCGACTACCTGAGCATCGCACGCACCTATCAAAAGGCGGGTGCCAGCGCCATCTCGGTGCTCACCGATGAAAAGTACTTCCAAGGCCGGCTCGATTACATGACGAACATCCGCCAGGAGCTGGACATCCCGGTGCTGCGCAAGGACTTCATCATCCATGAGGTGCAAATCTTCGAGGCCGTGGTGGCCGGCGCGGACGCCATCCTGCTCATCGTCGCCGCGCTCGACCAACCCACTCTGACCCGCCTGCTGGAGACCGCGCACGCTTACCAGCTCGATGTGCTGGTGGAGGTGCATGATTTGCCGGAGCTCGACCGCGCGCTCGACACCGAGGCGCGCATCATCGGCGTCAACAACCGCAATTTGAAGACCTTCACCGTCGATCTCGGCACCACCGAGCGGCTGGCGGAGGAGGTGCCGCCGGATGTCATCCTGGTGTCCGAAAGCGGCATCAAGACGCCCGAGGACGCCGCCCTGCTCGCCGCCGCCGGGGCTGACGCCCTGCTGGTGGGGGAGACCCTGATGCGCAGCGCCAACGTGCTGGCAGACCTGCCCGCCCTGCGCAGCCCCAAGCCCGCCGACCGCGTGAGCCGGACGCTGGAGAGTTGAGATATTACCCCGCCTTCGGCTCGTGCATGGCGATGCAATGCAGGGCGCCGCCTTCCATGACGAGGTCCTTGGCGGTGACGGGGATGACTTCGCGGCCGGGGAAGCACTCGACGAGTTTGTCCTCGGCCATGGCGTCCTTTTTCTTCTGGCCGAAGATGGGAATGAGGACGGCGTTGTTGAGAATGAGGAAGTTGGCGTAGCTGGCGGGCAGGCGGTTGAGGCGCCAGTCTTTGACTTCGATGGACTGCGGCATCTCGATCTCGATGATCTCCATCTTGGAGCCGTCCGGAGCGCGCAGGTCGTCGAGACGTTCGCGCACGTCCTTGAGGACTTTGTGGTTGGGGTCGGTGTCCTTGGGCTCGACCATGCAGACGACGGCGTCCTCGCGGATGAAGCGCACCATGTCGTCGATGTGGCCGTCGGTGTCATCGCCTTCGATGCCTTGTTTGAACCAGAAGATGGAATCGACGCCGAGCATGGCTTTCAATTCCTTTTCGACGTCGGCCTTGGACATCTTGGGGTTGCGGTTCTTGTTGAGCAGGACGGCCTCGGTGGTGAGGAGCAGGCCTTTGCCGTTGGTCTCGATGGCGCCGCCTTCGAGAATCATCTTGGAGGTGTAGCGGTCGAGGCCGAGGACCTTGGCGGCTTTCTCGGGGATGGCATTGTCGAGGTCGAAGGGGGGGAACTTGCCGCCCCAGGCGTTGAATTCCCAGTCAGTGACGGCGAGTTTGCCGCTGGATTTGTCCTTGATGAAGATGGGGCCGTGGTCGCGGCACCAGACGTCGTTGGTGGCGTGCTCGTAGATGTCCACCTGGCTGAGGTCGCCCTCGTTGTCGGCGATGGAAAGGCGGATGCCCATGTGGGCGAGCATGGGGGCGTTGATGCGCACGCGCTCGTAGCGGGAGATGGTGGCGGCGATCTCGCCAAACTTGTCCTGAAGACGGTTGTAGGTCTTCGGGCAGCTTTCCTTGTTGGTGGGCCAGGACAGCCAGACGGCCTCCTGCGGTTCAAACTCGGCGGGCAGTCGGTGGTTCTTCGGGAAAGCTTTACTCATCCAGATAGCGTTTGGTCAGGGGTGCGTAGGTGTCAATGCGACGATCACGAAAAAAAGGCCAGATGCGGCGGAAATCCTCGACCTGTCGCAGGGAGCATTCGGAGATGAGAATCTCCTCGCGGTCAACAGCGGCTTTGGCGACAATTTGACCGTAAGGGTTGGTGACGAAGCTCTGGCCCCAGAACTCGGTCTGCTCCTCGATGCCAGTGCGATTGACGGCGGCAAGAAAGCAGCCGTTGGCGACGGCGTGCCCGCGCTGCACGGTCTCCCAGGCGCAGTGCTGGGCCTCGCCGAGCGCGGCTTTCTCCGATGCCAGCCAGCCGATGGCGGTGGGGTAAAAAAGGATCTCGGCGCCAGCGAGGGCGGCGAGACGGGCGGCCTCGGGATACCATTGGTCCCAGCAGATCAGCACGCCGAGACGGCCGAAGCGGGTGTCCCAGACGCGGTAGCCGAGGTCGCCGGGAGTGAAATAAAATTTCTCGTTGAAGCCTGGGTCCTCGGGGATGTGCATCTTGCGGTACTTGCCGAGGAAGGCGCCGTCGGCGTCGATGACAGCGGCGGTGTTATGGTAGAGGCCTGGAGCGCGCTTCTCAAACAAAGAGGCGATGATGACGACGCCGAGTTCGCGCGCGAGCGGGGCGAGCACCTCCGTGGTCGGGCCGGGCACAGGTTCGGCAAGGTCGAAGAGATCGGTCTCCTCCCGTTTGCAGAAGTAGGGCGTCAGAAAAAGCTCCTGCAGGCAGATGACCTGCGCGCCACGCGCGGCGGCCTGCCGGATCAACTCCACATGCGCGGCGAGGCTCTCCGCTTTGGAGGCGAAGGCGCGGCTTTGGATGAGTCCGAGGGTGACGGCGTCAGGCATGACGCCGCATCCATTGACGGCAACGCTCGTCTGGCAAGAGGATTCCGTGGGAGGGGAGAAATTCGAAAATCGAATGGGGTGCGTTTGCGCGCTTCAATCCGAGGAGCTTCGAATTTCGAGCTTCGATTTTTCCCCTCACTGATACCCCGTGATCATCGCGCACACGGTGGGCTTGCGGCGGCCCGCCTCGGTCTGGCGGATGGCGACGACATGTACGCCGGTCTTTTTCGGCTGATACTCCAGCACCAGGCCCCAGCCGCCTTCGACGACGCGCAATTGACCGCCGGGTTTGCCGTCAAAGTCGAGCACCGCTGCGGTGATCTGCACGCCTGACTTCGGCGGCACCGCCACGCAGAAGCGGTAATCGTTGCCTTTGAAGAGCTGGACCTTGATGGCTTTGCCCATTTCCGGGCGCAGTTCCTTCACCCAGGCCTCCGCGCGAAATACGAAACCGTCCTTCTCCAGCGCGCGCACCATGGATTGCGCCGCTGTCTCCGCGTCCTCGGCGTCGCCCGCCGGGGCGGAGGAAAGCAGCACGGCCATGGAGGCGGCAAAGAGCGCCGGGATCAAGAAAAAGCGTCTGGAGACAAGTGATTCGGGAAAGGACATGAAAGAAACGGCTTTGCGCAACATGTACCTGGAACATAGACGTTGCATCAGGAAAGTAATACGATTCCTTGATGCCTGTCTGTTCGCCAAACCTGCGCGCGTGTTTGGCGATCCTTCAACATCCCCTTAGAAAAACCTCATGGCAACCCTTGTTCTTTATCTGGAAGACGACCACGCAAAGGCATTTCCGCTCGACCCTGAGCAGCCCCTCAGCATCGGCAGGCACACGGACAACGCCTTGAGGCTGACCTGCGAATCCGTCTCCTCCCACCACGCCGTTCTCACCCGCCGCGAGGACGGCTGGTATGTCCAGGACCTCGGCTCCAGCAACGGCACCCGTGTCAATGGCGCCCCCATCGAGGAAGCTCATCTCCTCGATGGCGATCGCGTCGGCTTCGGCAAAATCCAGGGCATCCTTTACTTCAGGGACGCGGAGGCCGCCGCTGCGGTCACAAGCGATGCCGTCCCGGTTTCCGCCGTCATCAAAGAGCGTCCTCCGGAGCCCATGCCGCCTGTGCGCCGCAGACTGCCCGCGGAGCGGCTCAAAAAAGTCAGTCGCAACTATCCCGGCGCTGACACCTCCTCCTTGGTGAACACTCTTCTCGTCATCGGACTCTGCCTCTTCGCCGTCGTCATCGGCCTCGCCTTGCGGCATCAGAGCGAGACCGGCCGCAACTTCTTCAGCGACGCCTTCAACAGCATCATGGGTGACCTGCCGCGCATCACCATCGAGAAAAAAGCGAATGAGTGAGCCGCCGCCGCGACCTCACACCCCGCGTTTCTGCGCCAGCAGCCAGGACCAGAATTCCGCGTCATCATAGGTCGCCGTCCACGAATCGTGCTTCGCCTCCGGGTAAAGGGTGAACCGCACCTTGCCGCCCGCCTTCTTCAGCGCGTCATGCATCTTCTGCGAGTGCGCCGGCTCCACCACCGTGTCCAGCGCCCCGTGGAAAATCCACACCGGCAGATGCTTGATGCGTTCCGCCAATAAAAAGCGCACCCCCGTGCCGCCGCAAATCGGCGCGATCGCCGCGTAAGTGTCCGGGAAAGCCAGCGCCGTCTCCCAGGTGCCGAAGCCGCCCATGCTGATCCCCGTCAGATAGACCCGGTCCTTGTCCACCCGCAGCGTCGCGCACAGCTCGTCCGTCAGCACCTTCACCACCACCGGGTCCCACACCTCCCCGCCCGGCACCTGCGGACTCGCCACGATCGCCCCCAGCTCACGACCCTGCGCGATCAACTTCGGCGGACCATGCTTATTGAGCAGCTCCAGATCGTCCCCGCGCTCGCCCGCCCCGTGCAGGAAAACAATCAGCGGCCACTGCCGCGCCGCATCCGCCTCATAACCCTCCGGCAGCGAAAGCAAATAGCGGCAGGCCGCCTCACGCCGCACCTCCTTGGAAAAGTTTTTCTCCACGAGTTCCGCCCCCGGCAAATCAGCGGCAAAGGCGAGCAACGAGACAAACCAGCAGGGCAGGGGGATCGGACGCATGTCAGCCTTTATCGAAACAAACCCCGCCACTCTTGCAATCGCATGTCCGCTTGCCCCGCGCCCCCGCCTCCGTAGTCTGCCCACGCCCATGCCGCCGCCGAACCGCTTCTACAACGCCTTCGACACCGAGACCCTGCACGAGCGCAAAGCCTTCGAGGGCGAGTACCGCAGCGCCTTCCAGATCGACCGCGACCGCATCATCCACAGCTCCGCCTTCCGCCGCCTCCAGAGCAAAACCCAGGTCTTCCTCTCCGGCGAGTACGACTTCTACCGCACCCGCCTCACCCACAGCATCGAAGTCGCCCAGATCGGCCGCAGCATCTGCGGCTGGCTGCGGCAGCAGGGCGGCCCCCTCAATGACGACGCCCACATCGACCCCGACCTCGTCGAGAGCGCCTGCCTCGCCCACGACCTCGGCCATCCCCCCTTCGGCCACACCGGCGAGCGCACCCTGCACCGCCTCATGCAGCCTTACGGCGGCTTTGAAGGCAACGCCCAGACCCTCCGCATCCTCACCCACACCCTCTTCAACGAAAGCCGCGAAGGCATGGAACCCACCCGCGCCCTCCTCGACGGCGTCCTCAAGTACAAAACCCTCCATCACGAAGCCGGTGGCGCTGAAAACCACTACCTCTACGACGACCAGGCCCCCTGGCTCCACTTCACCCTCGGCCAGCAAGCCTTTCCCCCCGATCTCACCCCCGGCAAAGCCCGCAACGCCTTCAAAAGCATCGAGTGCCAAATCATGGACTGGGCCGACGACACCGCCTACTCCCTCAACGACCTCGCCGACGGCATCCACGCCGGCTTCATCACCCCCCCCCGGCTCGAGCGCTGGGCCGAATCCCAGACCCTCGACCCCGACGCCGCCACCCACCTCGCCAAACTCTGCGCCGCCATCCATGAAAACCGCGTCGAGCGCAAAATGAACAGCACCATCGGCAGCTACATCCGCGCCACCGCCCTCGAGCCGCACAGCACCTTCCTCAGCCCCCTGACCCAGCGCCACCAGTTCAGCCTCCGCATCGAACCCGCCATGCACGCCCAGGCCGCCTTGAACAAACGCATCGCCCTCGACCTCGTCTTCCGCTCCCCCCAGCTTCAGCAGATCGATCACAAAGCCGACTTCATCCTCACCCGCCTCTTTGCAGTCCTCCAGGACCGCTACATCCAGCCTACCGGCAGCCGCCTCCACCTCCTCCCCCCCGACGTCGAAGCCGCCATCGCCCAGACCGCTCCCGAAGCCACCGCCGCCCGCGCCCGCCTCGTTTGCGACTGGATCGCCAGCATGACCGACCGCTTCGCCTTCCGCACCTACCGCCGCCTCTTCGACGCCGACTTCGGCTCCATCACCGACTTCGTATGAAGGAAAAAACCACCGCCCTCGTCACCGGCGCCGCGCGCGGCCTCGGCCTCGAATGCGTCCGCCAACTCGCCGCCGCCGGCCATCGCGTCTTTCTCGCCGCCCGCCATTTTGACGACGCCGAAAAAGCCGCCGCCGGATTGGAGGGCGACGTCCACCCCATCGCCCTCGACGTCACCCGCCCCGAGTCCGTCGCCGCCGCCGCCGCCCACCTCACCGACCGCATCGACGCCCTCCACCTCCTCATCAACAACGCCGGCATCTATCCCGGAGGCGACGCCAACCCCGTCACCCTCGCGCAGGAGGAATTTCAGCGCACCCTGCTCACCAACGTCGCCGGACCGCAGGCCGTCACCCAGGCCATGATCCCCCTGCTCGCCGCCGCCCGGCCGAACGCCTGCATCATCAACGTCAGCTCCGGCCTCGGCTCCTTCCGTTACAGCGTCCCCCCGCAGGGCGAATTCAGCACTTACATCGGCACCGCCTACGCCGCCTCGAAGGCCGCCCTGAACATGCTCACCATCACCTGGGCCAAGCACCTCGCCCAGGCCCGCAGCCCCATCCGCGTGAATGCCGTCAGCCCCGGCTGGTGCCGCACCCGCATGGGGGGATCGCAGGCTCCGCGCAGCGTCGAAGCAGGCGCCGCCACCCTTTTGCGCTATGCCTTCCTGCCCCCAGACGGCCCCACCGGCCGCTTCTTCGGCGAAGACGGGGAGATGCCGTGGTAGATTGGGCGTTTGATGCCATTCAATACTACCCCGATCCGGCGCACAAGTCATACGCTCCGTTTCGACCGGCTCGCGAAGAAAACACTCAGCGCCGCAATCGCATAAACCAAACCCGAGGTCACAATTACAGAGATCAAAGGATGAACGAGAACGTCCGCACTGATCTCTGCGCGCAATGCTGCAAACACAACGAAAAGGGCAAGCCCCATAGCAGGAACGACAAGGTCGCCATGAGCATTGATGACAGCAGGGGCGAGGACCAGTCCGATAAACATCGCCCGCCACAGCCAACGCCGATATAGACGCGGCTCACGCCGTGTGAGCGGCCAGACGGTGAGACTCAACACCAAGCCGATAGCCAAGGCAACTCCGTATGCTGAAAACACGATGTCCATGCGCTTGCTCTGAACAGATTGATTATCGACAAAAAAATTGCTTTGTCAGCCCCTTTATCTCCGACAGATGGGCTGCTTTACGACGGCGTCAGGCCCGCGGAACTGGGTTGCACGCGGAGCGGACAGAGTGAGCAAACCTGGGTCCTTTTATCAGCATCGCCGTTGCGCATGGGGACGTTGAGGACGGATGAAACAAGAGGTGCTCCGGGCTCGTTTCCTGCGGCCATGAATCGTCGCTCCTTTCTCAAACAGACCACTGCCGCGGGCATTGGTTTTCCCGCCATCCTGCGCTCCGCTTCTCCGAACTCGCAGTTGCAGGTGGCCTGCATCGGTGTCGGCGGCATGGGCGGTCGCACCATGCAGAGCGTGGCCAGTCACGCAAAGGTGAAGGTGGTGGCGCTCTGCGATGTGGACGCGGGTTTCCTCAACGCGGCGGCGAAGTCGCATCCGGACGCCTCCCGCTGCAAGGACTGGCGCGAGCTGCTTTCCGCCAAGACGAGCGAGTTCGACGCGGTCACCATCGGCACGCCGGACCACATGCACGCCGCGCCGGCGGTGACGGCGATGCGCGCTGGCAAGCACGTTTATTTGCAGAAACCGATGGCGACGACGCTGCACGAGTGCCGGGTGATCGCACAGGAGGCGGCGAAGGCGGGCGTGGTCACGCAGCTTGGCAACCAAGGCCGCTCTAGCCTGGAGGCGCGCATGACGGTGGAGCTCATTCGCGGCGGCGCCATCGGCAAAGTCAAAGAAGTGCTCATCTGGGAGAACAAGGCGCTGAGCTGGTGGCCAAAGAACACCGAACTGCGCGCCATGCCCGACGCGCTGCCGGACGGGCTGGACTGGGATCTCTGGATGGGAGTGCGCGAGCCGCGTCCGTACTTGAATGACACCTATCATCCGAAGACGTGGCGTGCCTGGTTTGACTTTGGCTGCGGCGAGATGGGGGACATGGGCTGCCATCACTTCGATCCGACCTTTGACGCGCTCGGTCTGACCGCGCCGCTGCGGGTGCGGCAAACGACGCCCGGCAGCAGCGGGCCGCTGTGGGGGGAGCGCCGGCAGGTGGAGCTGGTTTTTCCCGAAACCGAGTGGACCGCCGGCGAGGCGCTGGTCACCTGGCACGATGGCGATCTGCGGCCCGACGCCGAGCGCATCCCGCTGCCCAAAGGCATCACCAGCCTGCCCGAGTCCGGCTCCTGCTGGATCGGCGAGAACGGCACCATCTTCAAAAACTACCGAGGCGGACGCCCCTTTGTGCTGCCGGAGGAAAACTTTCCGGCGGAGAAATACCCGCGCGGTCTCAAGCCGCAGGATCACTACCACGACTGGGTGGATGCGATCTTGGAAGGCCGCAAATCCGTCGCCGACTTCAGCCACGGCGGGCCGCTGACAGAGACGGTGCTGGTGGGCGCGATGGCGGATCGTTTTGCCGGCGACTGGCTGCACTGGGATCGCGAGTCGATGCGCTTCACCAACCATGACGAGGCGACCAAGCTGGTGCGCCGCGAGTATCGCGATGGCTGGAAGGTCGAGGGTCTCGGGTGACGCAGGCCTGGTCTCAGGAAGAAAGCCGCGCCCTGGCCGTCACCCACTTGCCCTGCCGCCAACGTTTCTCAATCACCAACCCGGCATCCTCTCCCGCGCGCAGACACGCATCCGCTTGTGTGTGCAGGATGCCGGAGAGAAAAACCACGCCGCCGGGTTTCACCGTCTGGATCAGGGTGGGGTAGGCGTTTTCCAGAATGTCGGCGAACAAGTTGGCGGCCACCACGTCCCAGCGCTGGGCACGACGCGGTTTCCATTTCAACACGTCCACTTCGTCGAAGACCGCTTCAGGCACGCCATTGCGCAGCGCGTTCTCACGCGCAACCTTCACCGCCTTCGGATCGAAGTCGCAGCCCCACACGGCGCTGGCGCCGAGCTTGCGGGCAGCGATGGCGAGGATGCCGCTGCCGCAACCGAGGTCGCCCATCGTCCATGGCCTGCCGGCGGTCAGGCGCGCGCGCGCCTCGTCCACCAGCAGGCGCAGCACAGTGGCGGTGGTGGCGTGGTGACCGGTGCCAAAGGCCATGTCCGGCGGTACAGCGAGGATCCCCCGTCCTGGATGCGCCTTGCGCGCCGCCGCGACCTCCGTCTTCGTGCGCGCCGCGCACACCACCAGGGCGTCGCGAATTTTGACCGGGGGCGGCGGTTCCGGCGACAGTGCCGCCCAGTTCCGCGTCTTCACGCGCCTAATGCTGCCGCCGAATTCTTTTTGCACGCGTTTGGCGGCTTTTTCATTCGGGCAGAACAACTCCAGCCGCGCCATTTTGCGGCCAGGCACCAGGGTGGTCACCAGCGTGCCAGACTCGCCACCGGAGAATCGTTCCTCCCAGGCGTCCACCCATTTTTCCGAGGTCAATTTGGACCAGACATGTGTCATCGCGCGGAGTCTGGCGGCGGTGTTTGTTTTTTCCAGTGGATTCAGCCTCAAATGATTGGCTGCTGGAGCGGGTGACGCGATTCGAACGCGCGACATCTTCCTTGGCAAGGAAGTGCTCTACCACTGAGCTACACCCGCGATTTGGCAGGACGCGAAGATGGACGACTTTGCGGGACGCGCAAGTGAAAAATGACGGAGCCCATGATGCTCTTTTCACAGGGCGAGCCTTATTTGCGAAAAGCCGGCCTGGGTTGCGCGCGCCTGACCTGCTGATAATCTGCTGGCGACCTGCACGTACCCGTTTCCGTCATGCGCCACTTTATTCCCATCCTGCTGCTGGCCTTGCCTGCCGCCGCCGCCGACCTCAAACCGGACACCACCACCACCATCCCCGAGGCCGCGCTGCGCCCGGTCGTGATTGCAGCCGATCCAGCAGCGCCGCCAGCCGAGCCCGCGGACCTCGCGCATTCTCTGCCGGAGGGCTTCTCTCTGGAGGTGGCCGCGCAAGCGCCGCTGGTCACCCATCCCATCATGGGCTGCCTGGATGAGCGCGGGCGGCTGTTCATCGGCGATGCCGTCGGCGTCAACTGGAACAAAGCCCAGCTCGAAGCGAACCCGCCGAACCGCGTGCTGATGCTCGAAGACAGCAATGGCGACGGCGTCTTCGACCGCAGCACGGTGTTTGCCGACAAAATGACTTTTCCCCAGGGCGCCTGCTGGCATGACGGCAGTCTCTACGTTTGCTCGCCGCCCAGTGTCTGGAAGCTGACCGATACCGATGGCGATGGCGTCGCCGATGAGCGCGTGGAGATCGTCACCGGCTTCGACTACACCGGCAACGCCGCCGATGTGCATGGCCCGAAGCTGCATCCCAACGGGCGTCTCTACTGGTGCCATGGCCGCAAAAATCATGATATCAAGCAAAAGGACGGCACCCAGGTCAGCAAACGCCTTTCCAGCGGCATCTGGTCCTGCCTGCCGGACGGCTCGGATGTGCAATGGCACTCGCTCGGCTGCGCGGACAATCCCACCGGGATCGACTTCACCCCGGATGGCGACCTCATCGGCACCTGCAACCTCTACTACTCCAACCCGCGCGGCGACACCCTCATGCACTGGCTTTACGGCGGCGTTTATGAGCGCGTCGATTTGATGAAGGTCATCGAGGGGCTGCCGCGCACCTTGGAAAAAATGCCGGTCGTTCATAACTTCGGTCATGTCGCCGTCTCCGGCTGCGCCTTCTGGCGCGCTTACGACTCGAAGGCGGACGCGGTGGCGCGGCCCCTCAATTTGATGGTCACCCACTTCAACACCCAGCGGCTCGTGCGTGTGGAGATGATGCGTTCAGGCTCCACCTACAGCGCCGTTGAAAACGAATTCCTCAAAATCACCGACCCCGACGTGCATCTCACCGATGTCTTCGAGGACCCGCGCGACGGCTCGCTGCTGCTGCTCAACACCGGCGGCTGGTTCCGCATCGGCTGCCCCTCCAGCCTGATGGCCAAACCCGACATGCGCGGCTGTGTTTATCGCATCAAAAAATCCAGCGCCGCCGCGCCTGTCATCGCGGCGGCCACGGCGGAAGCGCTCGACACCGCCTCCGCCATCGCCAGCCTGGAGTCCGGCGACGCCCATGTCCGCCGCCGCGCCATGGAGTGGATTCATCAGCACCTCTCCGGGGATCACTCCGAGGACAAGGACATCCTCGCCATCAATGACGCGCTGCGACCGCTGCTCGGCGCGGAGATCGACCCGCCCACCGAGCACTTCCTCATCGCGCTTGCGCACAAATTTTACACGGTGAGCTATCAGGATGTGAAGGACGCGCGCGACCTCGCCAGCCTGCGCCATGCCCTGCTGTGCTTCACCCCGGATGACGCCGCTTCCGCCAATCTCACTGCCGGTATCGCCAGCGATCATCTCGACTCGCTCAATCCCGAGCTTGCGCGTGTCGCGCTGAACATGGTCGTCGCGCATCCCGATGCCGATGAATGGTTCACGCCCAAGCTGCAAAAGTGGCTGAAGGAGGAGGACCTCGCCCCGCATCAGCACGATGCCCTGCGCGCTTTCTGCGGCGCGCTCATCGCCAAACCTAACACCCAAAAACTCGTCGCCGCGCTTTTGAAACACCCTTCCGAAGCGGCCAAACAAACCGGCATCGAAATCCTCGCCAGCCAGCTTGCGCCGGTGAAACATCAAGCCTGGGAAGCCCCCCTGGCCAAACTGCTCGACGAAGCTCCCAGCCTGCGTCTGCTCGACGCGCTGAAGACTCAGCAGAGCGACCGCTTCGATGTCAAGCTGCAAGCCCTCGCCGCTGATGCCGGGCTGTCGCTGACCCTGCGGCTCAAAGCGCTCGACAGCCTGAAAAAACTCACCCTCACCGAGGAGAGTTTTGATCTTGTGCTCGGCACCCTGACCGGCGACGCCCCCTCGGCCGCCGCCCGCATTCAAGCCGCCGCCATGCTCGCCAAAGCGCCGCTGAACAGCGCGCAACTGGAGCGTGTGGCCCCCGCATTTGCCAAGGCCGGACCTGTTGAACTCAAAGAGTTGCTCAAGCTCGCGCGCAAGACCAAGGACGCGGAGCAGGCGCGCGCCTTCGCCGCCGCGCTGGCGGAGAATCCCGCGCTCATCAGCCAGCAGGAGAGCCTGTACCGCACCGCCTTCAGCAACGCGCCCTCCGAGCTGTTTGAAGACTTGATCCATCCCGCTTACACCCGTTCCGAGTCCGTGCTCGAGGACAAAAAACGCCAGCTCGGCTCGCTTGCCGACAAAGCCGCCGCCATTGGCGACGCCGAACGCGGGCGGCAGCTTTTTGAGATGGGCGCCGGCACCTGCATCGCCTGCCACAAGGTCGGAGATCTTGGCCGCGACATCGGACCCAACCTCACCCGCATCGGTTCCATCCGCAACGAGCGCGACCTTCTGGAGAGCATCCTGTTCCCCAGCGCCACTCTGGCGCGCGACTACGAGGCGCATCTCTTCGAGATGCGCGACGGGCAGACCCATCTCGGCGTCATCCGCAGCCACACCGCCGAGGGACTGCTCATCGTCGATGTCGCCGGTCAGGAAAAAATTCTGCCGCACACCCAGATCATCGCCGACACCGCGCTGCCCACCAGCTTGATGCCCATGGGACTGGATCAAACCCTGCCCGAGGCCGACCTGCTGCACCTCATCGCCTACCTGCGCTCCTTGCGTTGAAACCAAGGCAGTCAGCGGCACTTCATCATTCAGTTTTCAACCTTCCCCTGGATAAAACCACACCCACCGTGTTACGCATGCGCCTCGCCTAAAGCGTCACTCCCGCTTCCACGCAAACGCTGACCTCGCCGACATCATCGCCAGGCAGACCGCTAGCGGCACCTGATAAACCAGACCCCGTCCCGGCACGCCGCTGGCCAGGTTTCTGTCCTCGCCTGCGTCGAAACCCTCCTCGCAGTTGCCTTGTACTGGTGGATCGCCTGGCACTACAACACTCAATGGCACCTCGTGACCAGCGTCTTCATTGCCCCCCTTCTCCTCTTCCGCTCACCGGAGTCGATCGCTGCAGGTATAGGTTGGTTGCGGACTGACTTGCTCGGCTTCAAGAGCTGCCTGACGTGGCAAAAAAGCAGGAAAGCATTTTGGTTCGTTGCTCTGTCGCTGGTGTCAGACTCAGCCACCTAGAGCTTTGCCAGTTGGTCGAGTCAGCTAAGGCTGCCAGGGCTTAGTGGTTGGTCTTTGTTCGGCGGATCGTCAGCCTTAGGGGCTGAATTGGTAACATATGGGGTTATGGTTCTAGCTGCGATTGTGGCTGCGATGGCAGCGGCAGTAACCGGCTCGCCCCGGTGGCGGCATCGACGGGGGCGGTACTGCCGTTGCGGGATTCCGCGAGGAGGTGAGCAGGAACTGGGGAAGTTGGGGGAGCCGTTTCGGATGCGTGCGAATTAGCCGATGAGTTTCGCAACCGGCTTGCCGCCGTCGGTGATGGGGACGGGGCGGGTGCCGGCAATCAGTTCATGCGCATGGTTGATGCCGAGCGCGGCGTGGATGGTGGCGTGGTAGTCGGGCACGGAGACGGGGTTTTCGACGATCTTTTTGGCGAGGTCATCGGTGACGCCATAGGCGCCGCAGTGGTTGAGGCCGCCGCCGGCGAGCAGGAGGCTGAAGGTGCTGCATTGATGTCCGCGGCCGCCGCCGCCGTCGAATTCGGGAGGACGGCCGAACTCGGTGCCGAGGGCGATGAGCGTTTTGTCAAGCAAGCCTTGATTTTTGAGGTCGGTGATGAGGGCGGAGAGGGCGTCGTCGAGGTCTTTGATGAGGTAGTGCTGCTTTTCCTGGCCGTCGTTGTGGGTGTCCCAGCCGGTGCCGTTGACGAAGGCGAGGTTGTGGGAGACCTCAATGAAGCGCACGCCGTCCTGGACAAGGCGGCGGGCGAGCAGGCAGCGCTGGCCGAACTCGCTGCCATAGGCGTTGCGCAGGTCGGCGGGTTCCTCGTCGAGCTTGAAGTTGCGCATGAACTCGGGGCCGGCGAGGCGCAGGGCCTCGCGCTGGGCGGCCTCATAATCGGCGAGCGCGGAGTCGCGTGCGACGCGCTCCTGCAGCGGGGCGAGCAGCTTTTCACGGGCCACGACACGCTGCTCGGTGACATCAGCAGGACGGGTGAAACCGGCCGGGCCGCTCTGGGTGTCGGTGAGATAGATGTTGCCGTATTTGGCGCCGAGGAAACCGGGGCCGCGGCTGGGATTGGGGTAGCCGATGAGCATGTAGGCGGGCACCTTCGGGTTGGCCGCGCCGCGCTCGTGGGCAACGATGGAGCCGAGGGAGGGGTAGGTGGTGTCGCCGCTGATCTGACGCCCGGTGTGCACGAAGTTGGTGGCGATGGCGTGCTCGTTGATGATGTTATGATGAATGGTGCGCATGATGGTGATGTGCTCCATCAAGCGCGCGGTTTTGGGCAGGTGCTCGCAGACCTGGACGCCGGGCACGGAGGTGTCGATGGCGGGGTAGGCGGAGCCGGCTTTCTTCGGGCTGGCTTTGGGGTCGCCGAGGGCTTTGGGATCAAAGGTGTCCATGTGCGCCATGCCGCCGCCGAGCCAGATGAAGATGCAGTGCTCGGCCTTGCCCTTGGGCATGGCAACGACATTGGAGGCGCGCAAGCCGGAGGCGGCGAGCGGGGCGAGGGCGGCGGTTTGGAGAAGGCGGCGGCGTTTCATGGGTTCACTAACGGCGTGGTTTTGACAGGATTAACAGGATGTTGGCATGATTGACAGGATTTGTAAGAGGCGACTCACGGAGCAAAGACCCACTCGGGGGCGTTGAGGACGGCCCAGAGGACATCCTCCATGCGCAGGCGCCAGTCGTTGTCCAGGCGGGGGCTGGGGGCGTCACCCCGGCGGGCGGCGGCTTCCTCCTCGACGCGGAGGGCGTTGGCGACGGGGTCGAGGTGGTTGGTCCAGGAGACGTATTTGGCGGGGTAACGCTGGGCGGGTTTATCGGGTTTGTATTCGAGGCGGCGCTGGTCGTAACCGGCGCGCAGGTGGTCGGTGTAAAGTTGGCGTTCTTCCTTGGTGGGCGGGCGGGTGAGCAGGCGCAGGAAGAGCTGCTCCACGAGCTGCTCCACCGGCTGGTCTTTGAGCACGAGTTGGGTGATGCCGTGGTCCTCACTGAGGCGGGTGAGCCAGACGGCGACGGTGCCGTTGCCGAGGATGGCGGGCTGGAGGGCGTTGGGATCGGTCTCGCGGCTGCTGGCGGGCTCCTGGCGGGTGGGCCGCCAGCCGAAGGCCTCCAATACGTCGCACATGGCCTGGATGCGGGGGAGGGAGAGGCTGGGGCGGTCGCGCTCGTTGCTGGTGCTGGCGAACATCCAGGCGCGGTTGGGCTGGCCGAGGGAGATTGAGTTTTTGAGGTCACGGCGGCCGTCAATGTCGAGACTGACTTCCTCGGTTTTCATGGGCTTGCCGGTGGCGGCAAAGAGGGAGTCCACGATCTGCTCGGCGGCGAGGCGGCGCGGTGCGGGCGCGGCATAGATCGGACTCGGGCTGTTGAGCGCGCTGTCGGTGGCGCGCTGGTAGGCGTGGGAATTGAGGATGACGCGGCTGATCTTTTTCAGGCTGTAACCGTCGCGCACGAACTCGCGGGCGAGCCAGGCAAGCAGCTCGGGGTGGCTGGGTTTTCCTTTTTCCCAGTCCTCGACCGGATCGACGATACCGCGGCCCATGAATTGCTGCCAGAGGCGGTTGACAATGACCTGGGCGAAACGCTCGTTTTGCGGAGCGGTGATGAGGGCGGCGAGCACGTCGCGGGTGTTTTTGGGATCTTCGGCGAGGCTTTCGCCGACGCTGTGCGGCACGAAGTCCTCGAAGGGCCATTTGGGCTCGACTTTGCTGCCGGGCTGGAGGGTGACCTGGATGAGCGGCTTGCGGCCGCCTTCGTGGAGTTTGTCCATGGGCACGCTGCTGGTTTTGGGCACGTCCAGGGCTTTGGTTTGAAGCAGGGCGGCGAGTTCAAAGAGATCCTGCTGCGTGCTCTCATGCGCGGGGGCGTCATGGCAGCGGGCGCATTTCATTTCCACGCCGAGGAAGGCGGTGCTGACGATGGCGCCCTTGGCGGCCATGGGCACGTCGTTGCCGGAGGCGATGCCAAAACCGGCGGGACCGCCGAAGCGCTCGCTGCCGCCCATGCGCAGCAGTTCGGTGACAAAAAGATCCATGGGCCGGTCATCGCTGAGCGCCTCGTGCAGATACCAGCGGAAGGGACCGGTGTTGTTGAGGGTGGGGTTCAGGATGTTCGGATTTTCCGCGAGCACGTCCTGCCAATAACCCATCCAGCGGTCGGCCCAGCGCGGGTCGGCAAGCAGGCGGTCGATCGCTTTGGCGCGCTTGTCCTTGCGAGTGTCTTTTTGGAAGGCCTCGATTTCCTCAAGGGTGGGCACGACGCCGACAGTGTCGAGAGTGACACGGCGGAGGAAAGCGAGGTCGTCGGTGAGGGCGGTGACTTCGATGCGGTCCACGTTCAGCTCCGGCCAGTGCGCGCCCTCACGGATCCAGCGTTCGAGCACGGTGACCTGCTCCTTGGTGAGCGGGTTGCCTTTGGGCGGCATGATGAGGTCGGCATCGTCGGTGCTGACGCGGGCGATGAGGGAGCTTTGGGAAGGGTGGCCTGGGGCGATGGCGGGGCCGTCGGACTCGCCGCCTTTAAGGGCGCCGGCAAGGGTGTCGAGGCGCAGGTCGCCCTTGGTTTTGCCGCCTTGATGGCAACTGAAGCAGTTCTGCTCCAGGATGGGCAGCACCTCCTTGTAGAAATGCACGCCGTCTTTTTTGGCGGCGGAATACTGCGCGGAGACGGAGGCGATTTTGGCGTTAAGGAAATGGTCCACCGCGTTGTGCGCGGGGAGATCTTGTTGCGGCGCGGGCACTGGCACTTCCGGGGTGCTGGCAAGCCATTGGGTGGCGGCTTCGCGGCGTTTTGTCCAATAAGCATCGTGTTGCGCACGAGCCCGGGCGCGGCGCTCGGCGTTGAATTGCGCCAGCCAGACGCGCCGCTCTTTTTCATAAGCGGCCCAGCCTTCGTCGTTGTAGGGCACCTGGCGTTTGCCGGGGCTGAGCAGGCTCCAGCTTTCACTGCCTTCGAGGGATATGGCCACGACCATCTCGCCAGTTTCAGGGCGCCGTTTGGAACTGCCGACAGCGCCGCCAATCATTTGCTCGATGACAAACACATGCTCACCGCCCTTGCTCTCAAATTCGACCCACTTTTCCTGGGAGCCGGGCGGCGCAAAGCGGAAGTCGGGACCGAGATCCAGGTAATTATCCTGTTCAGAGACTCGACCGTGGCCACCGCCGTCAGCCTTGGCAAAGGGGATGTCCACGATCATGGTGCCATCCACGCTGAGGTGAGTGGCGTTGCGGCCGCGCACAAGCAGGCGGTGTTTGCCGGCGGGCACGTTGACCACCGCGGCGGCGCGTAGGAGGTAGGGGTTGGGGCGGTCACCGCGCACGCCCGTGTCCACATACTTGTGAGGGACCTCGAAGATGCCGAAGACATCCTCGGTGTAGGACTCGCTGGGCTGCGGCGGATAGGAGGGCCAGGCGTTTTTGGCGGGCACGCCCTGCTCGCAGACTTGCACCAGCACTTTGCCCTTCGGCAGTTTTTTGACATCGATCGGCGGCGGGGGAGGGATGAACTGGAAGCGCTGCGCCAGGGTGGCCTCGGGCAGGAGTTCGCGATACACCGCCACCTCGTCGAGCGCGCCGTTGAGGGTGTTGCCGGCGCCGCCGCCGTTGCCGGTGCCGATCATGAGGTCATCACCATCGCTGACGGGCGGCTCGGTCGTCTCGCCGCCGAGATCCCAGACGCCGCCGGGGGCTTTTTTGCCGTCCACCCAGGCGGTGATGGTCTTGGGTTTGCCGAAGGTGTAGCTCACCGCCACATGATGCCAGCCGGAGCCAGGGAGAAAGCCCTCTTTTGACACCCAGCGGTGGTAGTCCTCCTTGCCGTCTTTGTCGCGGCTGCGGAAAAGAAAGCAGGGACGCGCCTCGCCTCCCTCGCCTTTGAGGCGGAGCGCCCAGTTTTGGTTCTCGGGGGTGAAGGCTTTGTTTTTGTTGCGGCCTTTGCCGATGAGATAGACGAAGCTGCCATTGCCCATCTGGCTGGCATTCACCCAGGCTTCGATCGTGATGGTGTCGCCCTGGCCGAAGCGCAGGTTTTTCCCCGGCAGCTCGTTTTCCTTGATCTGAATGAAGCTGTCCTTGCCGGTGAAGACGGCGGCTTTGTTGTCTGCGGGGAAGGCGGGGAACACCGGCTTTTGCGGCCCCTCGGCTTTGATCTCGACCTTGCCCTGGATGGATCCGGGTTCCTCGGAATCGAAGGTCCACTTCACCAGTGGCTCAACATGCGGGATGGGCGTGGAGTCGTTCTGAGCGGCGTCTTTGGTGTCATCAACACCGGGGGAGACGGCTGGAAACAGGAGAAGCAAGAGAGCGCGATTCATGGCGGACATCCCAAACCAACGCCGCCGAAGAGTGAATTTCACAACGCTCCCCCCCCACTTTAGGGGGATGAGAGTCAGGTGCCATTCGAAGGCCGCCATGACCCTGGCATTGCGCTCGGAGTGGAGAACGACGCGTGCCCTGTTTTATCTGACAGGCTTTGGCGCGGATTTGTCCGGCCGCCGGAAGATGCGGGAAAAGATGTTTTGTCTCTTCTCCGTCTCATCCATGGTCAGGCGCGGGGTTTCCTCGTCGATGATGATGTCCTGCGGGAAGCGCGCGGCGGCATCAGCTCCAATTTGGGTGCGGTAGTCCTCTTTGCGCGAGGCGTTGAAGAGGGAGGTGTTGTCGGTGACGACACTGGGCTGGATGAAGATGATGAGTTCACGGCGCGTGGTGCTGTCGATGTCCTCGCGGAAGAGTTTTCCGAGCAGCGGCAGTCGGCCGATGTAGGGCATGCCCTGGGAGTCGCGTTTTTTCTCCTCGGAGATGAGACCGCCGAGGACGACGGTGTTGCCATTGGGAACGGTGACGGTGGTGACGAGCTGTTCGGTGCCAATGATGGGAATGTCGTTGGGCTCGACGCGCTGGCTGCCGATGACGGTGTCATTGACCTGGGCGATGGTGAGGTTGACCTCGCCATCGGCGTTGATGATGGGCACGACTTCCAGTTTGAGCACGACATCGCGGTATTCGATGTTGGTGGTGACGTTGCCGTTGTTGGCGGCGTTGCCGACAAAGGTGGTGGACTGGGTGGGGACGGGAATCTGCTGGCCGGAAGTGATGACGGCTTTTTTGTTGTTGAAAGCGAACACGGCGGGGCGGGAGAGGATGCGGAAGTTGTTGGAGGTCTCGAGCGCGGTGAGGAAGACCTCGGCGCTGTCACCCAGCGCGCCGTAGAGATTGAGACCGTTGGCGGGGCCGAAGGCGGAGGTGATCAGGTTGTCGCGCAAGTCGGTGATGGCGTTGCCGGTGACGATGTCATCGCGCCGGATAAAAAGGCTGCCGGTGCCGCCGACGTCACTGCGTGTACTGTTGAAGCGGGTGAGGTAGTCGATGCCGGTTTGCATGCCCTCGCCAAGTGTGAGCTGGCCGATGACGGTGGAGAGATAAACCTGGGCGGGTTTGCGGTCGAGCTTGTCGATGAGGCTATCGATCTTGGCGATGTTTTCCTTGCGGCCCATCACCAGGATGGCATTGGCCATCGGGTCGGCGACGATGCGGGTTTTGTCCACGAGGATGGAGACGGGGGCGTTGTCCTCGGTGGGGCCGGTGATGAGATCGGGTCTTGATCCAAGGCTTGTCCCGGTGCCGGTCCCGTCATCGACAGCGCCGGTGGTGCCGACGATCTGACCGCCGCGGGTGGTGGCGCTGCGCACGCCGCCTAGAAGCTGGGAACTGCTGGAGGCCAGCGCCTGTGTCCGTTGAGCGGTGAGGCTACCGCCGCCGGGAAGCTGGGTGGTGCCGCCACTGGACTCGGTGATGACATCAACCAGAGCCGGCAAAATATCCACTGCCGCGGCATACTTGAGAGGCCTCTCGTAAGGCTCCTCAAGATCGAGCGGTTGATCGAACTGCGCGATCAAGCTGGCGATGTAAGCGTAGTCCTCCGGAGCGGCGACCACAAGCACTTGATTGAGGCGGGCGTCGGCGACGACTTGGGCGAGGATGGAGGGGGCATCCGCGGAGGCGCCACCGCCGATTTGCTGAATGCCGCTGTTGTTGGAGGACCGGCTGCTGGAGGAGGAACCGCCGGAGGAGGAGGAAGATGACGAGGAGGGGGGGCTGCCGCCGCTGGAAGAGGATGAGCGGGGATCACCGCTGGAGGAGGAGCGTGAGTCGCCGCCGCGGCTGTCCTGCGCAGGAGAACCGCGCAGGGTGCTGATGCCTTTGCTTTCCTGTTCCTGGGCTTGCGCACTGACGGTGGCCTGCACGATTTGGGCGACAACGGTGGCGTCGGCGTGCTGCAAAGGGATGAACTTGGTGATCACTGAAGACGCCGTCGAGGGCATGTCGATGGCGTTTTTGATGCTGATGAGCTGGCGCACGATGGTGGCGCTTTCCGTGACCAGAAGCCCTGGCGGAGTGAGCACCGGGGTCATGCGGCCATAGACTGAAAGACCGACGTGATTGGCGAGAATCTGGGCCGCGTCCGAGGGGGTGAGGTTGTCCAGCGGCATGAAATAAGTGACGAGGGTTTCCCCCTGGGGAATGTCGAGCGGCGACTGGTAAAAGGTGATGCCGTGTGAAAATTGTACCGCATTGGCGTTCTGACTGCGGGCGGGAAGAACACGCGCGCTTTTGCCGCCTGGATCAATCACGATGGCGTAACCATTGGTGAGCAGGGAGGCTTCGATCAATCGAATGGCCTCCGCTTTTTCGACGGGATTGGGCGTGACGAGACTGATGGTGGCCCCCTCAAAAATACTGGTATCCTTGACGAGTGTCATGCCGGTGAGTCGCTCGTAAATGCCGAGCAAATCGGCGACAGGATTGTTGGGAAATTGCAGGGCCACGCGATCGCCTTCGATGCGCATGGTCTCCACGCCGTCCTGACCGACGGCACTGATGGCGCCACCACCCGGACCGAAGGCGCCGGGAGGTCCGCCGCCGAATCCAGGTCCGCCAAAACCGCCGGGCCCGCGTCCGCCAAAACGTCTGCGCTCGCCGCCTGGAGTTTCCTCGCCCTGGGGGCGTTGCTCGGGATTGGCAGGGTCCTGGCCGCCTGGGGTGGGAGGCTGGGTGGGACGGTCACTGCCGGCCGCAGAGCCTGGCTCGACGGCCTGGGCCAGAAGGCGCATTTCCGGCAGGGGCCGCGAGCCACCGGCTGGCAGAGGCGAGTTGGCGGGCGTTGGCAGATCGGTGTCGGCGTGAGTTTGCGAGAGTCGCTGCTCAGGACTGGAGCGCGGTTTGGGCACTTCCACTCCAGCAGCGGGAGCCAGTTCACCGGGCGCAGGCACGGAAGTGCCCGCGTCTTGAGCGGCAAGGGGAAGGGCGAAAACGCCAAACGCGGCACTTAGGGCGAGCGCGCCATGACAAAAGGGTTTCGGGAGTGGGAGCAAGAGCATAGAAAAGCGGAGAGAAGACGGAGGGGAAGGGCGAGCAGTGTCAGCGGGGAGGGGGTCCGAAACCGCGGCCATCGCCGCCGCTGGAAGGTCCTCGACTGCCGCTGAAACCACCGCCACTGCCGTAACTTCCGCCGGGTCCGCGGCTGCCGCCGCTGCTGCCGCTGCCATAAGAGCCGCGACTGCCGCCGCTGCTGGAGCCACCCCCGCCTTGATCCTCACGCTGGATCCGCTCGAAGGTGCTGCGCATGAAGGCGGAACGCTCCTCTGGAGTGGCATTCATCAGACGCTCGCGATTGCGGTCAAATTCCTCGCGCAAGCGCGAACGGGCGCTGTCGGAGAGGCTGCGGTAACGGTCGATGTCCTCCTGGGAGGGGCCAGGGCGGGAGCGCTGGTAGCCGCCATCCCCCCCCGGAGGAGGTCCACCGCCGGGGGACGGCCCGCCGCGTGCCTCGCGCCGCATTTTGTCCGGGGTGAGCGCGTCCTTGTTGTAGCGAATGCTGACCACCTCGCCGCCGATGGAGATTTTCGCCTGGGCGCGGGTGATGTCGGTGACAGCGGGTGCCTCGCTCAAAGTCCAGCCTTTCAGATTGGGGGCTTCGGAGACGACCAGGGATTCTTTGGTCTCGGTGTTGAAAAGCGTGGCCACCGGTTTGCCGTCGATGAAAGCGAGACCGCTCAACACGAGCGAGTCGGACGGGTTCACGGAGCGGGTGAAAGGCGGGTTTTCAATCAACGCCGCCAACTGGGTCGGATTGAAAGTTTTCGGCAGGATGGAATCGTCCTGCGCGGTCAGCGGCAGGGCGGCGGCGAGCAGGGCGGCAAACAGGCGCGGGCGAGGGATGCAAGGCGGCGGCTTCATGGCGGTCTAAATGCTGGTTTCAGGTTTGAACCACCGTGCCAGGGTCAGGTTGCAGCGCGCGCGCGGTTTTGGAGTCCGCGCTCGTGTGTCGATTTCAAATTCAAGTTCCTTGATGTGCTGGAATTTTTCAGGCGACTGCAGGGTCGCCAGCCATTGCAGCAGCGTTGTCTGATCGCCAACCAAGCGCACGTTGACGGAGACTTCCCGATAATTGGCCTGGTTGACTGGTTCGAGCAGCGTCTGGCGTTCGACCTGAGCCTGCATGTCGAGAGCGGCGTTTTGAATTTCCTCCAAAAGCTGGCCTTGAGCGCGGCCTAGGCTTTCGGTTGACGGCATGTTCGCCGCCAGCCACTCGGCGTGTTTTTGCCAATATTCGCGGTCGGAAAGCCAGGTTTCGTTGTCTTTGATCTCCGTTTCCAGGCGCGCCAGGGTGGCGAGCAAAGCTGTCCGCCGCTGCTGGAAGGAGTTGGCGAGGATCATCGTCGCCATCAATCCCAGCACGCCGAAGCAGAGCAGCAACAGGCGCTTTTCACGGGTGGAAAGTTTGGCGGTCATGGCGGGATCACTTCAATTTGCCCTGGGCGCGGAAGGAGGCGGTTTTTTCCCGCACACTCGGCTGCGGCATGCTCCAACTGTAACGCCCTAGAACACGATGCTTCTGCAAGTCCTCCAGGAACTGGTAGGCCAGTTGCGCGTCGCGCGCCTCGCCGCGCAATTCGATGTCGTTGGTGCGGCCATCAAACTCGCGCAAGACGATGCCGCTGGGCGGCATCAGGCTGGTGATTTCCGCCATCAACACCATTGGGTAGCGGTTGGGGTCGAGGGCCGGCGCCAGGGATTTCCAGGCTTCCGCGGTTTTTTTGACGGCCGCTGCCGGCGTCGTGGTGGCATCCACTTGCATCTGAAGTTCTTGGACGCGCTGCCCGTAATGACGCAGGTAGGCCATCCCCAGGAACACCAGAGACACATACAACAAGGCGCCCAGGATGCTGTGCCGGAGCAGTTTTTTGCGCTTGCGGGCGCGGGCGCGGGCGTCGCGCACGCTGACAGGCAGCAGGATTTCATCGCGCGGCGACTCCAAATGACCGGCGCGCGGCAGCGAGTCAACCACTCTGACCGGAAGATCGAGGAGGCGGCCCAGGCGATCCGCCTCCCAGCCGCGTCCCACCAGAGTGACGCCATGGATTTCACCCAGCACTGGCTGCGCCTCCAGCGCCAGCCGGGTGAGGCGCAATTCCGCCGCGACTTCCTCGGGTGTGGCGCCCGCCTGGGCGAAGATGTGGCTGCGAAAAAGCTTGCCGTGAAAAGAAAAAGCCACCACCAACTCGCCTTGCTCCTCGACCACGATGAGCTGGTTCTCTGGAAGCTCCAGCAGACGCAACGCGGCCACGTAATCGCTGGCATGATTGACCGTCAGATGATCGGGGAAGGGATCCGCCAGCACATCGACGCTGACCACCGCCATGCCGCTATGCTGGCCCAGCAAATGCCAGCGATGCGGCCGCAACGCGCCTTCTGTGGTGCGCAATCCATGACGCTCGACATGCGTCTCCACCATCTGGCCTAGCAGTTCGTGCTCTGCCATCGGCAGGATCAGGCCCAGACTGCGGCAGGCCGTGGCGGGCAAACCGATGACCAGGGAGGAGGCGGAGCTTTGGCAGTCCGCCGGGCTTTCCACTTCCTCGGCCGCGCTGCTGGACCGCGGTTTCCACAATCGCCATGCAGCGTCCTGACTGGGCAATAGCAAAGTGGCGGCTGAGAGAGACATGCGTGATGAACAGGGAATGGCGGCGGAAATGAAACGCCGCATCCAAGCCGGAGTTGCGGCGTTTGCAGGCAATTTTTTGAGAAAGAAAAAAACGACTTTCATGCTGGTGACCGCGCTTGCCAGCCGAGTCGGGACCTTTTAAAATGCGTGCCGGGATTTCACCGGCCCAGCCATAGCCATGCGTTGTTCGTCAATTGCCTTTTTTATCTGTGTTCTCTGTCTGTATCAGGCAGTGGCTCAGGACTATCGTGTTTTTAAGAACAGTCAGGGTGTCGAAATTCGCGCGCGGTTGCTCGGAGTTGAGAACGGGCATGCGACCATCATCCGTGAGGACGGCACCAAATTCACCGTCGCGGTGAGCGCCTTTTCCGCCGAGGACCAAAAATTCATCGCGGATGCCAGCGCAGCCATGGCCTCCGGCTTCATTACCAAGGCCAGCGCCAACGACAACCTGCCCGTGGAGGAACTCAACACCCTCATCGGCGCGCCCATTTTTGGCGAGACAGTGCTCTGGGAAAGCGACGCCGAAGTGGTCGCCAGCAAGCTCGAACTGCGTCCCGAGTCAAAGACCAAAGATCAAAGCAGCTTCCGCGCCTATCCGCGCGAGGAGTATCGCTTGTTTGGCGCGCGCCCTTTCTCTGTGGCTCTCTACGCTGAAAAAAACAAGCCCGTGCAGATCTCCATGGTCTTCGCCAACAAGGGCGATCTCTTCGGCTCGCGCGGCTCCGGCGCCGAGCATTTTGAGAAGGACGCGCCGCCCAAGGAAGCCCTCAAAATCCTGGCCGCGGAAATGAAAAAGGACATCGACACCGTCACCACCACTCTTGCCGGCAAACTCGGCCAGCCGGTCAAACAACGCTTTGGGGAAGGGGAAGGCAGGCGCAACGTGTATCGCTGGGACTGGCGCGGACATGCGATTTTGCTTTCCGAGGTGGCGGACGAATACGTGGGCATCGAAATCGCCACCCAGGCCTTTGCCGACAGCGGCGGTCGCTACGCCCGCGTGCGCGATGATGTGATCCGCGCACAGGCCGCCGCCAATCTGCAAAAACGCGAGAATGGCGATGTGGTGATCGACGATATTCCCATGGTGGACCAGGGGCCAAAAGGCTATTGCGTGCCCGCCACCGCCGAGCGCGCCATGCGTTATCTCGGCGTGCCTGCGGACATGTACGTGCTGGCCATGGCCGGCGGCACCAACATCGGCGGCGGCACCAGCGTCAACGCGCTGCTGGGCGGAGTTGGGCGCGACATCAAACGAAAAGGCCGCTCCTTTGACCAGTGGAACGGGCAGATGAAACTCAAGGATCTGGCCAAGCACATCGACAAAGGCATCCCCATCATCTGGAGCATGTATTCCAGCGACGCCTGGAATGAAACCGCCGACGAGCGCACGAAGAAACGCCGTGACCTCACCGACTGGACTGCCTGGAAGAACGAAATGACAGAAGCTTCCAAAAACGCCGCTTTGGTAAAAGACCGCGACAGCGCGCATGTCGTGCTCATCATCGGTTATAATGCGGACAGCGGAGAGATCGCCTTCAGTGACAGTTGGGGCGAGCGTTTCAAAGAGCGCTGGATGACCCTGACGGAAGCTGAACTGGTATCCCAAGGCTCGTTTTATGTGGTCGGATTCTGACCTTGGAGCAGGCGGCTCCATGCTATCAGCGGTCCAGCGTTTGATCCTCCCACGAAGCCGGGTCGTTGATTGGTTCCAGGTGGGTGAAAATGTGGCCCGCCGGCAGCACCGCGCGCAGTTCCGCCTCGATTTGCTCCAGCAAATCATGCCCCCGCCGCACCGACCATTCATCCGGCACCAGCACATGCACCGCCACGAACTGGCGCGCGCCCGCGGCGCGGGTGCGCAGCGCGTGAAAACGCACCTCGCCACTTTCATGACGCCGCAGCACCTCATCAATGGCCCGCAATTGCTCGTCTGGCAGCGAGCGGTCAAGCAGGCCGTGAACGGCGCCGCGCAGCAGTTGGAAACCCATGCGCAGAATGAAACCCGCCGCCACCAGTGCGACGAGCGGGTCGAGCATTTGCCAGCCCGTCAGCCAGACCAGCAGCACGCCGAGCAGGACCGCCGCCGAGGTCCAGACGTCCGTCATCAAATGCTGACCGTCCGCCACCAGCGCGGGCGAGCCAGCGGCGCGCCCTTTCTTCAGGAGCAATCTGCCCACCCACAAATTCACCACTGACGCGCTCGTGGCCAGCAGCAGGCCCAGACCCAGGCCCTCCAATGGCACTGGCGTGAGCAGCCGCGCCACCGCCGCCCACACGATCGCCAGCGCCGCCGCCAGGATCAAAGCGCCCTCGAAACCGCTGGCGAAGTACTCGATTTTGTCGTGGCCGAAGCTGTGATCCTCGTCCGGCGGCAGCGCCGAGACCAAGACCGCGCTGAGCGCTGCCAGCGCCGCCGCGAGGTTGACCAGGGACTCCAACGCATCCGAAAACAGGCCCACCGAGCCGGTGAGGCGCCAAGCCAGCAGCTTCAGCGCCATCGTCACGCAGGCTGCCGCCACAGACAGCCAGGCGTAATGATGCAAGGGACGCGCAGTCACGCTCATGCCCCATCCTCCACCAGACAGGCTGCAGAAGCAAAACAACGTTGCGCGGCAAGCGAGGAACCATCAGACGGCATCAACTGCCGCCGCCGCCCCCTCCTCCGCCTCCGCCACCGCCACCGCCGCCGCCGAAACCACCACCACCTGCGCCGCCGCCCGTGCCGCCCGTGCCGCCGCCGCCACCCCCTTCAATAGCGAAGCCATCGCTGTAACCTTTGCTGGCGAGGAACTCCTCAAGATCATTGATTTCGTCCGCCACCGCGCGGCTTTCACGATTCGCCTCCGCGCTGCGGCCCTCGTCAAAAATGCAGGTCAAAAAAGCTGCCCCTGCGACGCCAACATCGGTGGAACCCGCGCTGGAGAAGGGCAGGTCACGCTCGCTGTCGGCGCTGACGGAGTAGCCGCTGAGTTTCTTCGCCACATAGACCTGGCTTTCGGCGGCACGGGTCTCCACGCGCACCCGCTCATCGGCTTCGCCAATGGCATAAAAGGTCGTCGTCGAGACGGTGTTGGCGGCAGTGGCGGTGAAGACCGTCTTGCGTTTGTCACCGCTCACCGCCACGAACAGCTCGCCAAAGTTCTCATAGGTGTAGAACTGTTTGACGCCGCCCTGGGTGAGCAGCAGCACCAGACTGCCGGTGCCGCCGGTCATCGGAGCAACGTAATAACCGCTTTGGTAGCTGCGGTAGTTGATGCTCTCGCCCGTGGGTTGGAAGTCGAGCTTGTAAACGGACAATTGAGCGGCGGCGGAGCCGGCCAGCGACAGCAAACCGGCGAGCGGGAGGAGCAGGGAGCGCATGAGAATACAAAACTCCGCGGCGCGGAGAAAGTTGCGTCAAATCAAGCCCAACTCCGCGACGGCATCACGCTCCTCTTTGAGTTCGGCCTCGGTGGCGTTGATTTTGCCCTGGCTGAACTCGTTGACCGGCACGCCCTGGACGATCTCCCAGGCGTGGCCGTCAGTGCGGATGGGGAAGGAGAACATCAGGCCTTTTTCGATGCCGTAACTGCCGTCACTGCATACCGCCACGCTGGTCCAGTCCCCGTCCGGGGTTGCGCGGGACAGGCTGCGCACGGTGTCGCAGGCGGCGTTGGCGGCGGAGGCGGCGCTGGAAAGACCGCGCGCGGCAATGATGGCGGCGCCGCGCTGCTGCACGGTTTTGATGAAGTCGCCCTGCAGCCACTGATGATCGCTGATCACCTCGGTGGCGGCTTTGCCGTCGATCCGGGCGTTGTAAAAATCGGGATACTGAGTGGCGCTGTGGTTGCCCCAGATGGCCAGGTTGCTGACGCTGCTGGAGAGCACGCCGGCTTTGGCGGCGAGCTGGCTCTTGGCGCGGTTTTCATCGAGCCGGGTCATCGCGAACCAGCGCCCGGACGGCACGTCCTTGGCGTTGTTCATGGCAATCAGGCAATTGGTGTTGCAGGGGTTGCCCACCACCAGCACGCGCACATCAGAGGCGGCATTGGCCTGGATGGCCTGGCCCTGGCCGGTGAAGATTTTGCCGTTGATATTGAGCAAGTCCTTGCGCTCCATGCCCGCCTTGCGTGGCACGGAGCCGACCAGGATGGCCCAGTTGGCGCCGACAAAACCCTCGTTGATGTCCGAGGTGGGGGAGATGCCGTGCAGCAAAGGGAAAGCGCAGTCATCCAATTCCATGCACACACCGTTGAGCGCATTCATCGCCTTCTCGTCCGGGATCTCGATAAGGCGGAGCTTCACCGGCTGGTCAGGACCAAACAAGGCGCCGGAAGCGATGCGAAAGAGGAGGGAGTAACCGATTTGACCGGCGGCACCGGTGACAGCGACAGTGATGGGGGCTTTGCTCATGAGCGAGGTTAATGAATGGGGCCGTCAGAGTGGGCAGACGGCAGGGCAGGGCAAGGGGATTTTGCAGTCTCAAGCCCCGATCTGGCGCCGCCACTCCGCGAGGTTGTAATAATTCGTGACGCGGGCGATGCGTCCCTCCTCGATTTCAAAAAAAGCGCCGACTCGCAGACGGTAAGTCTGGCCGGCGGCCGGTGGCTGCCCCTCGTCGGTGTGCTGGTAAGCACCCTGGATGAAGAATTCAGCGGCGGCACGGCTGCCATCGGTCGCGGCCATCACCACCAACTCCTCGACCTGCTCGCGGTAGCAACGATCCATGCGCGCCAGAAAGTCCCGGAACGCATCGACGCCCGTCTCGCTGGCACCCTGATTGATGTCGTGAACGACAGCGGGATGCAGCAGACTCAGCAAAGTTTCGCGGTCACCCTGGTTAAAGGTGTCGTAGTAATGTTGAATGAGGGTGACGGTGTCGGCGGTGGGGCAGGGGGAGGCCATGGGCAGCAGGAGAAGGCGTCATCAATAAATGAGTCTGGTCAGGCTGCCAAACAAAAGCGGCCGCCGCCGGCCAACAACCCGCAAGCCGGGCTTGCTCCCGACTGGCGAGAGCGCGGGAACGGGGAATTCCTTGCAAGGCGGCGCGGGAGCGGGCGTTACTGTCAGCCCCGCGACTGCAATCCTCGTTCATGAAAAACATCCTTCTTGCTCCTTTCCTTTTCGCCTCCACTCTTGCCGCCGCTGACGCCGGCTGGACCAGCCTGTTTGACGGCCAGTCCCTGGCTGGCTGGACTCAGCTCAATGGCACGGCCACGTACAAAGTGGTGGACGGGACCATCGTCGGGACCACCACCGAGGGCAGCCCCAACTCTTTCCTGTGCTCGGAAAAACTCTATGGCGACTTTGAACTGGAGTTCGAGGTCAAAGTCGATGACGGTCTCAACTCGGGGGTGCAAATCCGTTCGGCTCAAAAAACCGAGTCCACCGGGCAAAACAAAAACGATCAGGCCGGCCGCGTGTATGGGCCGCAGGTGGAAATCGAGATGAGTCCGGGACAGTCAGGTTGGATCTATGGCGAGGCCACCGGACTGGGGTGGCTGTCTCCGGAGCCAAATGAGAAGGACGAAACCAAAAACCAGCATTCGCACATGAAGAACGGGGAGTGGAACCAGTTCCGCGTGATCGCCAAAGGCGCGCGCATTCAAACTTTCATCAACGGCCATCCTGTTGCCGACCTGACGCATGAGGGCATCTATGAAACCCATCCGAAGGGCTTTATCGGCCTGCAAGTGCACGGGATCAAAGCCGGCAGCGGGCCGTTCTCGGTGGCCTGGAGGAACCTGCGCCTCAAGGAGTTGAAGGACTGAGCGGCGCCTTGAGCGCGGCCAGGACGAGCGGGTTGCCGACCGGATCGGTGCCGCTGTCGTGATTGAGGCGCAGGCGCTTGATGATGGCCTGCGCCTTCTTGAGGTCGCCGGTTTGCGCGCGGGTTTCCGCCGCCAGCAGCAGGGCGCTGTGCCTCCTGTCGAGAACGGGAAGCGTCTGCTGGACCACGCCGGCGGCGATTTGGTAAACCTGCGCGGCGTCCAAATGCCGCCCGCAGAGCCGCAAGGCGGCGCCCAGTTCGATGAGTTGCGCGGCCACATCGCCCGCGCGCCAGCGTTCGTTGAGGGCGCGGTCAAAAGCGCTGGCGTCGGCGGTGGTGAGCGGGCTGGCTTGAAAGGGGGACTCGGTGGAATTTTTGACGACATCGAGGGCGACACGCAGGGCGCCGGCTTGCACGTCGCGCGCCTTGCGCGCGGCGAAGCTCTCAATGACGGGCCGGGCCAGCCGTCCGGCGTCCTGCTGATATTCGTTTATGGGCGCATTAGAGTGCGCTTCTGCGCTGGCAAGGCGGGTGACGAGCAGCGCGGACTCCGCCAGTCTGACATCGTAAGTGCGGCCAGGGTCGCCAAGCCAAGCGGCGAGGACGGGTTCGAGTTCGGCGGCAAGCTTGCTTGCATCGTCCAGCCGACCGCATAATGCGAGATTGCGCATCTGACGGGCGTGATCGACCCAGGCCTCGGGCGGCGCCGGCATCATTTGCTTTTCCAATTCCGCGGCGGCGGCGTAAGCGGCGGCGGCTTCCTCATGGAGACAGGCGGCCTCCAGGTTGTCGCCCAAGGCGCGATGGGCCAGATGCAGGCGGTTGTCCTGTCCTGTGGTCGAGCATTTCTCCAAGGCGGCGCGGCAGGCGGCGATGGCCTTTTCGTTCTGGTTGCGCGCGGTGTGGAGGCGGGACACCTCGATCAGCCATTCCGGCAACCAGGGTGACAGCGGTCCCTTGGCCTGTGTTTGCAATTCAATGGCGCGCTCCAGGGCGGTGACGGCGGCAGGGATGTTGTGCTGACGCAGGCAGAGCGTGGCCCGTTTGGAGTGCAGCATGGAGGCGGCGTGCTGCTGCGCCGGGTCTTTGAGGTTGAGTTCGCCGAGGGATTCGTTGTACACCTCCTCCGCCTGACTCCACAAGCGGGCGGCGGTGAGCGCCTCCGCATGCGTGCGCTGCAGCACCGGCCAACTCGAGTGGCCGCGCATCTCCTCGGTGGCGCCAGCTTTGATGTCTTCGATCTCCGCCAGTGCCTCCGCCAGCCGGCCGGTTCGGAACCAGACATCGACCCGGCTGCGGCGGGCGAGGAACAACCGTCGCGGTCCATCGCGCGTGTCGAGGCGCGATTCCCAGCCGCTGATGATGAGATCATACTGGTGGTGGCTGTCATCGAGGCGTCCGGCCAAATACAGCGCGCGCGCGTAATTTTCCCGGGCGGAGAGCAAATCCGGATCATTGGCGGCGCGCTCCTTTGCCAGCAGCAACACCTGCTTCTCGACCAGAGGCAGTGCCTTGCCCTCGTCGCGCAAAGCACGGTAAATCATGGCGGCACGGCCAGCGACGGATTCCTGGACGTCCGGCTCGTCGCTGAATTGATCCAACTCGCTGCTCAACTGGTCGAGGGCAAGGCGCAGGGCCTCGGGGTTTTTCCCCTGGCTGGCCTGCGCGCCGGTCTCCTCCAACAGGCGGTTGAGGAAGGTCAGGGTTTGCCCGGCCTTGTTGGACTCGCGCAGGGCCAGGTCGCGCTGCCGTAGAGCCTCGGCCTCATGCGCTTCCGCTTGCCGCCTCAGCGCGTCCGCCTCCGCGCGGGCGGCGGATTCGCGCAAATAGGCTTTTGTGGACAAGGTGATGCCCGCCAGCAGGGTCAGTGTGATCACGCTGATCGAGGCGCTGAGAGCGCGGTTACGGCGGATGAATTTGCGCGCGGCATGAGCCAGGCCAGGCCGGCCCGCGGACACCGGCAGGTCGTCGAGATGGCGTTCGAGGTCGAGCGCCAAGGCATCCGCGGATTCGTAGCGTTCCTCGCGGTTTTTGGCCAGGGCCTTGAGGACAATCCAGTCCAGATCGCCGCCGAGGCGCTGAGCAAGCGCGTGCGGTGAGCAAGCCCGTGCCGCCGCGGCTGCGGGCGAACAAACCGCCGCGGCCTGGCTCGGGCGGGGGGGCTCGTCGCGCCGCACGGATTGCAACATGGAGGCGAGGGTGGAACCGGCCTGCTTTTCGAGCGGTGTGCGACCGGTGAGCAGCTCATAGAGTATCACCCCGAGGGAATAAATGTCGGCGCGCGTGTCGAGGTCGGGATTGCCGGTGATGGCCTGCTCGGGGCTCATGTACTCGGGGGTGCCCAAGAGCAGGTCCGCACGGGTGTGAAAGGCGCCCGCGTGCGCGGTCTGGGTGTTGTCCAAGGCCCTGGCGACGCCAAAATCAATGATCTTGGGTTGCGGCAGGCCGTCCTCCTCGGTCACCAGAATGTTGCCGGGCTTCAGGTCGCGGTGGATGACGCCCTTTTGGTGGGCGTGCTGCACGCCGCGGCAGACCTTTACGAAGAGCCTGAGGCGTGCAGGAAGATCAAGCCGGTGTTTGTCGCAATAGGCACAGAGCGGCGGCCCGTTCACCAGTTCCATCACGAAATAGGGGCGGCCGCTTTCGGTGGCGCCGGCGTCATACACCGAGGCAATGCTGCGATGGTCCATCATGGCGAGGGTCTGGCGCTCCAAATTGAAGCGCGCCACGACTTGCTCGCTGTCCATTCCGAGCTTGATGATTTTTAACGCCACATGGCGGCGCACCGGCCCGGTTTGCCAGGCGCGCCAGACGAGTCCGAACCCTCCTTCGCCAATTTTCTCCAGCAGTTGGTAATGCCCGATGCGCTGTTTGACGGCGGCAGGGACCGGGTCCGCCGGTTTGGCCGGGACCGTCTCCCAATTGCGGAGGGCGACACGCAGGAGATCAGCCCAGTTTTCCCCTGGTCCCGGCTCGGGTGTTGATGTCCGCCGGTCACTCACTGCCGCCGTTGGATGGCTAGCGTTTGCAAAAGTTCGCGAATTTCTTCCTCAATGAGTTCAGGGTCATCAGACCCGATGGTCTGGCGGACTTCCTCGATGATGAACTCGCGGTAACGGACGCGCAAACGGCTCAGCGCGGTGCGGAACGCCCCCGGGGTCATGCCTGCGGCGGCGGCCCCGGTGTCGGTGTCCCCCTCGTCCGAACCGTTCCACGGCAGGTAAGAGCGCATCACCTGGAAGCGCTCCGAATTGCCGTGCTCGTCAAAATGGTTTTGCAAACGCTCAATGCTGCGCCGGACGACGTTTTCCGCCCATTTGTGATGGAAAATCTCGTCGGGAGCGGCGTGGGAGGAGGCGACCTCCAGTTGGTAACGGCCTTCAGCATCAGGGAGCACCAGCGACACATGTCTGAAGTTGCCGCCGCGCCGCGTGCTGAACTGGCGCTTGCGACTATTGGCCAGATGGCGGCGAAAGGCGGTCAGCAGCAGCGCCCGCAACCGGCCCTCCTGATGGTCAGCGAGGTCAAAGAGTCCGCGTTCGAGCAGGTCGAGGATAAAGCTCTGCACGGCGTCCTCGGCCTCGTGCTTCGATTGGCCGGCGCGCCGGGCATAGGCGTAGAGCGGGAACCAATAAGCACGGCACAATTCCTCCAGCGCCTGCTCCTTTTCTTGCGGTGATCCCATCTTGACGCGCTGGATCAGCGTCCATCGTGTTTTCGGAAAGGAGGATGCATGGGAGGCCTGACTCATAAGGGGTGAATAGAAACGGATAAACGCATGAGTTTCTTGGAAATCGAGGCGCAAAGAGGCAAACTAAACGCCGAGCTGGGATTGCAAATCCGCGAGATCGGAGCGCAGCGCGGCCAGCTCCGCTTCGATGCGGTTTTTCCACTCGTCGTCGAGGGCAGGCGGGCGGGCCAAGGGCGCGGAAACCATGACCACGCCGGCGGCGCTGGCATCGACAGGACCGCTGAACAGGTGGGCGTAAGCCGCGACACGCCGGCCCTGGCCTGCGGGCAGGCAGGTGATCAGAGGGCCCTGCGGATGGTTTTGCAGGTCTGCAAGCTCGGATTCGACGGACGGGATGTCCGGGAACGCATGCAGGCGCTCGCAACGCTGGCGCAACTCGCCCGCGGTTTGGGGGCCGCGCAGCAGCAGGGTGCAAAGCAGGGCGCAGGAGGCGGCGGAGAGGCCCGTGAGCTTGGCGGGCAGGTTGTGCTTGAATTTGGGGACGCGGGCGCCGGCCTGGCTGATTTGGAAAGCCCACTGCGCCTCGCGCAGACTCTCGAGCGCGGCCACCACCGCGGCTTCATCGAAACTGGTGACGGGATCGCGGTTGGTGGATTGATTGCAGGCGGCAATCAAGGCGTTCAAGGTAAGCGGATAGGAGTCGGGAACCAGGACTTCCTTTTCCAGGAGGCAGCCGAGCACCCGGGCTTGTTCGAAACTCAGGGGGGCGGCAAGGGCGGAATTTGTCTCAGTCATCACGGAGGCGGGTAATTTGCCCAAACAAGGAGCACAGGCAAGCAGATGCAAAATCCGCCAAGAGTATTTACAAAAACACGGCGAGAGGGTATTTTGAGCGCCCTTTTTCCATGAAGATGACCTTTGAGAACAACCCCGCCAGATTTGCCCGCCTGTTCCGGCTGGCAATCGTGCTCTGTAGCCTCGCAATCCTGCCTTCCATGGCGCAAGTGCCTGGCGTGGATGAACGTGCCGAGCGTTATCTGGACGGCTACATGATGAACAATGAAGGCGAACGCCTCGAGAAAGGCGGCCAGCTTGAGGAGGCGCTGCGCAAATACCGTGAGGCGGCGCAGGTTTTCGATGCGCTGGCCAAAAATCATCCCGGCTGGGAAAGCAACATGCTCGGCACGCGCCGCCGCAAGGTGGAGGACTCGATCCTGCGCGCGCAGGCAGCCCTGCAACGCCCCCCGCAGCCCGCCCCGGCGGCGCCAGCGGCCGCGCCGCCGCAGCCCCTGCCCGCCTCAAACAGCGGCGCAACTCCGGCGGCAGGACCGCCTGACATCGGCACCTGGGGGGACGCTGGCGCGCTGGCGAAGCCCGGCGCCGCATCGATGGAAATGCCCAGTCTGGCCGACGTGTTTCGCCAGTACGAGTCGCAAGTGAAGGAAAAAATGGACGCCTTGCAGCGCCGCAACCTCGAGATGGAGGGCGCCTTGCGCAAGTGGGACGACTGGTATCGCTGGGCGTCGAAAGAAATCCAGATCGCGCGTGGGGAGAAGGAGGCGCTTGCCGGAAAAATGGGCGAGATGGAGAAGAAACTGGCGGAGATGCGGAGCGAGGTGGAGACCGGCAATGCCAGCCAGGAACAGTTGGACACTTTGCTGAAGGAGAAAGCCGCGCTCCTGGCGCTCGACAAGCAAAACAACCAGCGGCTGGCCGCCGCCGAGGCCAAAATCACGGAAGCCTCCTCCAAATTGGTGGAGACCTCGCGCCAACTGGCCGAAATCACCGAGGAGCGCGACCGCCTCAAGGAGCAGCGTGACACCGCCATCGCCGAACGTGACGCGGCCACCCAGGAAAAAGCCATGGCCGAGAGCCAACTCGCGGAGTTGAAAGAACGGCCGGACGCGGCGGAATTGGCGAAATTGAGCCGGGAAAATCTGCGGTTGAAGGAGGAGATCGCGGCGGCACGGGCGTCCCTGGCAGAGTCGAAAACCGAGAATGCGCAGGCCAGCGCGGCGATTGCCGCTGAAAACGAGCTGCTGCGCGGGGTCATTCTGCGCCAGTTGCGCAATCAGGCCAAACAGCAGCAGGTGCGCGCTGATGTGGTCGAGATGGTGGAGCGATTGGATGGAGCTCCGGCGGGTTTGCTGGACAAAATTCGCGAGATGGACAACGCCCGGCTCACCCTCACCGAGTCCGAGGAGAAATTGTTCACGGACTCGCACTTGCAGGAGGTGGCCAAATCGGGCACCAGTGTGATACAGGCCACTCTGCTGGCCAGGGGCGCTGACAACGAGGAAGCCGCCGCGCCGCAGGGAAAAGTCGGCGTGTCCGCCGCCGACGAAGCCGTCGAGGATCATCTCAAGCAGGCAAAGGAAGCGCTCGACAAAAAAGACTTTGCCCTAGCCGTGGCCAGTTTCCAGAAGGCGCTTGCCGGGCAGCCGGACAACAACGAAATCATGATTTCGTTGGGCGACGCCCATCTGCGCGCCGGCCAGTTTGCGGACGCCGAAAGAGTCCTCACCCAATGTCTGGCCGGCACGCCGGGCAACGCGGCGGCGCATCACGTTCTCGGCATGGCCTATTTCCGTGATGGCAAGCTGGAGAAGGCGGCCAAGGCGTTTGAGGACGCCGCCAAGCACGACCCCAAGCAAGCGCTGCCCCACCATTACCTGGGCATCATCGCCAGCCGGCAAAAAGAAAGCGACCGTGCGGAGCAGCAATTCCGCAAGGCGCTGGAGATCAACCCGCAGTTCGGCGAGGCGCACTTCAACCTCGCGGTATTGTACGCGAGCGCGAACCCGCCGCAATGGGACAAGGCGCGTTCGGAATATGAAAGCGCGCTGGGCAAGGGAGTGCAGCCGGATCAGAATTTGGAAAAGCTCCTCAAACAATGAGGTGCTGCGCCGCATGCAGGCGGGAAAATGCCAGGGGACCGCGGCATGACAAGGCATGCTGCCGTTGCTTCCGTCAGGACCTGGCGGGGTTCGCGAGCTCGCCATCCACGGCCCCTGACAGCTCATCCATAGCCGGCTTTAGCGCCGGCACAAGCGGGAATCGATCATCAGCGCACTGTCTCAAGAAATGCTTGTAGGCGTGGCAAAGCAGTGTTTCCATAGCGGACCGCGGCGGCTGATGGCATCAACGATGGCGGCTTTGAGCATGAATGACTGAGAGCAAATCCAACTACGAATCCGCGTCAGACAGCGAACTGGTGACCCTGGCCCAGGAGGGGGACACACGCGCCTTTGACCAGTTGGTGCGGAAGTACACCCCCAAGCTCTACGGTCTGATTTATAACATGACCTCCAACCGGGAGGACACCGCTGACCTGCTCCAGGATGTTTTTGCCAAAGCCTACCGCTCCCTCAAACGTTTCATGGGTCGTTCCTCATTTTACACCTGGATTTATTCGATTGCCGTGAACATGACGCTCAATTTTTTGAAGAAACGAGGTCGTTATCACAAGGTCAGTCTTGACGATGTAGATACAGGCATCGAAAACGACCCCGAGTTCATCAAAATCACCACGGCAAATGGTGGAACGCTGCGCGACGTGAACATTCACGAACTGCAAAAAAGATTGAACGAGGCCATGATGCGCCTGTCCGAAGATCATCGGACAGTGGTGACTTTGTACGACATACAAGGTCTCCAACACGCCGAGATCAGCAAGATTCTGGGCGTGTCCGAAGGCACCGTCCGGTCACGTTTGTTTTATGCCCATCGACAACTGCAAAATCACCTTGAGGACTTCATCAAGTAACCAGCACTGAACCTTTATGAACTCCGCAGATTCCAACGACCCAACGCCGGTGCAGCAGTTGCTACGGCTCAAAAGGCACGAAAAACCCGCAGATGATTTTATCGAGGATTTTGTGACCGCATTCCATGAAAGACAGCGCGCGGAACTGTTGCGGCAGAGCGCCCGCGGTTTGTTATGGGAACGGGCCACGACTTACTGGGAAAATCTAGCCGCTCCGAAATGGAGCTACGCGGCCGCGGCCGCCCTGGCCTTGTTGGCGGCGGCTTGGGGGCTCATGCCGGGGACCAGCGACGGCAACGGCGGCAAACCGCAGTTTGCCAACCGGGACGCCGCCGACTTCTCCTTTGGCGGCGGTTTTCAAGTCGAGGCCGGCATGATCCTCGTTGCGGATCCCGAGGAGCCGGGGAGCAATGACAACCCGCTTCTGCTCAGCCGTCATTTCTCCGGCGGCTACGCTGACGAAGCGCGTCAGGTGAAATCGAACCGCCCGTTTTCCTCCCCGACCCTCTATCCCGTCCAGGGCAGGCCTGCCATGGAGTGAGCCGGCGGACTTCAACACCGCTGCTCGCAACCAGTTCGAGGCGCGTCAACGCAGCGCCCAATCCGGTAACCGCATGAGTTCGCCTCCGCGCAGAGCCGACTCATGCGCCAGAATGCCGCAGAGCGTGATGTTGGCGGATTGCACCTCGTCGGGATAGCCCTCGCCATGGCCGCGCAGCAGCTCGACAAACTGGTGCACGAGATGCGGATGCGAGCCGCCGTGTCCGGCGCCCTGGGTGAAACTCAGGTGCTCCTCTCCGCCTTCTCCGCCATACACGCCGCCGGTGGTGAACGGGGCGATCTCGGGCGGCAGCAAGTGGGCGAAATCGGGGCAGGCGACCTCTTCGGGAATCTCGGGCTCCGGCTTTTTGGCGGTGTGAACCACCAACGGCCGGTGCTCGATGAGCGGCCATTCGACGGATTTTTTCGAGCCATAGACTTCGAAGCTTTCGCGATACTGGCGGGCCACGTCGAAGAGGGAGCGATAGACTTGCGCGGAGAGATCACTGTCCTTGAAGCGGATGTGCGTGGTCTCGACCGCGAAGGGCGAGCCGTAGCAGGCGTGCATCTCCTCGCGAATGGTGCCGGAAGGGAAGCAACTGACGCACTCGGCCTGGCTGCGGGCGAGTCCGAGCACGGGGCCGACGCAATGGGTGGCGTAGTGCATGGGCGGGAGTCCTGGCCAGTACCCCGGCCAGCCGTCCATGTCCTGCTGGTGACTGGCCTTGAGAAACTGGAGCTTGCCGAGTTCTCCTGTGTCGAACATCTGCTTCATGAACAAAAACTCGCGGGCATAGACGACGGTCTCCATCATCATGTATTTGAGGCCGGTCTCGCGGCAGGTTTCGACAATCGCCCGGCAATCCTCGACGCTGGTGGCCATCGGCACCGTGCAGGCGACGTGCTTGCCGGCGCGCAAAGCTTTGAGGGTGTGCTCGGCGTGGTTCGGGATGGGCGTGTTGATATGCACGGCGTCGATCTCGGGATCGGCGAGCAACTCGTCGTAGTCCGTGTGGCGTTTGGCGATGCCGAATTTGTCGCCGACCTCGTTGAGGGAATCCGGGTTGCGCTGGCAGATGGCGGCCATTTCCGCGTGCGGGTGGCGCTGATAAATGGGGATGAATTCGGCTCCGAAACCGAGGCCGATGATGGCGACGCGAGGATGGGAAATGTTGGCGGGCATGAGGGTATGGAGTGACAAGGCGCGGTGATTTTTCCGAGTTTCGCCCGGATCATAAACGCGGTCAGCGGCGGATTGCACGCCAAAAGCGGTGGGGCAATCCTGCTCCAGCGCACCGTTAAGGGCGTGGGTAATGCCGGTTCGCAGCCCCGCAATCGCGGTTGACCGGGAGGCTGGTACGGCTAATCTACGCGCCTTTCCAACATGAAGACCATCCTGCCTGCCATTCTCGCGGCCTCGTTTGTCGCCGCCGCGCCCGCCTTTTCCCAGACTGCCGAACCTGCCGTTCCCATGGACAAAGTCAGTTACTTCATCGGCACCAACATGGGGGGGCAGCTCAAGAGCCAGGGCATTGCCGTGGATATCAAAGCGCTTGCTGAAGGCATTGCTGACGCGATTGCCGGCAAGGAGTCGAAGTACAGCCAGGAGGAGATCGGTGCCGCCATGCAGGCATTTGAGGCCAAGATGCAGGCGGACGCCATGAAGCAGGCGGAGGAATCGAAAGTCGCCGGGGAGAAATTCCTCACTGACAACGGCAAGCGCGAAGGCGTGACCACCACCGCCAGCGGCCTGCAATACGAGGTCATCACGAAAGCCGAGGGCGCCAAACCGCAGGCCACTGACGAAGTGAAAGTGCATTACCACGGCACCCTGGTGGATGGCAAGGTTTTCGACAGTTCGGTCGAGCGCGGTGAGCCGGTGACTTTCCCGGTGCAAGGCGTGATCAAAGGTTGGGTTGAGGCGCTGCAACTGATGCCGGTGGGTTCCAAGTGGAAGCTCTTCATTCCCTCCGACCTTGCCTACGGCAAGTCGGGTGCGGGCGCTGACATTGGCCCGGATGCCACCCTCATTTTCGAAGTCGAATTGCTGGAGATCGTCAAGTAAGCGATCCTGCCGGGATTGCATTGCAAATCCAAAGCGGGCTGGCAACGGCCCGCTTTTTTTATGGAGCCTGTTCGCGCAGCAGCTTGCGGAAGGCGCCGCTGGGGTTGGCGTAGGCGGGATAGGCGGGGTCGCGCTGCTCGGCGGGCAGGTAGCGCCAGTGTTTGTACATCCACATCCAGCACTCCGGCTGCTCGCGGATCGCCTGCTCGAAGTGATTCCAGACCTGCTGGGCCACGGCGGTGGGATTCTCGTCCGGCTGCGGGCGGAGAGCGCTGAAAATCCGCACCTCGTAATGGCCCTCCGGGCACGGGCGGCAGACGCCGGTGATGATCGAAAGGCCGAGCCGCTGCGCCAGGGTGACATGCAGGGTGGTGACGCAGGTTTTCAGGCCGAAGCAGTCGATCACCGTCGCGGCGCGGCCGGGTTTGATATTGAGGTCGGTGAGCAGCGCGGCGTGTCCCTGCCGTTTCAGGCTTTTTACCAGGCGCAGCATGGCGCCCTCCTGCGGGATGACCATGTGACCGGAATGCTGGCGCAGGTCACGAAAGACGGCGGTCAGTCCGGGGTTTTTGAAGTCCTGCGCCACCACGGTGAATTGAAAGCCGCGGAAGCCCCAGACCAGGCTGACGAGTTCGAAGTTGCCAAAGTGTGGCGTGGCCCAAACCGCGCCGGTCTGGCGAGCCTGTTGCTCGGCGGCTTCGGCGTCGGAGCGGATGGTCACATGGCACTGCCAGTTGGCGGCGGTGAGTCCGCGCGCCCAAAACAGATCGAGAAAGGTGCGGGCGAAGTTTTGATAAGAGCGGCGCGCGATGCGGCGGCGTGCGGCAGGCGTGTAACGGTCTTGAAAAGCGACGCGCAGGTTTTCCAGGGCGGTGGCGCGGCCACGGGCGTCGAGGGCGTATGCCAGTGTGCCGATGACACGGGCGGCGAACAGGATGGAGCCGCGCGGCAGTTTGGGGATTAGCCACGCCGCCGCGCGCACCAGCGCGGTTTCCAAGGCGAATCGCAGGCTTTTCATGGGTGCAGAAGCGGTTAGGAGGTGAGCCAGCGCAGTGTGAGGTCGGTGGCGCCGCGATGCCGGGCCAGCGCGGCTTGTCCCGCCGTGCCCATGCGCGCGGCCAGCGCGGGGTCGCTCAATAGTCGGCGCAAAGTTTCGGGAAGTTCCTTCAACCCGCTGACCTGCGTCGCGCCGCCCGCTTGCAGCAGCAACGCCACCAAGGGCCCGAAGTTTTCCATGTGCGGTCCAAACACGACCGGCTTGCCGGCCAGCGCGGCTTCCGCCGGATTCTGCCCGCCCTCGGCCAGGAAGCTTTTGCCAATGATGGCGATGTCGCTCAGGTGCTGCCAGGCGGCGAGTTCGCCGGTGGTGTCAATCAATAGCGGGCGGGAGGAATCAAAGGGCCGGGCGGGACTGTCGGCGCGCAGGGTGGAGCGACGCAGCGGGGTCAGACCTAGCTCGGCGAGCTCGCGCTCGATCTCCGCGCAGCGTTCGACATGACGCGGCACAATGAGCAGGGCAAGACCGCCGTGCTCTGCCGCGAGTGCGTGATGGATGGCGGCCAGCGCGCGTTCCTCGCCCGCGTGGGTGCTGGCGGCAATAATGATTTTTTGCCTGCCCCGCGCAATCCCGATCTGGCTGAGCAGGGTCTTGAAGGCCTCCAGGGTGGCGGCGGGGACTTCGGCGTTTTGCGGGTCGTATTTGACCGATCCGGTGAGATGCACGCCGCGCGGGTCGGCTCCCAGTTCGGCCCAACGCGTCACGTCCGCCGCCTCCTGCACGAGCACTTGATCGAGTTTGGCAAAGAGCGGACGGGTGAACCCGTCGAAGCGGCGGAAACGGCGCTCCGAGCGCGCGGACAGACGGGTGTTCGCCAATGTCACGGGAATGCCGAGTCGATGGGCTGCGGACACCAGATTAGGCCAGACCTCCGCCTCCACCAGCACCAACCGGCGCGGCGCGATCTCGCGCAGCATGGGCCGCACCACCCAGGGGAAATCGACGGGGCTGTAAAGCAACGCCATGCGTCCAGGGTGCCGGTCCGCAAAAGCGCGCGCGAGCTGGTGTCCGGTGGGGGTGGTGACCGTGAGCACCACTGCGGTCTCTGGGTCGCGAGCCAGCAGCGGCGCCAGCATTTTCAAGGCCACCCCCACCTCGCCCACACTGACGGCATGAAACCAGTAACGGCGCTCGTGGCGCGAGATGGCGGCGAGCGCGGCGCGCTCCGGCGCGTCGAAAACGCCGAGGCGCTGCCAGAGGTCGCGCCAGCAACCTCCGCGCCGGGTCATTTTGCGCAGGGCGGAGGGCAACATCGCCAGCAGGGCGAAGGGCAGCAGGAGATTATACAGCAGCAGGCTCACAAGTCGGTTCGGGAGTGGCGGCGCGCAACCAGACGAGACGGGTGGTGCCATAGTCGCGCTGGCGAATCACAAGCCAGGGCGGGCGGCTGGGAAAGTCCTTTTTTTCCACGCGACACTCCAGCAGCCAGACTCCCTCAGGCGCCAGCAGACGCGGCAGTTCGGCGGATTCGAGCAGGGCACGGGTGAAGTCGGTGTCGCGTGGGGAGTGGGTGTAAGGCGGGTCGGCAAAAATCAAATCGAAGACCTGCCCGGCGCGCGCCAGATCGGTGAGCGCGCGGAACACGTCCATCTGGCGAATGGCGCCACCCGCGAGCCGGGTTTTGTGCAAATTACCGCGCAGCACCCCGGCGGCGGCGCGGTGTTGCTCGACAAACAAAGCGCTGGCCGCGCCTCGGCTAAGTGCCTCAATGCCGAGCGCGCCAGATCCGGCAAAGAGATCCAGCACACGCGCGTCTTTGACCGAGTCGCCTAAAGTCGAGAACAGGGCCTCGCGCACGCGGTCCGTGGTCGGGCGCGTGTCGCCCTGGGGGGCTTTAAGGGGAATGCCCCCGGCGCTACCGGCAATCACTCGCATGGGTCAAAAAGGTTGCTCGTGTTGCGTGTTGCACATTTCCCGCTCTTTGTCCTTCGCGCTCTGCTCTCCGCGTCAGCGTCCGTGTTTTTCGTTGAATCCGGCGGCGGCGCGGGCGGCTTCGCGGTCGAGCGCCTTGCCTTTGAGGTCCTGGCGCTGGTCGCCCTTGGTTTTGCCTTTGCCGACTCCGATCTCGACTTTCACGCGGGGTCCTTTCCAATAGGCGCGCAAGGCGGGCAGGGCCAGGCCTTTTTGCAAGGTGTGGGCGACGAGCTTGCGGATCTCGCGCTTGTGCAAGAGCAGGCGGCGGGTGCGGCGGGGTTCGTGCTGGGTGTGGCTGGCCTTGTCGTAGGGCTGGATGTCGAAGTTGTAGAGCCAGACTTGGTCGCGTTCGACCCGCGCGAAGGCGTCGGAGAGGTTCACCTTGCCCTGGCGGATGGATTTGACCTCGGTGCCGCGCAGTTCGATGCCTGCCTCAAAGCGCTCAAGGATGTGGAAATCCCTGGGGGCCTTGCGGTTGGTGGCAATGTCGGCGGACATGGGCTGCCGCGGGAGAGGTTGCGGCGCGGGCTCACCGCGGCCGCAGCGGATCAATCCTCCGCTTCCGCGTCCTCGAAGCCCGGTTTGATTTTGCCCTGAATGATCTCGGTGAGCGCGACATCAGCGTCCCTCATGCCGGGGCGGCGGTCGATCAGAGGGGGACGGCCGGAGGCAAGCTGCTTCACCCGCTTTGAGACCAGGTTGATCAGGATCGGCGGATGAGAGATGTGCTGGGCGGCTTGGTCAACAAGTTCGGCTTTCATGGGACGGTCAGGGGGACAGGCAAATTAGGGGACATGCGGGGAAGCGCAAGCAGGAATTGCGGCACGGTCGAGGTGCCTTGAGGTGCTCGCGCGGCAGACGCTGAAATCCGTGCGCGAAAAAGCGCGGGCAATTGGCAGAACACACCGCGTTCATTGGTCCGGTGATCGAACCAGAAGCATGCCAAACGCGGTGAGCGTTGTTAAGCTTCCGTTTTTCCGCCGCATGTCCCCGCTGTCCGCCCCGGTGTTTGTTTGTCTGGCCGCCGCTCTCCTTTCCGCACTCGCAGGCGCGGCGGCGGAGCCAGCGCTGCCGCGCACCATCCTGTTCGTGGATGACGAGGCGGTGATGTACCGTCCTGGCACCATCAAGCGGGTGGTGACATTTGAGAAGCCCCTCGCGCAACCCGTCATCGCGCCCGACAAAGCCTGGGAAGGGATGCTGGGCTGGACCAGTGTGCATCGCGACGCCGCCACAGGCCGTTATCAACTTTGGTATCAGGCTTATCAAGAGCGGCGGACGGAGGACAAGACCCTCAAGTGCGTGGTCTGCTACGCGGAGTCAGCGGATGGCCTGACGTGGACGAAGCCGGACCTGGGGTTGTTTCCTTTCTACGAGGAGAAGCGCACCAACATCGTGCTCATCGGCGCGGCGGGCGGTTATGGGGATCGCTACTGCAATTCGGTGGTGGTGGACCCGCGCGACCCCGACCCGGCGCGGCGCTACAAGATGGCCTATTACGACTGGGGCACAGAGGCCGGTGAAGGCGGCGGCTCGGGCACCCATGTGGCCTTCTCCCCGGACGGCATCCACTGGACAAAACACGCGGGCGGAATCGTCGCCAAAACCCCCTTCGGCGGCAAAGGCGCGCAACCACCTTTTGCCGATGAGGGCGCCTACATGGAAGAGACGCGCAAGGACGGCACGGTGGCACGGAGCTGGCGTCTGCCCATCGGCATGTCGGACGCGCTCGACGTGTTTTGGGACGAGCCGCGCGGTGTCTTCGCCGCCTACGGCAAAAGCTGGACGCCCTGGCCCGGCGGCGGACTGGCTTGGAAGCACGGCATGGCGCGCATGGAAAGCCGGGACTTCATCCACTGGAGCAAGCCGCAGGTGGTGCTCACGGTGAACGACCGCGACCCGCCGCACACCGAGTTCCACACCTCCCCGGTCTTCCTGCTGCACGGGCTGTATTTGTCCCTGAATCAAATCCTCGACCGTGGCGCGGGCACCATCGACGCCGAATTCATGAGCAGTCGCGACGGCCTGCGCTGGAATCGCGACTTTGCCAACACCTGGGTCATCCCGCGTGGATCGCCGAAGAAATTCGACGCGGGCTCCATCCTCACCAACGGCACCCCGGTGGTCCTGGAAAACGAAATCCGCTTCTACTACGGCGCGTATCGCGGCACCGCGGTGGGCGGCATCGGTCTCAACCGGCAGGTGGCCGGCTCGCAGGACTATCATAGCGGTGTTGGTTTGGCGGTGACCCCGCGTGATCGCTTCGTGGCGGTGGGCATCAATCCCGAGAGTCCGGTCTGGAACCAAAAAAAGGACAAGCCAAAGAGGACCAACAGCATCGGCAACGTCACCCTGCGCGCGCTCGATCTCACCGGCGTGAGAGCCATCACCCTCAACGCCGACGCCGCGCATGGCGCGGCCTGGCTGGAAATCCTCAACGAGGACGGCTACCGCCTGCGCGGCTTCAGCAAGGACGACGCCACACCGCTGCGAAAAAACGCGCTGGCCTTCCAGACGGCTTGGAAGGAAAGGCGCCTGCAAGATTTGCCGCCCGGCCGCTACCTGCTGCGCGTCCATTTGGAAAACGCGGAGCTTTTTGCCGTGACTCTGCAATAAAGTGTAACCATCTCCCATTTCAACCAAACGATCATGCGCCTGTACTTCCTCTTCCCCGCGCTTTGCCTTCTTCTCTCCTCTCCGCCACTGACCGCCGAGCCGGCGTTGCGCGTCGCCGCGCTGGAGTTTGCAGTCGCGCCCGCGGCGGGCGGGTTCACCTCCAGCAAGGTGGGCGCGCGTGTGCGGGAGGTGGCAGGGCCGTTGACCACGGTGGTCACCCTGCTGGAGGCGGGCGGCACCCGCGTCTGCCTCATCACGCCGCACATGAACTCCCCCAAAGGCGTGAACATCAGCCCGCTGATCCGCCGCACCGCCGCTGAGGCGCTCGCCATGCCGGTGGAGAACGTGCTGCTGATGCTCTCCCACAATCACACCGACTTCAATCTGGTGAGCAACCATCTGGAGGCGTCCATGACACTCTCGATGAAGCCGGAGGAGATACCCGCGCCGCAACTCGTGCCGGCGGGCGAGGAATTTCTGCAAAAGCTCGCCGCTACCGCCAAACAACTGCCCGCGCTGTTGCAAGCGGTGACGGTGTGGTGGGCCGTCGGCACGGAGAACCGCCTCAGCTACAACCGCAAGGGCCGCCGAGCCGATGGCAGCACCTACCTCATGCGCGAGGAGGACCGCGATCTGATGGGCGCCGACTTCAAAGGCGATGTCGATGAGCAGGCGCCCATCGTCGTGCTCAAGAACGCCGGCGGCGAGATCGTCACCGCCCTCACTCATTTTACCGCGCACCCTGTCACCTGTTATCATCCGGAGAAGCCCGTGGTCTTTGGCGACTGGCCGCAGGTGGCCTGCGAGCATCTGGCGGCGCATCTTTCCCCAGGCAAACCGGTCAGCGTCAGCTTCCTGCAAGGCTGCGCGGGCGACGTGAACTCGAAGGGCATGTTCCGCAGTGATGTGGAGGTCTCGAAAAAATATGGCCGCATGCTGGCGGACACTTACATCACCGCGCTCAAGGACTTGCGCGCCTCCGAACGGGACGGCCTCGACTTCGCCGTGGAAAAAGTGCGCATCCCGCTGGCACCGCTGCCCTCCGAGAAAGTGCTGAAGGCGGAGATCGCGGTGATGGAGGACTTCATCCGCCGCGCCCAAGCAGGGGATGAAAACACGCGCGAGTGCGTCGGCCAAAACTTCCCGAGCGAGCTGACCCCCGCCTACCGGGCGGCGCTGGTGGAGATGATCCTGCCCTGGAGCCGCTGGGCGCTCGACCTGCGCCAGACGGGCAAGGCGGACACGGTGGACCAATACCTGGAGGTGGACATCCAGGTGCTGCGCGTCGGCGACGTGGGCATCGTCGGCATGCCCTTCGAGCCTTTTCAGGGCATCGGCCGGCAAATCCGCGCCGGCTCGCCGCTGCCGCTCGCCTTGCCCTGCGGTTACACCAACCTCTCCTATGGCTACCTCACCGACGGCCCGAACACCGGCGACACCGAATACATGAGCGCCAACTACCGCTACAGCAAATTCCGCCCGCCCTACGCCAAACCCGCCGGCGATGTCATCGCCACCCAGGCGCTGGCAATCCTGCGGCGCTTCGCTGAATAATCATTAAGGTCTGGGGCATGGCTAAATCTCTGAGTGCGGACAAAATGGGGCCATCCCGTACTTTTATTCGTGATTATTTGCTTCGCTTCGCTCACCCCTGCGGGGTAGCCTTCGGCTGGCTGTCTCGCTTTGCTCGGCTGTGTCCATTCGTGGTTCACTAAATCCGCAACCCACCATCCCATGTCGTTCCACGAAATCGGCGCCAACGCCCAAATCGATCCCGATGTCATCCTCGGCTATCGTTACCCCGGCGACTCGCAGCCCGCGCGCATCGGCGACCACGCCATCATTCGCAGCGGCAGCATCATTTACGCGAACACCACCATCGGATGCCGCTTTCAATGCGGGCATCAGGTGCTCATCCGCGGGGAGGTGGTCATCGGTGACCGCTGCGTGGTGCATCACAAATGCACGCTGGAAGGCCGGCTCAAAATTGGCAATGGCGTCAAGATCATGGCGCACGTCTATCTGCCCAGCCGCACCACCATCGGCGATCTCGTTTTCATCGGGCCCGGCACCACCTTTTTGAACGCCAAGTACCCGATGCGGGAAGGCACGGTGCAGGGTGCCACCATAGAGGACCACGTCTGCATTGGCGGCGGCGTCACCATCTGCCCCGGTGTGCGCATCGGGCGCGGCAGCTTCATCGCTGCCGGCGCCGTGGTGAGCAAGGACGTGCCGCCCGGCAGCCTTGCCCTGGGCGTGCCCGCGCGGTCGCAGCCATTGCCGGAGAGCCTGCCGCCGGAGAACCGGCCTGAGTTGCTGCTGCCGCAGACCGATCTTTTCGGTGCGCAGCAGGATGACACCTGGAGGGACGAGGACTGGGGGCGAAATATTCGGACTTAGTTGCCGGGCCACTTCACGAGCGGCGATAAAATTGGCCAGCCTGACAAAAAAAGCCTGCCGAGGCGTCCATCCAGGGATTGATCTGCCGAGGAAATCGAAATTCGCAGCTCGTAAAACTGAAGTTCGCAACCCGAAGAATCCGCAATCGCCGCGCTTGCGCGGGGGGCGGGGGGTGCTAGGGGAAGGGAGATGCTGCAGGCGGTGTTTTTTGACTTGGACGGGACGTTGCTCGATTCCCTGACGGACTTGGGGGAGGCGGTGAACCGGATGCTGGCGGAGTTGGGGTTTCCGGGTCATGCGCAGGAAGCTTACCGGGAATACATCGGGGAGGGAGCGCGGCGGCTGGTGGAGCAGGCGCTGCCGAAGGCGGTGCGCGCAGATGCGGAGTTGGTGGAGCGGGCGCTGGAACTTTATCAGTTGCACTACGCGAAGTGCTGGCATGAGCGGACGCGGGTGTATCCGGGGATGCTGGAGTTGCTGGCGGACCTGGCGTCGGCCGGGGTGCCGCTGGGGGTGATCTCCAACAAGCCGGATGCGTTCACGCGGCTGTGCGTGGGGCATTTTTTCCCGGACACACCGTTCGCGGTGGTGCTGGGTCAGCGGACGGGGGTGCCGCGCAAACCGGACGCGGCGGCGGCGCATGAGGCGGCGGGACGGCTGGGGCTGACGGCGGGGGAGTGTGTGTACGTGGGGGATTCGGGGGTGGACATGCGCTTTGCACAGGAGGCGGGCATGCGGGGAGTCGGGGTGGCGTGGGGCTTTCGCAGCCGGCAGGAACTATGGGAAAACGGGGCCGTGGTGGTGCTGGAAGGAGCGGGGGCGCTGCGGGCGGAATTGACTGCTTGTCTGGCGGCGCTTCGGGGTTAGATTGGCGGCCTTTATTTCCACATGCAGCAGATGATCGTGACGAAGACGGCGGCCGCGGGCCGGTGGCGGGAAGGATTGGCTTTGCTGCCGATGGTGGCGTTGCTGGGGTTGAGCGCCTGCGCGCACAAGCCGCCGCCCGCGCCGCCAGAGGATCCGAACAAGCCGAAGCCGCTCTACGAGTGGTATGGCGATGGGGTGAGCGGGGCGAAGTCAGTGAAGATCGACATCGACCATCAGAAGGCGTTTCTCTATCGCGACGGCAAGGAGGTGGGGTGGACGACGGTGGCGACGGGGATTTACTCCCACCCGACGCCGACGGGAAACTTCAAGGTGCTGGAGAAGACGGTGAGCAAGCGCTCGAATCTGTGGGGGAAAATTTTCCATGAGAACGGGAAGGTGTCGGTGGCGGACGCGCGGGCGGGCCGGGATGAGGTGCCGGAGGGGGGGCGGTTCGAGGGGGCTAGCATGCCGTATTGGATGCGACTGACCGGGGACGGGATCGGGATGCATCAAGGGCCAATCCCGCGGCCGGGGCGCAGGGCCTCGCATGGATGCATCCGGGTGCATGCAGGGTTTGTGAAGACGCTTTTCCATTTTGTGGAGATCGGCACGCCGGTCAGCATCGTGGGCGCGGGGCCGCGCTGGACGCCGCCGAAGCCTGCGGCGCCAAAGCCGAAGCCGGCTGCGGAGGCGGTGGCGGAGTCGCCCGCGGTACCAGCGATGATCGAGGCCATCAAACCCGCAGTGCCCGCGACTTCCTCTCCGGTGGAGTAATGCGCCGCCACCGAACCCGCCCACGCGATGAAGAACGGCAACGAACCCCGCATTTACCTGCTGCCGACGCTGATGACGGCGGGCAACATTTTGGCCGGCTTTGTGGCGATCCTGCAAATCTTCCAGGGCCGCGTGCAGGACGTGACCAATCACTTTCCGAACCACTATCATTACGCGATCCTGGCGATCCTGGCGGCCTGTCTTTTTGATGTGCTGGATGGGAGGCTGGCACGACTGGGAGGGCAGGAGAGTCCGTTCGGGCGGGAACTGGACTCGCTGGCGGACATCGTGTCCTTCGGGATCGCGCCAGCGCTGCTGGTGCATGACATCGTTTTGTCCGGCATCACGAAACCGCCGGGGACGGGGTCGTTGATTGCGGCGGCCTATTTGGTGTGCGGTGCGGTGCGGCTGGCGCGTTTCAATTGCCTGGCGGCGGCGGATGAGAAGTGCAGCAGCAAAAATTTCCGGGGTTGTCCGATTCCGGCGGCGGCAGGAGTGATCTCATCTTTGACGCTGCTGCTGTTATGGCTGGAGCAGGGCAATAAAGAAATCGGCCCGTGGAAATACGCGCTGGCGGTGCTGATGGTGTTGCTGTCGTTTTTAATGGTGAGCGACATCGAGTACCCGAGCTTCAAATCGGTGAACTGGCGGACGCGGCGGCCGCTGACTTGGGTGATCGTGGCGGCGCTGATATTGTGGTTCTCAGCCTACAACTGGCAGTGGACGCCGGCGTTGTTCTTTGTGAGTTACCTGCTCTACGGTTTGGCGCGGCCCTGGGTGTCGCGCCGGATGCGGCAACAGATCGAGATCGAACTGGAGGAGCCGGAGGAGGAGGCGGCGGGGCCGGCGAAGAAGCGTGAGGAAGGCGGCTCCGAAGTGCCGGTGACGCGGGGGTGATGAGCAGGCGGACAGGAAAAGTGGCAACTTGGTTGTTGAAAGTGGATTCGGCCCTGTGTTCAGGTGCTTTGCCGCATGGCTGATTTTCTGCAACATCCTCAACTGCCCACTCTGCATCACTTGGTCTCGCCCGAGGCGGGGTCGCTGGAGGCGGAGCTGCGGGAGTGGTCGCGGGAGAAACCGGTGGCATTGCTGCTACCGGCGTTGTTTGCGGAGTGCGGGCGGCCGGCTTTGCCGATGATCCTGGAGGAGGTGTCCCAGATCGACTACGTGGGGACGGTGGTGGTGACGATGAACGGGATGCGGGCGGGTGAGAGCGGGGAGGCGCTGGCCTTCCTGCGACGGCATTTGAAAGGGAAAAAGGCTTGGCTGCTGTGGAACGACGGGCCGGAGATGCGGGAGGTGTGGCGGCTGGCGGCGGCGGCGGGTTGCCCGCCCTACCTGGAGGGGAAGGGGTCCAATGTGTGGGCGGGCCTGGCCTGGCTGGCGGCATCCGGTCATGCGGGAGTGGTGGCGAGCCATGACACGGACATTTTGAATTACACGCGCGGGCTGCTGTGGAAGCTCTGTGTGCCGCTGCTGCATCCGCGCATGGATTACCGCTTTGTGAAGGGTTACTACAGCCGGGTGGCGGACCGGCTCTATGGACGGGTGACGCGGCTGCTCTTTTTCCCGCTGGTGCAGGCCTTCGCCGACACACTGGGCCGGCAACCGTTGATTGAGCACTACCAGAGCTTTCGCTACCCGCTTTCCGGGGAGTTCGCGGGGGACATGGGGACGCTGGGGCATTTCACGCTGCCGTCCGGGTGGGGGCTCGAAACGGCGCTGCTGGCGGAGGCGCAACGGGCGCTGCCGGTGGAGGCGATGTGCCAAGTGGACCTGGGCTTTCATTACGAGCACCGGCACCGAAGGCTGGAACCGGGCGGTCCGCGCCGTGAGGAAGGGCTCATTTCAGCGGCGATGGAGGTGGCGCGCTGCCTTTTCCATCAAGTGCTGCGGGAGGCGGATCAAAAAGGCGGCAAGGCATTGCTGAAAGTGGTGCTGCCGCGCTACCAGGAACGGGCGCGGGAATGGTCACGACGCTACGAGCATGTGAGCCTGATCAACGGCCTCGGCTACGACGCGGCCGGGGAGGCGGAAGCGGTGGTGGCGTTTTCGGAGGCGTTGGAGCGTTTGATCGCGGGGATGAATGGGGAGGGGGCAAAGGTGCCGGGGATGCGCGCGGGGGTGCGGGAGGTGCTGGAGCGGGCACCGGCATTGGCGGAGCGCCTGCGGCAGGCGGCGGTGGCGATTTGACACGGATTCCGGCCTGACCAGGCGGTGACAGTCTGGAGTTGGCGGGCTGTGGCTGCCGCGTGTTCTCGCACCGTCACGGACACGCGCAAGCGTGAACAACGAACCCTGGCGAAGCCTGCGGGCTCTCTGGCCAGCAGGAGCACGGCGCGCGTGAACGAAAGCGCCCTGCCAGATGAGCCTGCGGATGCGTTAAAGATGGTTTCTTTTTGCGCGTTTACGACGAATCTCTGTCATGCACCGCTTGCCGTTTCGTGTCGCTTTGATGCTTCCGCTGGTCCTGGGAGCGCTCTGGCTGCGGCCGGAAACCGGGAGGGCGGAGGAGGACGCGGCGGCGGAAGCGGTGGTCAAGGAACGGCCGAAGCGCAGCGTGACGCAGTTGTCGCGTCTGATGCGGCGCTCGCTGGTGAAGATCACGCAGGTGGGGCGGGAGGGGGTGGATGGCCTGGGCACCGGCTTTGTGGTGTCGGCGGAAGGTTTGATCGCGACGAACCTGCACGTCATCGGCGAGGCGCGGCCGTTGCAGGTGGAACTGGCGGACGGGAGGTCGCTGGAGGTGGAGGCGGTGCATGCGACAGACGCGCGGCTGGACCTGGCGCTGCTGAAGGTGCGTGCGGAGGGCCTGCGTCCGCTGAAGCTGGGCGACTCGGCAGAACTGGAGCAAGGCGAGCGGCTGGTGGCGATGGGCAACCCGGAGGGCCTGGAGTTCAGTGTGGTGGAGGGGGTGCTGTCGGCGGTGCGGGAAATCGACATTGAGGGGGTGCCGATGCTGCAAGTGGCGCTGCCAATCGAGCGCGGCAACAGCGGCGGGCCGGTGCTCAACGAGACGGGCGAGGTGGTGGGGGTGCTGACGTTGAAATCGCTGCGCACGGACAACCTGGGCTTTGCGATGCCGGTCAACGGGCTGAAGGCGCTGATCGAGAAACCGAATCCGGTGCCGATGGAGCGCTGGCTGACCATCGGGGTGCTGGACAAGCGCCTGTGGGAGGTGCTGATGGGGTCGCGCTGGAGCCAGCGCGCGGGGGTGATTCGCGCGCAGACGCCTGGCGCGGGTTTCGGCGGGCGCTCGCTCTGCCTGTGGCGGGAGCCGGCGCCGGAGGGGGCCTTCGAGGCGGCGGTGTCGGTGCGGCTGGAGGACGAGGCGGGGGCGGCGGGCCTGGTGTTTTGCGCGGACGGCGGCGACCGGCATTACGGGTTCTATCCGAGCGGCGGCAAGCTGCGGTTGACGCGCTTCGACGGGCCGGATGTGTACTCGTGGACGATCCTGGCGGATGTGCCGAGCGCGGCCTATCGCAAACAGGATTGGAACACGCTGCGGGTGCGGGTGGAGGAGGGCATCATCCGCTGCTGGGTGAATGGGGAGCTGCTGTTGGAGAGCCAGGATGAGGGTCTGCGCGGGGGCAGGGCGGGGCTGTGCAAGTTCCGCAACACAGTGGCGGAGTTTCGCGGTTTCCGGCTCGGGACGGACCTCGGCGCGGCACCCGTGGCCGAGGCGGTGGCGGCGCGTTTGCGGGAGGTGATGAGCGGGTTTTTGGAGAAGCAGGAGGGGCGCGAGCCGGTGCTGAAAGAGCTGCTCGAAGAGGAGGCGGGGCCGGCGCGGCGGCTGCTGGTGGGCAAACGGCGCGAGCTGGAGCGGCAGGCGGTGGCTTTGCGTGATTTGGAAAAAGAACTGCACCGGCGGGTGGTGACGCGCGATTTGGCGGCGGAGTTGGGCAAGCCGGAGGAGCGCGTCCACCTGCTGCGCTGCGCGTTGTTGCTGGCGCGGCACGACAATCCGGACGTCGAGGTGGCGGCGCACCTGCGCGCGTTCGATCTCCTCGTCGAGGAGTTGAAGGGCGATGCGGAAATGAATGCGGGAGTGGAGAAAGCGGTGGCGCGTCTGAACCGGTTCCTGTTTGAGGAGAATGGTTTTCACGGCAGCCGACAGGATTATCACAGCCGGTCGAACAGCTACGTGAACGAGGTCATCGAGGATCGCGAGGGGCTGCCGATCACGCTCGCAGTGGTGTACCTGGAGCTGGCACGGCTGGCGGGGGCGCGCGGTCTTTTCGGCGTGGGGCTGCCGGGCAAGTTCATGGTGGGGTATCATCCTTCCCCGGACCAGGAGCTGAAGCTGGTGGATGTGTTCGAGCGCGGGCGGGAGCTGACGGTGGCGCAGGCGGAGGAGGAGCTGAACAACTTCGCGGCCTTCGATCCCGATCTGCTGCTTCCGGCCAGCAAAAAATCCATCGTGCTGCGCATGATCAAAAACCTGCTGAGCGGCGCGCTCGACGAACCGGAGCCGGCGGAGCGGGCGCTGCCTTATCTCAATCTGGTGCTGGCTCTGGAGCCGGAGTCGCCGCCGGAGCGTTTCGCGCGCGCGCGGCTGCGCCAGTCGGCGGGGGACAAACCCGGCGCGAGCGCGGATGTGCAATGGCTGCTCGACAATTCGGAGGCGCTGCCGCCGGGGGTGCGTGGTCAGCTTGAGCAGTGGCAGCAGTCGCTGCGGGAGTGAGGTTGTTAGACCGCCTCCACGGCGATGCAGGCGGCGTCGCTGTTGCGCATGGCGAGGTGGGAACCGCGCAGGCGAATCTCGATGGGCTCGCCGAAGGGCGCGCGGCGGACGACCTCCACCCGCGCGCCGGGCACGAGGCCGAGTTCGCGCAAGCGGGTGAGGCTGGGCTTGGCGCTGAGAAAGTCGCGCACGACGGCGACGGTGCCGGCGGGAAGTTCGGAGAGGATGGCGGGCATGGGGAAGGAGACACATTAGATTTGAAACTTGAAATTTGAAATTTGAAATTCGTGAGGCGGGCAGGCACAGAGCCGGTTGCGCCGGGCGTCAGCCCGCCCCAATTTGCCGCCTCCCGATGCTTCGCCGTCTGCCTCCTCTGTTAAAGACTCTGCTGCTGATACTTTTGGCGGCGGGTTTTGCGCTCTACGTGGCGGCGGAGTGGATTTTCAATTTGAACAGCAACGCGGTCCTGTGGACCGTGGCGGGCAGCAGCGAGGGTTTGCAGGTGAAACTAAAAGGAGGAGTGTGGAAGCCGCTGGCGGAAACCGGCGCGGCCGAATTGCAGGGGGCGCTGGTGGAGCGCTATCACGAGACGGGGCTGGTCTGGAAAAAACTGCGTGTGCGGCGGCCGGCGGGTTTCACCGGCGGGCTGCTGCAAAAAGTCTATGGCGCGGAGGTGCATGTGATGACGGTGTCGCCGGAGCGTTTTGAATTCAGCACGACCTTCCTGCCGGAGTTCGCGCCGACAACGGCACGCGAGCGCTTGCTGACGGAAGGGCTGCAGTTCGCGGTGACGGCGAATTTTCGCGAGCCGTCGGGCGCGCCGATGGGCTGGGTCTGGCATGAGGGCAGGCAGGTGAACCGCGCTTTTCCCGAGTGGAGCGGCGTGTTTTTTGTGAAGGAAGGACGGCCTTGGTTTGGCCCGAAATCGCTGCTCGACGAGGTGCCGGGCGTCATCACCGAGGGCGCGCAGGTGTATCCCTCGGTGATGAAAAATCACACGGTCTTCGATTACGTCTTCAGCGCGCCGGACAAGTTCTTCGATGGTCCGCGCATCACTTACCGATCGCTGGCCGGGATGCGGCAAAACGGGGAGGTGGTTTTCATTTTGTCCGGCGATGGCGGTGCGATGAACGTCAAGGAGGTGACGGACATCGCGCACAAGCTGGCGGTGCAGCACGCCACGCTGCTGGATGGCGGGCGCGCCCTGCAATACAGCGTGCGCACGGAGGACGGTCCCTGGCATTTCAACGCCTTCAACACCCGGCTGGACCTGCCTTACAAACGGCTGGAGCGGCAGCGGTCGCCAGTGTTCATCGCGGTGCGCCGGCGTCCGCCTTTGATCCGTGCCGCCGATTTGCCCGCTGACGGCCTCATTCTCAAGCCCGACTGAAGCTCATGCCCACGCTCGATCATGAAAACGCGTTGCGCGCGGAGGGCTGCCGGGTGGTGGCGGGCATCGACGAAGCCGGGCGCGGGCCGCTGGCGGGTCCGGTGAGCGTGGCGGCGGTGGTGCTGCCAACGGATTTCACCCACCCGCTGCTCAACGACTCGAAGCAGCTCAGCGAGTCACGCCGCGAGACGCTCTACGAGGAGCTGACCAACGATAAACGCATCGTCTGGCATTGCGTGCTGGTGGAGGCGGCAGAGATCGACCGCCTCAACATCCTGCGCGCCACGCACGAAGGCATGCGGCGCGCGGTGCTGGGACTGGCCGCAAAGGCGGACGCGGCGCTCATCGACGGTCGTCCGGTGCGCGATTTTCCTTTGCGCCAACTCGCGCTGGTGAAGGGCGATCAATTGAGCTTTTCCATCGCCGCCGCCAGTGTCATCGCCAAGGTCACACGCGACCGTTTGATGGTGCGGCTGGCCGCCGAGTTTCCTGGCTACGGTTTCGAAGCGCACAAGGGCTACGGCACGGCGGCGCATCTGGAGGCGCTGCGCCGATTGGGGCCGTGCCCGCAGCATCGCCGCAGCTTCGCGCCGGTGACGCAGTTGCAACTCGCGTTGTGAGTGCGTGAAACGGCATTTAAGGGTGGCAAAAGCCGGGTGCGCGGCTATCTTCGCTGCCCCACCCCGCCGCCATGCCTGCCTCAATGCCGCCCCGCCGTTCCGCTTCGCGGGCTCGTGCATGGGTGGTTTGTTGCTGGGTTGCGCTCGCTGCGGGGGCAGGTGCCGCGGACACGATTCGCTGCCTGCTGGCGGATGGTTTTGATTTTCCCGTCGGCAAGCCGGACGCCGAAGGCTACTACAAGTATCGCGGTTTCTGGCCCAACGGGCATTTGGGCGAGGATTGGAACGGCAAGGGCGGCGGCAACTCGGATTTGGGCGACCCCATTTACTCCATTGGTCGCGGGGTGGTGGTGCTCTCGGAGGATGTCAAAGTCGGCTGGGGCAATTGCATCATCGTTCGCCACGCCTACCGCGATGCCAGCGGCAAGATCGACATGATCGACAGCCTCTACGCGCACCTGCTGGAGCGCAAAGTGCGCGTCAACGAGGTCGTTGAGCGCGGCCAGCTCGTCGGCACCATGGGCGGCAACAACGGCATGTACGCCGTGCATCTGCATTTTGAGATCCGCAAGAACCTGCAAATCGGCATGAACCGCTCCCAGTTCGCGCGCGACTACTCGAACTACCACAGCCCCACCACTTTCATCAACGCGCACCGCCAGTTGCAGGCCAGTTTTCAAAAAGTGGACATCCCAGTGCGCACCTTCGCCGCCTACGGCAAGTCGCTGGCCGCTGATCCCCCCGCCGGGTCCGGTCGCGGCGCCAGCATCCCGATCTTCACGCCGAAAGATTCGAGAGCCTCGGAAAAAACGCCGGCCACTGAGCCCGATCCCTCGGCCACCAGCGAGGACGATTTTTGGAGCCGGCTGAAAAAGAAAATGTCGAGCGGCAAAGTCACCGACAGCACGGGCCAGGCGCCGGAGCAGAAACCTTGAGCGCCTCCTCGTCGTGTCAGGCGAATCAAAACGCCCGCTGACGGCGTATGCCATTTTATGCGCATCGGCATCACAGGGGCCACAGGATTCATCGGCAGGCACGTCGCCCGGCTCGCCCGCGAACGCGGGCACGAGGTGATCGCCTATTCGCGCCGCTCGTCCGCTGCCGCGGGCGCGCTGTCGCAACCCGCCGGGCAGCCGTGGGCCTTGCCGGAGCCGGAGGGTCCGCTCGACGCGCTCGTGCACCTCGCAGGCGAGTCAGTTTTCGGACTCTGGACCGCCGCCAAACGCGCGCGCATTCGCGACAGTCGCGTCAATTTCACGGAGCGGATGGTGGCGCATCTGGCGGGTTGGCGGCAACCGCCGCGCGCTCTATTGGTGGCCTCGGGATCGGGTTATTATGGAGACCGCGGAGATGAACCGCTGAACGAGGACAGCACCAGTGGCGGGGGATTTCTGGCCGAGGTTTGCCGTGGCTGGGAGACGGCGGCGCGCGGCGCGCAGAGCGCGTTCGGCGCGCGCGTCGTGCACCTGCGCACCGGGTTGGTGCTCGGCGCGGATGGCGGCGCGCTGCCCTTGATGCGGCGGGCGTTCGCACTCGGTCTCGGAGGCAGGATGGGCAGCGGCCGGCAGTGGATGCCGTGGATTCACCTCGCCGACGAGACCGGCTTGATTCTGTTTGCGGCGGAAAACGATGCCCTCTCCGGCCCGCTGAATCTCACCGCGCCGCACCCGGTCACCAACGCCGAGTTCACGCGCGCGCTGGCAGCGGCGCTGCACCGGCCCGCCTTCATGCACGCACCCGCCTTTGCCATCCGAACACTGCTGGGCGGCATGGGGCGGGAAATGCTGCTGAGCGGACAACGCGCCCTGCCGGCCGCGGCGGCGGCTGCCGGATATCGCTTTCAATGTCCGGAATTGGCGCCCGTGCTCGCGCAACTGCTGGCGCATTGAAGTATTTGCGCAATAGTAGTCGGAATGGTCGGGCTTGACGGCTTGACTTCATTGACCCTCCTGACTTCACCTCCATGGCCACCGCGCAGACCACCATCGGTTTGATCTACGATTACGATCAAACGCTCAGTCCCAATTACATGCAGGACGAGGTGCTGTTTCCGCGTTTCGGAATCAACCCCGGCCAGTTCTGGAAGAAGAGCCGCGAACTCGTGGACGCCGAGGGTTACGACGGCGAGCTGGCCTATTTGAAGGCGCTGCTCGACTACCTGGCGATGGACCGCCCCACCAATGCCGAGTTGCGCGCGCTCGGCGCCGCTTTGAATTTTTATCCGGGGTTGCCGGAGCTGTTTGGCGAGCTGAACGCGGTGCTGACCGACCAGCATCGCATGCTCGGCATCAAGGTCGAGCATTACATCGTCTCCTCCGGCCTGAAGGCCCTGCTCGACGGCTCCAAGCTGGCGCCGCATGTGAAAAAAATCTTCGGCTGCGAGTTCGGCGAGGACAGCGATGGCCGCATCAGTTTTCCCAAGCGCGTCATCAGCCACACCACCAAGACGCAGTTTCTTTTTCGCATCAACAAAGGCATGCTGGAGCCGAACGAGGACGTGAACGATCACATGGCGCCCGAACTGCGGCCCATCCCGTTCCAAAACATGATTTATGTCGGCGACGGTCCCACCGACGTGCCGTGTTTCACCCTGATGAAGAAATACGGCGGGCACGCGCTGGCGGTTTATAACCCGGACGAGCCGAATCGCTCCAGCTTCAAGAAGTGCTACCAGCTTTCCGCCCTGGCGGATCGCGTCAAACACATCGCGCCCGCCGACTACCGTCCGGGCAGCCACCTGCGCCTGCTGTTGGAGGAGATGGTGACCGAGATCGCCGACGGCATCGTGCGCCGTCATCGCCTGGAGTTCGAGGAGGGCACGGTTTCAGCGCCGCATTTTTGATGCCGCCCTGGCCCGGATTTGCCGACAAAAGAGCCGCAGTCGAAACTCCCACCAGAGCGAGGTCGCGCAGGCGGGGGCTGGGGTTTTTCTCGGCACGGATGGCCTGCCAATCCAGGCGCACCGGCCGGCGGATTTGCAGCCCACGCCGCCCTGGCGGCGCCGCCTTCGCGAATTCTTCGTAAGCGACCGCGGCACTGGAATTCTTGGCGGTCTTGCAGTCGGTCGCGAAGCGAAAGTCAGGTGAAATCGTGACGATGCGGCAGGCAGTCGGAAGCGGCATTGCGGGCGGGGTAAATGGGACCGATGGTGGAGAGATCGACGGTGCTGAGGTGTGAAAGTCGCCAACAACCCGCGCAAGAATGCATGGACGGAAGTGGTCAAAAAAAGTCAGGGCAGGGGCAGGCGAAGTAAGCACAGCCAAATGATGAACCACTGCCTTTATTCAAATTATTTTAATTTTCCGTTCGCTTTTCCTTGAATTAGTGTAAATTATTGTAATTGCCATAACTGATGCACCTCAAACCCGTCTCTACTGACCGGCTGGAAGCCGCCGCCTTGCCAGCTCCTGACAAGACCGTCTTTGTGTCGAAAAACGCTGATTTTGAGTGCCGAGTGGCTCTTGCTTATCGTGCCATGCGGCTGCCTGAAGCGAAACTGCTCCCTGTTGAAAGCGTCGCCACCCGCCTGACCAGTGCCTTGGAGGCGCATCTTCGTCGTGAGGCTCAAGCAAAGGCGGTTGAATGGCCGCGCGACCATGCCTCCAACCCGTCCGTAGGCGAGCCTGCCCACAAACGGCGGCGGCCTTTTCAGGAGCTGCGCCAAACCATAGCCGAGGGCGGTCCCGTTTCCGCCTGATTTTCCGGCCCGTCCTCCTCACGATCATGAACTCGATGCGATTTCGCCTGCTCTGGCCGCTCTGGCTATTCGGATTCCTTCCCGCCATGGGGGCTGCGAAGCTGATGGAGCAGCCATTGTCTTGGTTTTATGGCATGAGCGGCATTTTGCTCGGCGGCGGAGTGTTTTTGGCCGCGTTCCTGATCGCGGGTTGGGTGCTGAAACCGACGCAGGCGGTCATCGACGCCTCCTGCCGATTGTTGAAGGGGTTGCCACCGGAACATGACAGCTCCAATTGGCTGCCGGAGTCTTTTTGGAAAGTCCGCAATGAAATCAGCCAGCTTTTTTCAAAGCATCATCAGGCGCTGGCCGCGGCCGAGGATCACGCCAGCCAGGCGACCCGCCGTTTGCAGCATGCCGAACGCTTGGTGCGCGAGGCCTTCAGTGCCATGCAAGGCCTCTTTGCCGCCAGCGACGAAGGCATGGCGGTGGTGGACGCGCGCGGTAGCATCATTGCTTCCAACGAGAAACTTGATGCCATGCTCGGACAGCCGTTGGAGAACCTCATCGGGCGCGATGGCGCCAAACTGGCGGCCCTGTTCCGGGATCGCCTGACGAGCAAGGAGGACAAGGAGGCCTGGTTTGCCGAGCTCTCTGCCAACCCCGGCGAACCGCGGCACCTGCTGGCCGACATTGACAACGACCCCGCGCGGCATGTCGAGCTGCAGTCGCTGCCGATGAAATCGGAGTCCGGCCTGGTCATCGGGCGCATTTGGATTGTGCGCGACCGCTCGCGTCTCAACCAGCTTGAACGCCAGCTCCGCGAGTCCCAAAAAATGGGTACGCTTGGCCTCATTGCGGGCGGCATTGCCCACGACTTCAACAACCTGCTCACGGCCATCCATGGCAACCTGGCTCTCGCCGAGCTCGCGCCCTCAGCCAGCGACAACGAGGTCAAGACAAGGCTCGACGGCGCCTCCCAAGCCACCGCGCGCGCCGCGGAACTCGTCAAGCAACTGCTTGGTTATTCGCGCCGGGGCGAGTCGGCGAGGCAGCAAACCGCGATGAAACGTCTCATCACGGACGTGCAGGCACTGCTCCGTCACAGCGTCGATCCACGCATCAGCATCCGCACGCGCATCGCCGAGGAGCCCGCCTTCATCGAGGCCGATCCGGTGCAAATCGAGCAGGTGCTGCTGAATTTGGGCATCAATGCCCGCGACGCGCTTCCCGAGCAGGGCGGGGTCATCGAGTTGGAAGTGGCCAACACCTCGCGGCGGCCGGGGCCGGGGTCCGACCCTGACGCGCCGGATGCGCCCTACGTCGTCATTTCCGTGCGCGACAATGGTCAAGGCATTCCGGTTGAGAACCGCCAGCGCATCTTCGAGGCCTTTTTCACAACCAAGGAGCCGGGCAGGGGAACCGGGCTCGGCCTCGCCACAGCTCAGGAAATCGTGCAGGAGCACGGCGGCTGGATCGAGTTCGACAGCGAACTTGGGCGGGGCACGGAGTTCCGCATTTACCTGCCCCGTCTCGTGGCCGTTGCGGAGACCGCGGCGCCGCCCGCGCCCGCCGCCGAGCGCTTGCGCGCTGTTTCCGGGCCGCGCCGCCGCCTTCTCGTCGTCGATGACGAGGCGCCCGTGCGCAACATCGCGGTCAACATGCTTTCCTTCCTCGGCCATGAGGTCGTCGAGGCGGCTGATGGCGAGGAAGCCCTTGAGATCATCAACAACGGTACCAGCCGCATCGACGCGGTGATGCTGGACATCTACATGCCCAGGCTGTCAGGACGCGACACCTTCCGCAAACTTCGGGAGGGGGGCAACGAACTGCCTGTCATCGTTTGCAGCGGCTTCATTATCGACCCGGATGAGTTTGTGGTTCTTAGCCAGGGTCACACTCCGCCCGTGGACATCATCACCAAGCCCTACTCGCTGACGAACCTGCAAACCGCCATCGCCAAGGCGTTTCCCGGTGATTTCACCAACCGGAAGGACAGTGAAGTCGCCATCGCGTCCTGAGAAGGCGCGTCAGCTCTTGCGGGTTTTCACCGCCTTGGTCCGTTGCGGAAACAAGGCGCGGCAAATGGGGCAGACCGTGCCGTCACAACCACGCGCGGTGCAATGCTCGCGGCCATAAAAAATGATCTGCAAGTGCAGCGCGTTCCAACTCTCAGGCGGGAACAGCTTTTTCAGATCGCGCTCGGTCTGCAACACTGAGCGCCCGTTCGTCAACTGCCACCTTTGCGCCAGACGGTGGATATGGGTGTCCACGGGGAAGGCCGGCACGCCGAATGCCTGGGCCAGGACCACCTGCGCCGTCTTGTGTCCCACGCCCGGCAGTTTCTCCAGCGCGTCCAGACTGGCCGGCACCTTGCCCTTGTGCTGCTCCAGCAGGATTTGCGACAGGCCCTGGATGGCGCGCGCTTTTTGGGGGCCCAGGCCGCAGGGCCGCACGATCGCTTCGATCTCCGCCGCCGGCCGCGCCGCCAGGGCTTGCGGCGTTTTGCCAAGGCGTCCGAAAAGCAGCGGCGTCACTTGATTGACGCGGACATCCGTGCACTGCGCGGACAACAGCACCGCGATGAGCAGGGTGAAGGCATCCTCATGATCCAGCGGCACCGGCGGGTCGGGGTACAACTCAGCCAGCCGCCTGCGCACATAAACCGCCCGCTCCGACTTCGTCACGACGCGTTGTCAGCCTGGTCAGGAACTTTTTTCGATCCGCTCCACCATCTTCTTCACATGCTCGTGCTTGGTGCGCGGCTTCATGATGGAGAGACTTTTCGAATAGGAACCCCATTTGAGCACCCGAATGTTCACGTTGCGCACCCCCCACTGATTCATGGTCTCGCGATCCGGCTTGTACAAATCAATGGTGTTGGTGCCCACCAGCGCCGAGCCGTAGTCATCGACTTGATAAACATAGGGCGAGCCTTCGATCTGGAAAATGGTGCCCACAGGATACACCGACCAATCCGCGGCCGCGCTGCGCACCCGCCCAAATTTCAGATCCGAACCCACGGCCGTGCTGGTGCCATGTTGAATGTGATCCGCTTCCGTGTGCGTGTAGGCCGTGGTGCGGACACCAGGGATGACTTTGGAGCTGCTCAGAGTCTTTGGACTCTGTTTCAGATTTGAGGAAGTGGAGCACGCTGGCAACAAGGCCGCGATGGAAAATGCCAGCAGAACGTGAAGTTGTGTCATGGGGAGAAAGTTAATTTAAATTAAAATTAAACTCCTTGCGGCATTCAGATTGACGCCAATCCGGCCAAAATGCAACCTTGGATTTCGCCTTTGGCGTATTCAGATTGTTTCATCTCGTCCTGATGCGGGATGGAAACAAGGATTTCCAAGGTGGTCAGCCGTTCTTGAGGTATCCAAAAACAACGACTCCCATCAGGAGAAAAACAACAGCAATGAGCATTCCAGCGACCATAGAGTTGTTTCCATACGCTGGAACCTGGTCCGCGCCAGCGGAAAAAATTCCAGTTGCGCTTTTCCCGCGCTTCTGCATTTTAGCCGCCCCTATGGCAAAGAAAGCTTGGTTGGAGCGCGACAAGCGCAAACGCAAAACAGTTCAGAAATACGCTCAACTCCGCGCGGAATTGAAGGCGGCGGGTGATTACGTCGGCCTCTCCATGCTGCCGCGTGATTCCAGCCCGACACGTCTGACGAACCGCTGCCGGGTTTCCGGCCGCCGCCGCGCCTTCATGCGCCGCTTTCAAATGTCCCGCCTCACTTTCCGTGAAATGGCCTCGCAAGGGTTGATCCCGGGCGTGACCAAATCCAGTTGGTGACCACAGTGGTCCGGCCTGGGCGGTGTTTCAGCCGTCCAGCCCCTCTCGTGCGAGGGCCTTGATCCAACCGATCTTATGCCCACTTACTCCTACATCGCCGAGAATCCGGAAACAGGCTGCCCCTCCTGCCGCAGGGGCTTTGATCTGCGCAGGCCCATGAGTCGGCCGCCACTGACCCAGTGCCCGCTGTGCAAGCAGCCGGTCGTCAAGCGGGTCACCGCTTTCAACACACCCAAGCTGACCAAACCCCTGTCCGTCAGCGACGCCAAGTCCGCCGGGTTCACCATTCTGGAAAAACGATCCGACGGCTCCTATGAGCGGCTTTGACAGCGTCTCCCGTCGCGCGCGGCCCGCTTCCTGCCAGCGGCCGCCGCCCGCCTGTCCCGCTCACTTGTTATGACCAGCCTACTGCCAGCCCTCGATTTCTTGTCCCTCATCGGGCACGGGCAGCTCGTCACGGACTGGGAAATTACGGGTGGCGAGTTGGCCTGGCGCTCGTTGGCCGTGCTGTTTTTTGTCTTTCTGAACGCCTTCTTCGTCGCCGCCGAGTTTGCGATCGTCAAAGTGCGCAGTTCCCAGTTGGAAGCTGTCATCGCCGAGGGCAGCCGCGCCGCGGAACGCGCGCGCCACCAGGTGCAGCATCTTGACGGCTATCTTTCCGCCACCCAGCTCGGCATCACGCTCGCCAGCATCGCCCTCGGCAGTTTGGGCGAGCCCTTTATCAACCGGCTCGTCCAGCCTGTCTTCTTCAAGCTCGGCGTCGTTAATGAGGCTCTCATCACCAGCGCCTCCTACATCATCGCCTACAGCATCGTCACCTTCCTGCATGTGGTGCTGGGTGAGTTGATGCCGAAGTCCCTGGCCATCCGCAAAGCCCTCGGCACCACGCTGGCCATCAGCACGCCGCTGCACTTCTTTTATGTCCTCTTCAAACCCGCCATCTGGCTGCTCAACGGCACGGCCAACTGGCTGCTCAAACGATTGCTCAAAATTGAGGCCGTTTCCGAGAGCGAACTCGCCCACTCCGAGGAGGAACTCCGCCACATCGTCGCCGAGAGCGAGAAATCCAGCGAGGTGACCACCACCGAGAAGGACATCCTGCTCAATGTGCTCGCCCTCAATGACCGTTGTGTGCGCGACATCATGACTCCGCGCAACCTTGTGGTCTCCCTCGATCTCGAGGATGATTTCCAGACCAACCTCCGCCTCGCCATCGAGTCCAAACACACCCGTTTCCCGCTGGTCAAAGGCCACCTCGACGAGACCCTCGGCCTCATCCACATCAAGGATTTGCTGCCCTTACTGAACAAACCCGAAGCCGATCTCCGCCAGATTCGCCGCGATCTGCTCATGGTGCCCGAGATGCTGCCCATCGACAAGCTGCTCCATCGTTTCCGCGAGACCCGCGCCCACCTCGCCCTCGCCGTGGACGAGTATGGTGGCGCCGTCGGCATCGTCACCTTTGACAACGTCATGGAGGAAATCGTCGGCGACATTCAGGACGAGTTTGACGAGGCGGAGAAGGCCGAGTTCGAGCTCCTCAAGGGCCGCGAGGAATTCACCACCGCCGGCACTTTCAACCTTTACGAGTTGGAGGAACTCGCCGGCATCAAGCTGGAGAACGACGAGGTCACCACCATTGGCGGCTACGTCACCCATGTGCTCGGCCACCTGCCTCGCCAGGGCGAGACCGTCGAGATCGAAGGCTTCCAGGTCACCGTCACCAAGGCCGACAATCGCCGCATCATCCAGCTTCACTTCAAAAAGCGCGCGCCCGAACCCGCCGCCGGCGCCGAGGCGGGAGCGGACGCGTGACCGCTTGGGTGGTGGCGCCCAAGGCGCCGCCTTCGCGATGGCTTGGTGCCGGATTTCCAAATGAAAAGAGAGGATTCCTCTGCCTTCCCAAGGGCCGGATCGACCACGCCCCTTGTGCAAGCGCGCCATTGACCGAGTGCCTTCCAGCGCCCAGGCTGCGTTGCCACAGCGGTCCGGACTCCGTGTTCCGCGATCATTTGCCACCAGACCCCCACGATTGTTCCCCATGCGCGCGTTCCAAAGCCTGCTTTCCCTTGCCTTCCTCGCATCGCTCACGCCGGCACTCTCCGCCGCCAGCGCGACCGTCTCCGACCCCGAAGCCGCGCGCAAGGCGGTGCGTGATGCCAAGCCTGGCGACACGATTCTCCTCAGCGCCGGCGAATGGCGTGATGCCGATCTGCGGTTGGATGGCGAGGGGACGCAAAGCGCTCCCATCACGATTCGGGCGGAGTCGCCAGGAAAAACGGTTTTTACCGGCGCCTCGCGTCTTCGTCTCGGGGGCAGTCATCTGGTCGTCTCCGGCTTGCATTTGCACAATCTCTCAGGAGCCAAGGCGGACTGGCTGGAGTTTCGCATTGACTCGAAACGGCGTGCCAACCACTGCCGGGTCACCGATTGCGCGCTGACCGAGGACGCGGATTTCACTTCCGCGGAAAACGAGAACCGCTGGATCGGCATGTATGGCGAGGGCAACGAACTCGACCACTGCCGCATCGAAGGCAAAAAAAACAAGGGCACCACGGTGGTCGTCTGGCTTGGTGCGCAGGACAAAGGACGGCATCATCTGCATCACAATTTCTTCGGCCCGCGACCACGCCTTGGGAAAAACGGCGGCGAAGCCCTGCGGGTCGGCGACAGCGAGACTTCCATGCAGGACGCAAACTGCGTGGTTGAGAATAACCTGTTTTACCGCTGCGACGGCGAGGCCGAGTGCATCTCCAACAAATCCTGCGGCAATGTGTATCGCGCCAACACCTTCGTGGAGACGCAGGGCACGCTGACCTTGCGCCATGGCAATCGCTGCGTGGTGGCGAAGAATGTCTTCCTGGGCAACAAGCAAAAACAAACCGGCGGCATCCGTGTCATTGGCGAGGACCACCAAATTCTCGACAACCACCTGCAAGACCTGGAGGGCGACGGCTTTCGCTCCGCCATCACCCTCGTCAACGGCATCCCTGACAGCCCGCTCAATGGTTATTTCCAGGTCAAAAACGCGCTGATTCGCGGCAACACGCTGCTCAACTGCAAGCACAGTCTCCTGCTGGGATACAACGATGAGAAGGAGGCGACGCTGACGCCGGTGGGCACGCGCATCGAGGGCAATCGCATCGCCGCGCGCGCGGGTCAGCCTGCGATTGAGACGGAACTGGCCGGCGATATTTTTTCTTGGGCAGACAACGAAGTGCAGGCGGAAAAGCCCGGCTTGAGTGTTCCAAGCGGTTTGCGGATCGTCGAAAAGCTTGAGATCGCTCCGCGCGCGCTGCCGGACTTCGCGGCCTTTGGCGCTGCCTGGATGCGGTGAGCGGAACTCGCGGATTATTCCACCCAGACCCAGCCGTGCCATTCGGGCAGCAACTTAGCGTTGCCGGGGCGCAGGCGGGAGAGACCGTGGAAGGCGCGGCACCAAGCCTGGTTGGGGCGGCCGGGCACTTCTTTCCACACCACGTCCTCGGTGTCGAAGAGATCGGCGTGGTCGCGGATGAACTGTTTCAAGTTACGGAAGCGATGCAGGGTCCCCAGCGGGCTGCGCAAGGTCCATTCTTTGGCCGCGATGTGCTGGGTGGTGGCGCGCAACTTCGGGTTGCGGCGGGCGGAGGCATGCCACTCGGCTTTTTTCTCGCGATGCAGGCGCAGCAGGTTCTCGCGCACCAGGGGCGACTTCTTCATGCCCTCGACCCGGCGTTTTTCAAACAGCTCGGGATTCGCTTCGCGCCAGCGCTGAACGGGGGCCAGGCGGCCGGCAGGACGTTGGGCCGTCGTTCTGACCGGTGGCAGCGCCAGCAGTTGAGCGGAGAGCAGGGCGAGAACCGGATTTGAGGCGAGGAAGGAGGCGACCATGGCGGTTTGGGTTACGCCATAATTACCACATAAATGAGAATCATTTCAACTAAAATTCTCAAATTTAGCGAAAAAATAAATGTCGTTGTCAGTGCGCTATCGAATTTGCGAATTTATCCTTGGATTCTCAATAGAGTGAGGCGCAGCGCTCCTGTTGGCGCTATGAGCAAGGTGCCGACAAAATTTCCACGGCTCCCGCCTCGCTCTGGCCTTTGACCGTCCAATGACCGACCGCTCGTTCTTGTTTGGGCAGCACGACGGCGCGGAAACTGTTGGATCTGCCGCTTCCGACAGGCGGCAGGCTGCCCGAAATCAAACGTTTCAATGCCGCCGGTGGTTTTATGCCGTTCCAGAACCAGCCTGGCTTCAGCTATGGGAGGCTTTTGTGCAAAAGACGACGCGGCCGCCAGGAAAATACCGTCCCTATATGGCTGCCTCAGCGCAATGGCATCATGCAGAAGCTCCCAGATTCCGGCAATCCTGGCATTCTCCGCCCCGAATGGCAATCAAAAAAGCCAGGTTACCGGCTGCGGCCCGCCTTGATGATCCGGTCCATCTGCTCGATCAGACGCTGGGTGATTTCCGGGTTGGCGGCGCTGACATCGTTGTCCTCGCCGGGATCAGCGGGCAGGTGGTAAAGCGCGTGCAGGGGCGCTTTGCCGGGCCGTTGTTTGAGGGTGACCTTGGCGCTGGTTTGACCCTGCTTTTTGGTGCGCACCAGTTTCCAGTCGCCCGCGCGCAGGCCGAAGTTGCCGCTGACGCCGTTGTCCTGCTGGAGCAGGTGGTCGCGGCCCTTGGCTCCGGGCTGGCCGAGCAGGGCGTCGATGACGTTGAAGCTGTCGAGGCAGCCCGCCTCCGGCAGGGCGGTGCCGGTGAGGGCGGCGAAGCTGGCGGCCAAATCAATCGTGCATACCACTTCATCGGAGACGCCGGCGGGGATTTTCCCGGGCCAGCGGGTGATGAACGGCGTGCGGGTGCCACCCTCCAGCACGCTGTACTTGCCGCCGCTGAATGGTCCGGCGGGCTGGTGCGCGCCAAGTTTTTCGACCGCGCCGTCCACATAACCGTCGTCGAGCACAGGGCCGTTGTCGGAACAGAAAACGATCAGCGTTTTATCCGACAGCCCGAACCGGTCGAGCGCGCTCATGATTTCGCCCACGCACCAGTCCAGTTCCACAATGGAGTCGCCGCGAAAGCCGAGAGGCGTCTGACCTTGAAAACGCTCGTGCGGCATGCGCGGCACATGGATGTCATGACTGGCGAAGAAAAGGAAGAACGGCTGCTCGCGGTTGGCCTCGATCCAGGCGAGCGAGCGTTTGACCCATTCGTCGCCGAGATCTTCGTCGCGGAACCGCGCGGCATGACCGCCGGTGTAAAAGCCGATGCGGCTGATGCCGTTGTGGATGGTCTGGTTGTGACCGTGGGTCCAGTCCATTTTGAGGGTGTGGCGGTGGGTGATCCCGGTGGGATGATCCTCGGAGGGTGCTTGGCTGCCGACCCAGAGCGGATCGGCCGGGTCAAGGTTGGGCACGCGGTGGTCATGCACATAGACCTGCGGCACACGGTCGTTGGTGGTGGGCAGCAGGA